>JACCDK010791569.1_pt1 | contig 12013 bp, 10 predicted proteins | sample 7445871 | NCBI WGS metagenome assembly JACCDK01 (sample SAMN15323436, study PRJNA562643) | freshwater metagenome | isolation source: river surface water | place: USA:Blue River Watershed | collected 2017-08-15
CTATATAAAAGCGCTATATCCATTTACCCAGAGATAGAAAATCTTGTGAATTATCTGATGACTCTAGATGGATGTGTCTCAGCTAAAATGAGTGGCAGTGGTTCATCATGCTTTGCACTTTTTAAAACGGCAAATGAATTAAATAATGCATATATTAAAGCAAAACATGATTTATCATCCAAAAATTATTTAATCTGGAGCTTTCCTGATGCATTTTACTTTATATTCTGAACAGTACTAGAGGTGTCCCTCGCATTTACTTTATCGATAAAAGTATCATAACGTTGTTTAACTTTCTCATCCACAGCTTTAGAGACGTAATCTAATTTACAGCCAAAAATACGTGATAAAACTTGTAAAAAATTATCCCAAAGGTTTGAAAATGTTGAGAATGCATCTCTTTGTGTCTTGATGTGTATCAATTCATCTTTTATATTGCCCACAGCCTCTATAAACGCTTTGCGAGTAAGGTTGTGAACATCTTTATCATCTATTTCTACCATACCTTTTATCTCATCCCATAACTCTGCAGCGAAATTATCAGATAGCTTTGTATTTTTGTACGCATAATCTATCATCTTGCGTATTGCTTTATCCTTGATATCATTTAAATTATTAATCACTGTATTTCTTAATGTCTCAACCCTATTCAATAAGAGGCGTATATATAGGCAAATTCTGATTCCATTGATTATTGCCTGTTTTAGCACTATCTTTAGCTATATCAATAGCAGTTTGGCCAGCATTATTTTTTTCAGTAATGTTTGCCCCGTGCTTTATAAGTAATTCAACAAGGTCTTTTGCATGAACGGTTTTAGCAGCCAAATGCAATGGTGTATTACCATATGCATCTTTTGCATGAATCATTGATTTCATCTGTCCACCATTCTCTATCAAAAATTTTGCATATTCTACATTATGTGGGTGTTGTGAAGCTAAAATATGTAAAACATTTTGCTTTTTGTTGTTTGTTACACCAATATCATTGATGTCGCGCATAATAGATTTAACAGCATAGCGATTGTGGTTTTCAGCTGCAATGTGAAGAACTGTATTACCCTCATGATCTTTAGCAAGAATCTGGCTGCTGTCCCTAACGGCCTCGAAATATTTAGTATCTTTATGTTTTGCTGCATAATGCATTGGTAGTTTTCCAGTATTATCTGGGATATTAACATCAGCTTCGTGTTCTTTCAAGAAGTATATCAGATCTATATTATTGCCTTCTTCACAAAGATAGTGCAAGAGTGTTTTTCCGCTATTATCTTTGGCATTAACATCTACACATTTCTCTATTAGTTGTGCTATATATTCTTTATTGAGCTGATTATAGTGGGGGTTAGCTTTTGCCATATGGTGAAGTGCTGTTTTGCCAGAGTTATCTTTGGCACCAGCGTTTTCTCCATTTAAAATCATTTGTTTTGCGCTGTCAATTTGACATGTCTTAGTTGCATAATGCAAGCCAGTCTCACCATTTTTATCTTGAAGATTTGTGACTTTATTAGCTATTGTATTGCTAGAGAGTGATTTATTTGTCTGTAAAGTCTTTACATAAGCCTTCTCATCGTCAGAGAGTTGGTTGTTATTCTTGCTAACATCTGCTTGGCCCCAGATAAAATCTTTTCCCATAATTGATACACCTATTTAAATCTGTTTGTTATATCATATAAACTATATTACCATAAAAAAGCAAAATAACAAAATAATTTTAACAGATCCATTAAAACTTTTTATGGCATTAATCAAATTTACACAGCATTCACTATATCTGGCAATAGATATAGTGAGCCAGTTGCAAGGATTCTGCATGGCGCGGAATTTGATGTGATATCAAGCACAGCATCTTTAACGCTATGATGACAAAAGCTTTGGAAACCCAATTCTGATGCGATTTTAAATATATTTTCAGCTTTTTCTCCGTTTGGTTCGCTTTGCACTGTCACGGCATGCACAGCCTCTACAACGCCTAAAAACTGCTGAAGAAAAGATGTTATATCTCTTTGCCCAGTTCTGCCATTGATTAATATTGTGGGCTTATCTCCCCACATATGCCTTATACTGCTTGCCAGCATCGCTGCTCCATCTTGATTGTGGGCACCATCCATCCATAGCTCATATTCAGGTGGCAGCAATGAATGCAGATAGCCTGAGGTTATTTTTTGCAATCTCCCGGGCCATACTGCATTTGATATGCCATATGCGATATTATCATTGGTGATGTTAAAATGCTTAGATAAAACATATTTACACGATGCAATTGATGCCGCAGCATTAATGATTTGGTGAACGCCAAGCAGGCTTGGGTTTGGGGATTGGAAGATAATGTGATTATTGTTATCTAAAATGTCAAAGCCATCTGCATTTTTTGATAAATTCCACTGTTTTCCAAAGGCATAGTATGTTGCACCTATTCCTTTAGCCTTATCTATCAACACATCCATTGCGTCTTGGTATTGCCATGATATCACAGCATCACAGCCATTTTTGATGATTCCTGCTTTTTCATATGCGATAGATCTTATATCATCGCCCAAAAACTCCATGTGGTCCATTCCTACTGGCGTTATGATTGAAAGCATTGGCTTTGTTACAACGTTTGTTGCATCAAGCCTACCGCCCATGCCGACTTCTAGAATTGCAACATCAGCACTTGTATTTGCAAATGCAAGCAATGCTGCAGCAGTTGTGTATTCAAAAAAAGTTGCATGTATATCTTGCGTCTTGATTCTGGTTTCCTCTAATACTTGATAAAGATAGTGGTCTGAGATTTCTTTAGAAGCAACCTCAATTCTTTGGTTAAATCTAAATAAATGTGGTGATGTATACCTGTGCACTTTAAGGCCAGCCTTCTCAAGGATTGCTTTAAGATAAGCCGTTGTTGAGCCTTTGCCATTTGTCCCTGATACGTGTATCAGAGGCGGTAAGCTGTTTTCTGGGTTACCAAGCCTATTTAGCAACATCTTCATTCTGCTGAGCCCTAATGTGATGTCATGACGCATGGTTGGTGATGGCCAATGTGGCATGTATACCATAATGTTTCTATTTGCGTTTTATATGAAAATAATCTAGATTATATTCCAATTAGACTTATTGATAAAGCGGTTTTTTAGATGAAAGAGATAGCTATTAAAGATTTTGTTATCAGCAACAAATCACCCTTAGTTTTGATATCGGGCCCTTGCCAGATAGAAAGCTTAGATCACAGTTTATTTTGCGCTGAAAGGTTGTGTAAAATTACTGATAAACTTGGAATTAATTTTATTTATAAAAGCTCTTTTGACAAGGGGAACAGAACCAAAATTACTGGTGCAAGAGGTATTGGCTTAGAAGCTGCTACTGATGTTTTTGCACAGATAAAGCAAAACTTTGGATGCCCTATTTTAACAGATATTCATAACGAAATACAACCTGAGATGATAGCCCCATATGTTGATGTTTTGCAGATACCAGCTTTTCTATGCAGGCAGACTGATTTGCTTGTTGCAGCTGCAAAAACCAACAAAATTATTAATGTGAAAAAGGGGCAATTTCTTGCGCCATGGGATATGAAGAATGTAGCAGAGAAGATTTTATCATCTGGTAATGATAAAATAATGCTGACTGAGCGAGGTGTAACGTTTGGGTACAACAGGCTTGTTAATGACATGAGGTCCATACCGATTATGAAGCAGACGGGCTTTCCAGTGGTTTTTGATGCAACGCACTCTGTGCAAGAACCTTCAGGTTTGGGGGATGCAAGTGGTGGTCAACGTGAATTTGTGGAGTCCTTATCTATTGCAGCCACTGCAATTGGTGTTGCCGCATTGTTTGTTGAATCCCATCACAATCCTGATGAAGCACCAAGTGATGGGCCGTGCATGTTAAGCATAGACTCTCTTGAGGTGTTTTTAGAGAAAATTATGCATTTCGATGTTTTATCTAAGAAGTTATCATGAAAAAACCAGATGAATCCTATAAAAAAATCATTACTGTTAATAGGCGTGCTAGATACGATTACTTTATCAATGAAACGATTGAAGCTGGCATTATTTTGCTTGGTAGTGAAGTTAAGTCCTTGCGTATAAATGGCGCCAGTATCGCAGATGCCTATGTCACAATGCAAAAGGGCTCAGTTGTTGTGATAAACATGCATATTACGCCGTACGATAAATCATCTGATGCTTTTAATCATGATGCAAGAAGAGTGAGGCATCTACTTCTTGGCAAACGGCAGATACGCAAGTTGATAGGTTTATTCAAGGTTTCAGGTTGCACAGTTGTGCCATTGAGCTTGTATTTTAACCATAAAAACATTGCCAAACTTGAAATAGCTGTTGTAAAAGGCAAAAAGCTTTATGATAAGAGGCATGCTATTAAGGAGCGTGATATTAAAAGATCCGCACATCAAGAGCTGTGAAGATAGGTTGTAAAGAAAAATATATGCAAATATTCTTTTATATATTTTTTCTTTTTCAAGAAATTCAATGAGTTAATTTGGTTGTAGATTTCTCCATTTTCTTGACTTTGGCATTTTTTTATGATATTATAAATGATAAAAAGGATGCGTTGATTCTTCTAGCGCGCAATTCAAAAAGGTAAAAAGATGCTCAAGAATTCCAGTGATAGTGGTAAAAGCGATAGTCATGTAGGTAAAAAGATTAAAATAAAGGCCGCAACCCCTACCATGAAAGAGCTTGAAAGTCACGAGCAAGAAAGGCAACAAGAGGTAAAGAAAAAATCAGCAACAAGGCGCCAAAAGCAGCTCAACAAAGACGCTGATGATAAGAAAAGTGTTCAGGAGTACTTAAACAGAGATGTTTATACATCAAGACGGGACATGATTAGTGGGATTAAATACCGCGCACAGAAAAATGGCTTAAATCTTCAAAATGTATCCTTTGTCAGCCCAATCGGAATTAGTGAGAGCAATTATTATGATAAGTCTCCTGAGGAACATTGTAAAGCAATTATAAAAAATATTATAGAGAACAATGAAGGGAGTAGTTCTGAAAAACTGGAAGAATTTTTGAAAGAGATTGAGGGTATTAAAGTTATGATTCCTTCAGCTTCTACTAATAAAACAAACAGCGGTAATAATGATTATACAATAGATTGTGCCTCGCTGCAGAAGGAAAATCAATTAGAAAAAAAGAGATTAGAGCAAGAGAGAATCGAGAAAGAGAGAATCGAGAAGGAGAGAATCGAGAAGGAGAGAATCGAGCAAGAGAGAATCGAGCAAGAGAGAATCGAGCAAGAGAGAATCGAGAAGGAGAGGATCGAGAAGGAGAGAATCGAAAAAGAGAGGATCGAGAAGGAGAGGATCGAGAATGAGAGGATCGAGAAGGAGAGGATCGAGAAGGAGAGAATCGAGAAGGAGAGAATCGAGAAGGAGAGAATCGAGAAGGAGAGAATCGAGAAGGAGAGAATCGAGAAGGAGAGAATCGAGAAGGGGAGAATCGAGAAGGAGAGGATCGAGAAAGAGAGGATCGAGAAAGAGAGGATCGAGAAAGAGAGAATCGAGAAAGAGAGAATCGAGAAAGCGAGGATCGAGAAGGAGAACGAGAAACTAGAGAAAGAGCAAGAGCAAGAGAGGATGAATCTGCCACTTTTCTCTCAATCTAGCAAAAAGCGTAAGATATATGATGACCAACTATATGATATCCGAATAGATCATGTCCAAAGTGCACCATCTGGTTTAGATAAACAAAGTGATCAAATAAGAAAGAAATCTCATGCTAAGATTCATTCTAAAATTGGAGCTAGTATTACAATACCAAGGCATCAAAGATACCACGATGCTTTAGGAGAGATGAAGAATGCTAGAATCAATAGAGAAATAGATAAAAATGCATCCCAGCATAGTCAACACTACTGTCAGCATTGTAAGTCATCTGTAAGTCACATTCCTTTTGCTATACAAGATGTAGAGTATAATATTTATAAAACATCATTTATTAATAATAACCAAGAATTAAATGGTCAGCCATCTTTGGTTTGGATGTCTAAAATGATATCTTTATATACTCAGTCCAAAAATCCTTCTGAAAGGCTTGCAATTGCAAAGTTTTATAATGATGAAATTAGACAGATTAATAAGCTTTGTTTAAATAATGAAGAAAAAAAGGAGGTATTACAAAATATTGATATAGCAAAAAGCAATCCTGATTATTTAGCGCACTATATCGATAATATGACAGATATTAAAAGTTTCAATAATGTATTATTGTTTGATTTTGATACAGTAGTCAAGATATATACTAAAACAACAACGAATCGTCATTCTGTTGATAAAAAGGAAAAACAAGATATTATCTCGGCAACTAACGAGATATTCGGTACAACATTTCAATTTCAAATGCAAAAGCAGTTTGAAAGAAATGCTTTTTGCAATATTATGCAAAATGTGAGTGTTGAAAGAACTATTTTATTAAACTCATCTCATTCCAATGGATTAGGTGCGTGATATATGCCTATATAGCTAAGAGATTATATTGACCAAATACGCTCTGCTATAAAATAGTATATAGGTATTCCAAATATGATATTAAATGGAAATGTAATGCCAAGACTGAGAGGTACATAAATAGCAGGATTCGCTTGCGGCAAAGTCACTTTTAAAGCAGCCGGCACTGCAATATAAGAAGCGCTACCCATTAGAACACCAAATAAGAAGCCTGTTCCAAAATCAAGCCCTATCGCTTTTGCTACTATCAGACCTATGCATGCATAAATGATCGGTGTATACATTCCAAATAGTACTATACTCGGCGTCATTTTCGTTACATTATCAGATTGCTTGCTTGTTTTAAGCCCCATATCAAGCAAAAAGAGTGATAGCATTCCATAAAATGGCTCGATAAATAGTCCGTGCAGTTTATTGCCACCTTCTTGCCCTACAATATATCCTATGATTATAGAGCCTACTAACAATAGCACAGAGCCATTGCTCGCTAGTTCCTTTAATGATTGGCTAAATGTTAATGTGATTTCATTTCGCTTTATATTGATAATATGCAGCATTGTAAGTGCTGCGATTATAGCTGGCACCTCCATAATAGCTAACACACCAACTATAAAATCATCAAATGGTATATATTCAGAATCTAAAAAAGAGCTGGCAGTAAGAAATGTCATGATGCTGATAGAGCCATAGTGCGCTGATACTGCTATGGCATCAATATAAGATAGTTGGGTGGTATACTTCAATATACCAAAGCTTATAAATGGTATGGCAAATCCGCATAAGGTTGATGCTATGAGCGTTATAATGATTGTACTATTTACTTCTAAGCTGCTAAAAGAAACGCCGCCCTTAAACCCTATTGTGATGATGAGGTATATTGCCAAAAATTTACCAATCTGATCTGGAATCTCAAGGTCAGATTTAAGCATTCCGCTTACTATTCCTAGGATAAAAAATAATATCATCGGTGATAGTAAATTTTCAGATAGAGCAGTTATAAATCCTAATATATCCATACTATCTACCCAAATAATTCCAACAAAACATAGCAATTGCAGAGGCGTTAGATACATTTAAACTTTCAACAGCATTAGATATAGGAATTTTAACCAAAATGTCGCATCTATCTTTGACAAGCCGCCTCATGCCTGACCCTTCGGAGCCCATTACTATGACCACTTTATTATATTTTGATATTTCTTTAATATCCATACAATCTTCAGATGCTTCCATTCCTACGATCCAATATCCAGCATCCTTTAGGACTTTTAAAGATTCTGATAAGTTTGTAACTCTTGCCACGTCTATATTTTCAATTGCTCCACTTGATGTGTTGCATATTATATTGCCATCAAGTATGCTGTTATCTTTAGTTGAAATTACTGCGCACGCTCCAAATGCAGCGGCAGATCTTATTATTGCCCCAACGTTGTGTGGATCTGTTATCATATCTAATGCTACAATCATGGAGTGATTCTTATGGTTTTGCAGTATACGTTTGAAATCGCTGAAATAGAGATTTGAAACAAATGCAGCATACCCTTGATGGCAATAGCCATTGGCATGCGATGAGATGTGTTTTGACTCTACAATAGTTATTTTGATTGATTTTTTAATTTCAATATTACTACCTTCTATATCCTGCTGCGCTTCTTTTGTAAGAAGTAAGCTGAAAACATCTCTTCTATTGCTTTGTATAGCTGCAATTACCGCATGCCTTCCATAGATCCAGAAATTTTGATTATTATTTTTTTTCTCCATTTTGCACTCTCTTATCTTTTTTAATTTTTGTTATCACTCTTGAGCCATAAAATTTAACTTCTTTATAATTTTCTAATGCCTCAAATTTATTTGCATAAATTTCTGCTTGTTGCATACCAAGTTTCACCTCACCTTCTCCATAAGCAATGCACTTGTCGTAATTTAGCGTGATTGAATTAGCATTTAGTTTGTAATCACCAAAATAGCTAATTTCAGGACTGCCTGATAGTACAACGTTTTTATCCGAGCTATAAAGCTTTGCTTCATCTGCATACCACTTAATAAAGCCTTTATCAGCTTTCATGTCATGGTGGCCGTTAATTCCTTTTAAAATCGTCATTTCCTCATTGATTTTGATGGCAGATTCTGCATTGATTGAATATTTTAATAAGTCTTGATTTAATCCAATAAAACTGGCCTTATTAGCAGCAATATAAAAAGTGGCATTGCTATCTTTGTGGGTAATTTTTGCCACTTTATTTTGTAAAAAAAGCTGATTATACATAAAATGACCCAATATCAACGTTATAGCAAGGAATATCAAGAATTTTATATATTTTTGCGTTTTATAATGATTTTTTATCAACCTCTTTTTGTGCTCCAAGAAGTCGATGCTGATATTATTTTTTGTCATATTTCTTGATAGCAAACTCCACTATATTATCATCACTTAAAGCCACAGAGAAGCGCAGCTTATTCTGTTGGTCAATGAGTGCAATTGACTCAGCCATAGTTTGAGACTGTATATAAGGCGCCCAATTTGTGATGACAGCATCTATTTTCTGAGTCTCTATGTGCAATAGTATCTTATCTGATATATCTAAGCCTAATTCTTTTCTTGCTTGTTGCACTGCCCTTACAATCTCTCTTGCATCACCTTCAAGTCTTAAAGCCTCATCAATATTGGTGTTAAGCATTACAAGACCATCATTTGTTGGAAGAGATGATATTGTAGCACCTAAATTTTTTTGCGGTTCAAGTAATAGTTTAAACTCATCATTTTGCAACACCTCATCTGCTATATAAATTTTGCCACCATCATGTTTCCAGGCATTTTCTTTTTGTGCCTGTATAATTTTTTTGATGCTGCCGGGTATTCTCTTTCCAACAATTGGAAAATGTATTTGTAATTTAAAGTTTGCAAAATCTACAATTTGTTCCTGTGGCAAGTTAATCCATTCTTTTACATTGATCTCTTGTAGTACTAGAGTTTTTAATTCATCAGATATTTCTTCATTAGAGACACCGATGAATGTGACAGATTGTAAAGGCTGCCTTACCTTGATTCCAACCTCATTTCTGATTGATAATGCAACATTGCAAGCATTCCTCACCCTTTCCATCTTGTTGATCAACAATTGATCTGCAGTCATGTCTAAAACTTCTGGATACATCTGCAAATGTACAGAGTTGCTAGATGGGTTAAGTCCTTGATATATATGCTCTGATAGCATAGGCATAAGTGATGCAACAGATTTGCATAATATAATTAACACACTATAAAGAGTGTTATATGCGCATATTTTATCCTCTGATGTATCCTGAGACCAAAACCTTTCTCTGGATCTTCTGATATACCAGTTGTTTAAAGAGTCAATAAAACCTTCAAATGTGCTGCATGCCAGGTTGCTATCATAATTTTGCAATGCAACATAAATTTTTTGCGATAACAAGATGCACTTGTTGACAATGTATCTATCCAATATATTGCCTGAAGATAAATCATATTGAGCAGTAATGCCATCGGCATTGGCATATAAACAAAAGAAATGATATGCATTCCAAAATGGTTTAATTGCAAGCCGTAGCGCATCTTTTATGCCGTCTTGATTCATAACAAGTTCATACCCTTTCATTACACCAGATGAAGCCATAAACCACCTCATTGCATCGGCACCTAATTCATCAAATACTAGTGCAGGATCTGGATAATTTCTTAGTCTCTTGGAAAGTTTTTGTCCATCATTGCCTAAAATAACCCCATGGCATTGGCAATTTAAAAATGGTGGTCTGTCAAATAAAGCTGTTGAAAGCACAAGCAATGTGTAAAACCATCCCCTAGTTTGGGCTTGATACTCTGTGATGAAGTCAGCAGGGAAATTTTGATTAAACCACTCTTTATTTTCAAATGGGTAATGTATTTGTGCAAATGGCATTGCTCCACTTTCAAACCAACAATCAAGAACATCAGGCACTCTTCTCATCATCGATTGCCCAGTTGGATCTTTTGGATTTGGCCTCACCAAGTCATCAATATATGGCTTGTGAAGGCTTGTGACTTTTGTGCCAAAAGCAGCTTCTATTTCTGCTATAGAGCCATACACTTCAATATTTGGATATCTATTATCATCACTCATCCAAATTGGAATAGGACAACCCCAATAGCGATTTCTAGAGATTGACCAATCCCTTGCATTACTGAGCCATTTGCCAAACATCCCATCTTTAATGTGCGATGGTACCCAATTAATTTCTTGATTATATTGCACCATTTTATCCTTAAATGCTGTGACTTTAACATACCAAGAAGGCAATGCTTTGTAGATTAAAGGTGTATCAGTTCGCCAGCAATGTGGATAATTATGTGTGTATTGTTCTGTTTTAATGATTGCCGACTTTTCTTTTAGGGTTTTAATGATGATGTCGTTAGCATCAAAAACCTGCATTCCTATAAACTCAGTGATTGGATCCATAAACTTGCCAGCGGCATCAACTGGGCATACTGTTTGAATGTTATGTTGATTGCATAACGCCTGATCATCTTCGCCAAAGCCTGGTGCAATATGCACAGCACCTGTACCATCGCTTGTTGTCACAAAATCTGCATGCAATATTTGAAAAGAATTTGCATGAGATTTGAAGTAATCAAAAAGCCATTCATATTTAAGGCCAACAAGATCAGACCCCATAATACTGCAAAGAGTAACACCATTTTTTAATTCATGAGCATATTTTTCCATAAGATCTTTGGCTATTAAAGCATTCCATGATCCCATGTCAATTACACAATATTCTATATCCTTGCCTACAGCGATTGCCAAGTTACTTGGCAATGTCCAAGGTGTGGTTGTCCAAATTAATATGTATGTCTCATGTTGTGATGGAATATTTTTTATATTTTGGGCAATTTTAACACGCACAGTAACTGCTTTGCTGATTTTTTGCCTATACGAATTATCCATTCGCGTTTCAAAATCAGAAACTGGTGTTTGACAAGCCCAAGAATATGGCATTACCCTGTAGGACTGATATATCAGCCCCTTATCATAAAGTTGCTTAAATGCCCAGATAACGCTTTCCATATAGGTTATATCCATTGTCTTATAGCTGTTGTGGAAGTCTACCCACCTGCCTTGGCGCTCAACATAATATTCCCATTGTGATGTATATTTTAATACTGATGATTTGCAATAATCGTTAAAATTTTTGATCCCAAATTCTTCAATTGCAATTTTACCAGAGATGCCAAGTTCTTTTTCTGCCCCCATTTCAGCAGGCAGTCCATGACAATCCCATCCGAATCTTCTTTCTACCTTTTTACCAAGTTGTGTCTGGAATCTAGCGTATATATCTTTGATATATCCAGTGAGTAAATGTCCATAGTGCGGCAATCCATTTGCAAATGGAGGGCCATCATAAAAATTGAAATTCTTCTTGCCTTTAATTGACTTGTTGAAAGTGTCATCTTCTTTCCAGTATTGCAATATGTACTTTTCTATTTCTGGAAAATTAGGGTTGCTATCAGTTTTAGGATACATGAGTTTTTTCATAATTTTTTATATCTTAATAAAAATGTTGATCATACTATAC
>JACCDK011263846.1_pt1 | contig 12013 bp, 4 predicted proteins | sample 7445871 | NCBI WGS metagenome assembly JACCDK01 (sample SAMN15323436, study PRJNA562643) | freshwater metagenome | isolation source: river surface water | place: USA:Blue River Watershed | collected 2017-08-15
AAACGCCTGTATACCAAGGTGATCAAACCCGCATGACGGTGATGGTGGGCGAACAACGCACCATTCCCATCAACCGAACAGGAACCGATGCTTTTGTGTCTTTGTCTCGCATCAATGAAGAAACAGGCAAGCCTGAGGGGGTGAGTTTTTTCAAAGTGATGGACGACTTGGTTGCCGGCATCAACAACTCCAACGACGTTGCCATGCAGCGCGGTGTGGTGGAAATGACCAGCTTGCTCAATGGTTTGACATTGGCACATGCAGACATTGGTACCGACATGAACGTGGTGGAGCAACAGACCAGCGTTGTGGAAGACACCATTTTGAATTTGAAAGTCAACTTGTCGACTGTTGAAGATCTGGACTATGCAGCAGCCATTACCAAAATGAACCAACAAATGTTGAGCTTAGAAGCTGCACAAAGCAGCTTCAGCAAGATGGCGCAGCTGACTTTGTTCAATTATTTGAAATAAGCAACTCAAGTTAGTTCTCAAACATCCGAATTCTTCTCGAATAATTTCTCGCTTTGCGATAGAGCACTTACATGACAACTACAAGTACAACATCCTCATTCAATGCAATCAGTGCATTAGGTGCTGGCTCGGGAATGGATGTGAAGGCTTTGGCCAACAGCTTGGTTGAAGCCGAACGTGCACCAAGAAAAGAAGTTATTGATAAAAAAATATCTAAATCTGAAGCGGGCATCTCGGGTTACTCGGCCATCAAATTTGTACTTGAAGGGTTGAAGACTTCGCTGATGGATCTTAAAGACCAAAGCGATTTCAACTCAATTACAACCAGAAACAGCCAACCCAACTCATTCACATTAACGGCCAGCGCAACTGCAAGCGCAGGAAGTCACACCATCAATGTCACCAGCTTGGCCAAAGCTGAGCGAAAACTCAGCGCTGGCTTTGCCGCTTCAAACACACCCATCAACGGTGGAAGTGGTATGACACTGAACCTTTCAGTACACAATGGCGCTAATCAACCCATCACCATCGCGCCTGGAAAAGATACGCCAGGTGGCATTGTTGCGGCTATCAATGAAGCAAACTTAGGGGTTAAGGCGCAACTGATCAATACTGGCGAGGCAGGTGCACCCTACAAGATCATGGTAACAGGGCAAACAGGTGTTTTGAATGACTTCACACTAACTGCTTCACCGAATGCCCCCGATACAAGTGTTTCAGCTGTTGCCGAATCCATTTTTGACTTTCAATTGCAGCCTGCTACAAACGGTATTTTGAACGTTGACGGCATCAACCTAACACCTAGCACCAACCAACTGACCGACCTCATTCCTGGGGCCACCATCGATCTGTACGCACCAACAACTGGACCCGCTTCTGTTGATTTCATTCGCGACCCGACGTCCGTCAAGTCCAAAATGGAAGCACTTGTGAAGGCATACAACGATGCCAACACCATGCTCAATACAGTCTCTGATGCAAAGTCGACAGTAGAGACCTATGGCGCATCACTTGCTGGCAACTCGGTGGTGAACACTATTCGGACACAATTGCGAGAAATCATTTTTCCCCGCACAAGTTCTGGTTCAAATCAACTTTCCAGCCTGCGCGACATGGGCCTGTCACTAGACAAAGACGGCGTCATGACGCTTGATAACACCAAACTAGACTCTGTACTGAGTAAGAATTTTGATGAAGCCGTAACCATGTTAACCGGCAACTCTGAAAATTTGAGTGCCTTCAGCAATGCGCCCTCTGGTGCTGTAGGTACCGCTTTCAAGGCCATTTCCTCAATGCTCAGCAGCACAGGCACAATTGCCCAACAGAGCACAAATCTGTCCAAGCGCATAACTGAGTTCAAGGACGAGTTAACCAAATTGGAGGCTCGAATGACACAACTGCAAGAGCGGTACAACCAGCAGTTTGGTGCCATGGAAAGTATCGTTGGCCAGAGCAAGAGCCTGCGAACAAGCCTGACCAGTACGTTTGAAGGCATGATGGCCTCCTACACCAAGGGATAACCCTAGTTTTGTTCGTATTCGTGACTCCGCTTAAAAAAAAGCTTAAGTTTTGCTCACACAAGTCGATTCCCTTTCCACGGGACTTCTCTAGATGCATGTCGCATCTGAGGATTTGGGTATCGGCATGTTAAGCATGCTTTTTTAAAAAGGACGGACGAATATGGCTTCCGATGTATCAAGTATCACTGCTAGCGGCGCAGGTGCGGCACTAAGTCGCTCGCCAGCTCCTGCGCCTACGGTCACCACAAATGTGGCTTCTGCAAAAGCTTCTGCGCCTATCAAACGGCCAGATGTTTCATTGCCCGACAAGCCTGCAATTGCGTTGCCCAAACGGCCTCAGCTTCAGTTCAATGAAGCTGAAGAAAGAAAGAACCTGCAAGAGGCCGTGGCTTTTTTGAACAACCAAGTTGCTTCTCACAAGAACGGGCTCGGATTCAGTCTGAATGATCACATTGACGTGCCTGTGGTGACAGTAAAAAACACTGTGACAGGTGAGGTTGTTCGCCAGATTCCAAACGAGGTTGTGATTCGGGTTGCCGAAAACATTGACATCGTCAAAAAAGGCTTACTCCACAACTCCAAGGTTTGAAAGAAATTCTTTCAAATTCCTCTCAAGTTAATCCACAAAGAACCGAATCATTTTGTAACAAGAAGTCAATGTTGATTCTTGTCAACCTCTTAGATTTCTTTAAAGGAGAAATACCATGTCAGTTATTAACACGAACGTGAATTCATTGGTTGCTCAGACTGCTGTCAATGTCAATGCACGAAACCTCTCGCGCGCCATGGAACAGTTGTCTACTGGCAAACGCATCAACGGCGCTAAAGACGACGCAGCTGGTCTGTCAATTGCGCAAGTTATGACCTCTCAAATTCGAGGTTTGAACCAAGCCATCCGCAACGCTAACGACGGCATCTCTTTGCTTCAGACCGCTGATGGTGGCATGATTGAGCAATCTAACATGTTGCAGCGCATGCGTGAACTTGCAGTTCAGGCTGCATCTGACACCGTGACTGAAAGCCAAAAGTCGTACTTGGACAACGAGTTCCAGGCCCTCAAAACTGAAATCGACCGTATTGGTGGTAACACTTCTTGGAACGACCGTAAACTTTTGAACGGCGGTGGCGGGTTGGCAGGCAACGTTGACGATGCAGGCGCTGGTAAATACATGTTTCAGGTAGGAAGCAGTTCCACAACGATTGAAGTGATCGTTCCTAATGCAAGAACTGATTCGGGAACTGACACAGATGTGTCTGACCCCTTGTATGAAGGCATCGTAGACTCTAATTTATTGGACGCAGAATCTGCAGATGCAGCTATCGGTGAACTTGACGACGCCTTGGAAGCTGCAAACTCCGCCCGTTCAAAAATCGGTGCGGCCATCAATCAGCTGACTTACGCTGCAGACAACATGTCGAACATCGCCATGAACACCGCAGCCTCACGCAGCCGCATTGAAGATACGGACTACGCAAGCGCTTCAGCTGAACTAGCACGTACACAAATTATCCAACAAGCCGCTACGGCCATGTTGGCCCAGGCTAACCAGTCACCACAATCTGTACTGGCTTTGCTCAAGTAACACCATGAATATCAATGACTTTGTGTAGAAATACATACTTTTTATTGACAAAAATCAGCCCGGGCTTGCCCGGGCTTTTTGGCTTTGTGCGCCCATCTTCGGCCAGGGCTAAAGTATTTAGGTTTGGTGCCGAAATAGTACATGCAGGACTGTCAAAATTGACGACAGGCGCGTTTCTTGCTTTAAAACGTGCCAATTACCGCTAGGAATTTGAAATGACCATTAACACAACTACAAACATTGCATCGTTAACTACGGGGCAGATTGTCGCTTTGACTTCCAGCGAGATGGCATCTCTTACTAGCGCCCAGATTGTGGCACTCACCACGCAGCAGGCGGGTGTACTTACCAGCTCACAACTAAACGCACTCAAAGCAAATCAATTGGGCTACCTGCAGACCCAAGATATCGCATCCATATCCTCCGCAGCCATCGCAGGCTGGGCTTCCAACTCTATTACAGCGCTTAAAGATACTCAAATAGCGGCCTTGTCTTCAACACAAGTGGCGAACTTGAGCTCGACCCAACTCAACGCCCTAACGGCCGCCCAGTTTAGTAAGCTTGATGCTACAGACGTAGCGGCAATTTCGACACCCGTTTTCCAAGGCCTGGGCCAAAAGGCAATTGCTGGCCTGTCAAACACTCAAGCGGCAAGGTTAACCAGCGATCAGATCCAAGCAATTACGACCACTCAAGCTAAATTATTGACAACTGCTCAGGTCAACGCCCTTTCGAGCGCACAATTCGAAAAAATTGAGACTGAAGATTTAGCACTGTTGAGCGCTACGGTGATTGGAAACCTAGGTACATCAGCCCTAGCAGGAATGACTAGCGAACAAATCGTCGCTCTTACGACCACTCAAGCGGCGAAGCTCACTGCGACCCAATTAAACAGACTAAGTAGCGATCAAATTCAAAGCCTTGAGACACAAGATTTGGCTGCTGTCGGTGCAAATTCACTTAGTAGCTTAGGAAGCAATGCACTAAGCTCAATGACCACCGATCAGTTGGTTGCATTAACCAGCGCCCAAGTTAGCAAGCTTGGAAACTCGGCGCTTAATGCCCTGGACAGCAGCCAAGTTGTCACCCTTGAGACGCGTGACGTTGCGGCTATCAATGATATTGCATTTAAGAAATTAAGTACTACATTTATAAGTTCATTGACGGAAAGTCAAATTGTAGCAATCACCACTTCGCAAGCGCTTGCCTTGACTTCAAGCCAACTGAATGCCATCAGCGATATCTCGCAGCTGCAGACAGTTGATCTGTTGGCCATCTCCGACAAGGCATTTGCCAGTATCTCCACTGCCCAACTTATCGATCTGAGCACAGCCCAGTTCGCTTCATTAAGTGCAGGCAAAGTTGCTTCTCTGTCGGCATTGCAAATTTCGGCAATTGCCCCCGAGGACTTCGGCGCTCTAGGATTGGCAGCCATTAAGGGTCTTTCAACTGCGCAGATAGCGGCAATCACAACCGACCAAGCCGCCTCAATTTCAATTAGCCAAGCAGCAGGGCTTAGTGCAACTCAACTGAGCGCCATGCAAACAGCCGATCTTTCGGCTCTTGATGCCAGCGTCAAATCAGCCCTCACGCCGACTCAGTTGGCAAAACTCAGCGAGGGGCAAATGACGGCCTTGGGTAAGGACTCAGATGCTCAAGTAGTACTTTCATATGCGTCAAAGACCGCCAACGAAATCAGGGGACTGTCTACAACGCAAATTCAAAGCCTCACAGCTGAGGAGCTTGGTGCCTTTCAAGTAGCGCAAGCTAGCGCTCTCTCAACTGCCCAATTGGCCGTCATCACTACAGACGCTATTCAAGGCCTTACCACTGGCGCCATCAAGGGGATGCTTGCTACCCAAATAGCCTCTCTAACCACTGCTCAAATACAAGCCCTCACCCCTGCTCAGGCATCAGCACTCGAAGGCGACGATCTGGGCGCTCTATCTTCGACACAGATCCAGGCACTCTCCACTTTAGCAATTCCAAACTTAAGCGCTGCCGCCTCGCCTGCACTTAAGTTGCAAAGTCTGACAACAGACCAACTTGAAGGATTAACGACAACTCAGTCAGCCAAGTTCTCTGCAGCGCAGATTAATGCATTGAGCAGTCAGCAACTTGTATATCTTCATACTCAAAACATCCAAGCACTGTCGACCAGTATTATTTCAACCATCAGTACTGCTGTCTTGTCAAGCCTCGATAGCTCTCAGGTTGAGGCTCTCACAAGCGCCCAAGTTAAGGCGCTTACTTTTGGTCAACTGAACGCCCTGAGTCAATTTAATGACTTAAGCTCTGAGGATATCGCCGCTATAGCGCCAAGTGTATTCAATAAACTAAGTTCAGCACAGCTGCTTGAACTAACAACAGATCAAGCTTCAGCCATTACAGCTGCTCAACTAAAGCTGCTAACCAGTACTCAAATTGCCCAGTTGTCTGCAGAAGATTTTGCTGCCCTCAATACCAGCGCTTTTGCAGGCATGAGCACGTCGCAACTATTGGCAATGACCACCGAACAGGCTTCTTTGTTAACTGCTGGCCAAGCAGGTGCACTCAGCGCGGACCAATTAAAGGGAATGGGGACAGACGACTTAGACGCCCTATCGAGTGCAGCTGTAGCTGCCCTAAATGTTAGCCAATTGGCAAAGCTCTCAACAGCCCAACTCAGTGCCATCGGATCTGACACCCCTGCATCCCAGGGCGGAACCCTGGCCCGTAAGTCTGCTGCAGAACTTGCCAGCACAGACTTCGGTGGGCTTAGCAGCACAGAGCTGTCTGGCTTGTTGCCAAGCCAAGTCAGCGCACTTACAACCGCCAAAATTCAAGCTATTACAAATACAGCCCTTGAAGGTCTTACAACCCAAACCCTCCAAGCTCTTAGCGACAAACAGATCGCTTCATTGACGACTGCTCAAATCCAAAGCCTAACTTCTTCGCAGTTTGCTGTGCTGGAGGCGGCTGATTTTAAAGCCTTCAACTCGACTCAAATTGGTGCGCTAACATCTACACAAATCACACTGCTTAGTGCGTCGCAACTCCGAGCAATTGATGCCGCTGACTTAACTGCCATCAGTGCCAACAACTTCGAACGCCTTAACTCTTCTCAAACCAGCGTTTTGTCTGCCTCGCAAATTGGCGCACTCACAAGTGCGCAATTTGCAAAGCTTTCTACCGACGAGTTTAGTGCACTCAGTGCATCTCAGATTAAGGGCATCGGATCAGTCCAAGCTGCTGGTATCAATACTGAAATGATCAGCGTTTTAGGCACGCAATCAATTACAGCACTCACAGCTACTGCGATGAAGGGGCTAAGTACTGTCGCAATTGATACCTTATCAACTGGCCAAGCAAGCGTATTAACTGCAGCTCAACTCAACAGCTTGAACTCTGCTCAACTGCGCAGCTTAGAGGGCGAAGCCCTTGCTACCTTGAGCACCACAGTCATCAGCAGCCTTAGCAATACAGCCATCGAAAAACTTACAAGCGATCAGGTGGGCGCGCTCACAAGTGCTCAGATCCTGTCACTAAAAGAGACTCAAATTTCTGCTCTGGACATTCAATCTATTGCCACTAGCATTTTTGATGACCTCCTCCCCTTGCAAGTTGGTGCACTCTCCTCCAGTCAACTCAATACGCTCGCAGACGCTGACTTACTGGATAATTTTTCAGCAACTCAGCTCGGAAAAATCAATGCAGGCACCTTTGCAAGTCTGACAACATCAGCGATATCAACCCTCACCTCAGCCCAGGCAAGCGGCATCTCCGCTTCACAATTTGCCGCACTCACAAGTGACCAAGTGGCAGCTCTTGCAGACAACTTAGTGAGCTCCATTGGCACTGCAACTTTCAAAAGTCTCAGCCCAGCATTCTTGACTAAGCTTAGCGACAGTCAATTGACAGCCCTAACGAGCGACCAGTTGTTGGCTCTGGATGCAAAACAAATTGGCTCCTTGGACATAAGCGCTGTGGAGGGCAAAGGCGTTATAGAACGACTGAGCAGCGCCCAGATTGCATCACTGACTTCTGGACAACTGGCTGCAATGTCAAGCGCTTCAATTGACGCCCTTACTACTGCCCAGATTTCTAAGCTAAGTATCAGCGCAATTGCTGGCCTCTCGAGCCAAGCGGTTTCAGCATTGCCTACAGATGAAATTGCTTTGTTGACAGCAGCACAGGTTGCAAAGCTTTCGACATTACAAATTGCTGCACTGAGCACAGCACAAATTGCCAGTCTATCTTCAGCAAGCATCTCTGGCTTAAGCAAGGAGTCACTCATTGCGTTTGACAGCGCACAGGTTACTGCACTCACCTCATCGCAAATTTCTGGCCTGACTGCAGGCCAACTATCGGCACTAAGTACCAGCGATTTGGCTCAATTCACCACCACAGAAATTGCTGCTATAGGTGGCTCGCAGGCGATTGGTCTGACGGCACTTCAACTCTCGAACCTTAGCTCATCAAATTTTGGTGCACTCTCAACTGGGGCAATTTTTGCGATAGACCCTACAGTCTTAAGTACGATTAACTCAAGCCAAGTTCCTTCGTTCAGCACTGCACAAGCTGCAGCTTTGACAGGCGTGCAGTTTGGCAAGCTCACAACAACTCAAATAGCGAACCTCGAAACGACCGATCTGTCAAGTGTTAGCACATTAGCATTCAAGGGAATTACTGCAGCTCAAATTAAGGCACTCACTACTGAACAGGTGAGCAACCTTACTACGGGACAATTGGTAGCCTTGAGTGGCTTGCAGTTGTCTGCTATGGAAACAGCAGATCTGAGTGCGCTTTCTTCAACGCAAGTTGCGGCTCTTAGCAACTTGCAATTGGTAGCGTTAACTACGGCACAGAAAGCCCTTCTTGAAACACAAAGCGCTCAGAATATTGGCTTTGAGACAGGCAAACTGACCGCTGATGGCATCAAAAACTTATCCAGCACCACACTACAAAGTTGGGGCGCAAGCCAAGCGGCGGGACTTCAGTCCTCACAGATGGGTAGTCTGAGCAACACTCAACTTGCCCAGTTAAGCACGACAGTGATTGCCAACCTTTCCAATGCTGCTATTACTGCATTGTCTGAAGCTCAGGTTGCAAGCTTGAGCGGTAACCAGATTTCTGCTTTCACCACTGGTCAAATTTCTGCGCTAGATGCTGCCGACTTCAAGGCAATGAGCCTGGGGCAGGTGTTGTCCTTGACAACTGCTCAGATCTCAAGGCTGAATAAGGCTCAGCTTCAGGCCATTGACGCAGCGGACCTTCGCGGCTGGCTTCCTGACCAAGTTACGGCACTAACCTCCACTCAGGTTGCCAACCTCACCAGCACCCAAGTTGCAGGCATGACTGCTAGCCAGTTGGCTGCACTTGGCGCTGACGACTTCAAATTGCTGTCACCCGACATAGTTGGTGCCATTTCTGGACCCGGCATACAAGGGCTTAGCGCCGCACAATTTGCGGCGTTGACCACAGCTCAGGCTGCCAAGCTAACAGCCTCGCAGATGTTCTACATCGACTATGAAGACATTGACAATATTTCGACAGCTGCACTGGCTAGCTTTAGTACTTCAGCTTTGGTTGCGCTATCAAACAGACAACTGAAGGCGCTAACCACTGACCAAACAGCAGCGATGACTTCGTCACAAGTCGCGAGCCTCACTGCCGAGAACTTAAGCGCGTTGACTACCTCACAAGTTGCCTCATTTAGCAGCAGGCAAGTTGGCGCACTGACCTCAGCGCAGGTACCTAATTTGAGTGCCGCCCAACTTGCAGCAATTGATTCGTCAGACTACGCAGGCCTTACAACGACAGCCGTCAAGTCCCTGACCTCTGCACAGGTTGGTCTCCTAACAACGGCGCAAATGTCCCAACTGAGCGCATCGCAGATTTCTAGCATTGCGACGTCAGTGATTGACGACTTAACGACCGTTCAAATTGCTGCTTTAAGCAGCGTCCAAATCAAAGCCCTCACAGCTGGACAAATTTCTGCCTTAAGTACAACGCAAATCAAAGCACTGCAAGCCGGAGAGGATATTTCAGCAATTGGTACGGCAGGCTTCCAGGCCCTGACCAGCGCTCAAATTGGTGCACTTACTTCGGCTCAGGCCTCTTACATCTCTGCTCTGCAAGTAGCAGAGGTTACCCCAGAAAAGCTGGCAGCTATGGCCTCGGAGTCGTTTGCTGGCATGGCGACGGCAGCACTGTCCAAGCTTACCGGTAAGCAGCTCTTGAAAGTCACCACCGATCAGATCAGTGCACTTACGTCTGACCAAGTTGCCTCTTTAACCTTAGAACAAGTGAAGACTCTCACCTCTTCACAGCTTAAAGCCCTGAGTACTGCTCAAATGGATGCGCTGACTTCAGGTCAAGTTGCACAGCTCACCGTCGATCAGATTTCGGTTTTGGGCACAGCTCAGTTGGCCGGCCTCAGTACAACCGACATCAGGAACTTGAGCGACAAGCAATTCAAGGGAATGACGACTGCCCAGTTCAGCAGTCTATCGACTGACCAAATCCGCGCCATCACAACTTCAAACATGGCTGTGATGGAGACGGCAGATCTCAGAGCACTTACGACCGCCGAGATATCAGCCATTATCAGCTCGCAATGGAACGCACTCTCTGAAACGCAGGTTGCGTCCTTAACGACTGCTCAGGTTTCCAGTATCGAAGACAGCGCCTTGGGCAGCATAGCGAAGGAGCTTTTCAAGAAGCTTAGTACAGCGCAAATTGCGTCCCTAACCAGCGATCAGATCGAGACTTTAACTGAAAACCAACTGGCAGAGCTCAACTCTGCGCAAATTCGTGCGCTTAGCACACTGCAAATTTCAGCCATCGAAGCTGCCGACATTGACGGTATTACCACAGGTGCGCTTAAGGGGCTGACTTCTGCAAACTTGAAGGCACTCACTTCGGACCAAGTCGCAGCCCTAACTGCATCCCAAGTGGCAAGCCTGGCGACAGATCAAATCGACGACTTTACGACGTCGCAGATCAGGCATCTCACGATACCCGCCATCAGTGCCCTCAAGACGGCCCAACTGGCTGCCATGAGCACAGACGAGATCAGCAGCCTTACTACTGCACAGATTCAAATACTCGGCGCCAATCAGCTACAAGCCCTGGGCACAAGCACGATTCGTAACCTAACAACTCAACAAGTCAATGCCCTGACGGACACGCAGATAAGTGGCATGTCATCTGCCCAAATTGCGATCCTGACCAGCGAACAGTTTCAAAGCTTGAGCGATAACGGTTTCTTGGGTCTAGCCGTCAGATCTATGCGAGATTTGACAACTTCTCAGTTGGCTTCAATGTCGACGAAGCAAATTTCAAGTCTCTCGTTCCAACAAACTGAGACTATTGGCACAGGCCAAATTTCTGCTTGGAACTCGGCACAAGTTGGCGCAATTGGCACGCAGTATTTCTTTGCCCTTAACACGGCTAGCATAGGCAGCCTGACTTCTGATCAGTTACCTGGACTGACGACCGCGCAAATGAAAGCGCTCACTTCAGATCAAGCTGGGGCTATTACTGGAAGTCAAACACCTTTTCTGAGTACAACTCAACTGACAGCCATTGATCCGAGTGACGTACCGAGCCTGTCAACTGCAGTCATTGAACGTTTAACCACTGATCAAATAAGCACCTTAACCACCGACCAAGTCAAAGAGTTGACAACCACTCAGATTCGAGCAATCCAGACTGAAGATTTCGAGAAGCTAACAACAGGTCAACTGGTTACTCTTGACGAGTACCAAGCGCCAAAGCTTACGACTGACCAGATCGTGGCGCTGACCAGCGATCAAGCCAAGGCTTTGACCATTGAACAAATTACCTACCTGACCAGTTCACAGATTCGTTCAATTGAAACTCGTGATTTGGTTGTAATGACCACCGACCAGATCGTGGCCATGTCCTCTAGTCAGTTGGCTGCACTGAACGACTCTCAGGTGAGCAACCTGACCACCGACCAGATCCAAGCGATCCAGACAGAGGACCTTGAGAAGATGGGAACCGCTCAGATCGTAGCGTTGACCAGCGATCAGGCCAAGGCTCTGACCACCGACCAAGTGGTGGCACTGACCACCGCACAGGTTCAGGCGATCCAGACAGAAGACTTGGAGCAAATGAGCACCGCGCAAGTGGCCGCTCTGACTGTGACCCAGACACCTAAGCTCACGACCGACCAGGTCGTGGCGCTGACCAGCGACCAGGCCAAGGCTCTGACCACCGACCAAGTCGTGGCGCTGACCACAGGACAGGTGCGTGCGCTTGAGACTGCGGACCTTGTGAAGATGACCACCGACCAGATCGTGGCCATGTCCTCCGATCAGTTGGCTGCACTGAACGACTCTCAGGTGAGCAACCTGACCACCGACCAGATCCAAGCGATCCAGACAGAGGACCTTGAGAAGATGGGAACCGCTCAGATCGTAGCGTTGAC
>JACCDK011285172.1_pt1 | contig 12013 bp, 9 predicted proteins | sample 7445871 | NCBI WGS metagenome assembly JACCDK01 (sample SAMN15323436, study PRJNA562643) | freshwater metagenome | isolation source: river surface water | place: USA:Blue River Watershed | collected 2017-08-15
CCTGCTGGTCATCATGATGGCCGTGCCCGGCCTGGCCCTGTTCTACGGTGGCCTGGTGCGCAGCAAGAACATGCTGTCGGTGCTGATGCAGGTCATGGTCACCTTCTCGATGATCACCGTGCTGTGGTTCATCTACGGCTACAGCCTGGCCTTCACCGAGGGCAATGCCTTCATTGGCGGGTTTGACCGCTTGTTCATGAAGGGCATCTGGGACAACGCCACCGGCACCTTCGCCAACGCGGCCACCTTCAGCAAGGGCGTGGTCATTCCCGAGATCTCGTTTGCCGCTTTCCAGGCCACGTTTGCGGGCATCACCTGCGCGCTGATCGTCGGTGCCTTTGCCGAGCGCATCAAGTTCTCGGCCGTGCTGCTCTTCATGGTGCTGTGGTTCACCTTCAGCTACCTGCCGGTGGCGCACATGGTCTGGTTCTGGATGGGCCCGGACGCCTACACCGCCAAGGAAGTGGTGGACGAGATGACCGGCAAGGCCGGCCTGATCTGGCAGTGGGGCGCGCTGGACTTTGCCGGCGGCACCGTGGTGCACATCAACGCCGCCGTGGCCGGTCTGGTCGGTGCCTTCATGGTGGGCAAGCGCCTGGGCTATGGCCGCGAGGCGATGGCCCCGCACAGCCTGACCCTGACCATGGTCGGTGCCTCGCTGCTGTGGGTGGGCTGGTTTGGCTTCAACGCCGGCTCGGCCCTCGAAGCCAACGGCTTTGCCGCCCTGGCCTTCATCAACACCCTGGTCGCCACCGCCGCCGCCGTGCTGGCCTGGTGCGTGGGTGAGGCGCTGATGCGCGGCAAGGCCTCGATGCTGGGGGCCGCCTCCGGCGCCGTGGCCGGCCTGGTGGCCATCACCCCCGCGGCCGGCAACGTCGGCATCGGCGGCGGCCTGGTGATCGGCCTGATCGCCGGCTTTGCCTGCCTGTGGGGCGTCAACGGCCTCAAGAAGCTGCTCGGCGCTGACGACTCGCTGGATGTGTTTGGCGTGCACGGCGTGGGCGGCATTGTGGGCGCCCTGCTGACCGGCGTGTTCAACTCGCCCAGCCTGGGCGGCCCCGGCTTTGTGGCCGACTGGGTCACCGCCACCGGCGTCACCGCCGCCGACTACTCGATCGCGGCCCAGGTCTGGACCCAGCTCAAGGCCGTGCTGCTGACGGTGGTGTGGTCGGGCGTGGTCTCGGTCATCGCCTTCAAGATCGTCGATCTGGTGATCGGTCTGCGGGTGAGCGAAGAGGCCGAGCGCGAAGGCCTGGACATCACCTCGCACGGCGAGTCGGCCTACCACGGCTGATCCGCAGCGCTTGCAAGTGGGCGGCCCGTCAGGGCGGCCCAACTCCCCAGCCCGGGCGCCCAGCGTCCGGGCTTTTTTTCTGGGCGCCTGGCGCCCGGTGCCTCATGCACAATGCGCGCATGACGATGCCCAACCCCTTCTTGACGATGCCCATGCCGGCCTGGCAACGCCTGACCGAGCAGCCCGACGGCTTGAGCGAATCCCCTTTCTGGCATGCGCAGGAGTCGCGGCTGTACTGGGTCGACATTCCGGGCCGGCGCATTGGCCGCATGCGGGTGCAGGGCCTGGACGAATTGCAGGCCGAGCCGCCCGAGTACTGGGACCTGCCCGAAGAGCCCGGCTGCCTGGCGCCGGTGGCGCGCGAGGACGGTGGCGGCCTGGTGCTGGCGCGCCGCGACGGGGTGTTTCGCGCCCGCGCCTGGGGCGGCGCCTGGGAGCTGCTGGCCGCCGCCCCCTACGACACCACCCGCCTGCGCTTTAACGACGGCAAGTGCGACCCCCGCGGGCGCCTGTGGGTGGGCACCATGTACGAGCCACGCGGCCAATCGCTGGGCGTGCTCTACCGGCTCGACCGGCAGGCCGGCGGCTACCAGCTGCAGCCCATGGCGCACGGCGCCATCGTGGCCAATGGCCTGGCCTGGTCGCCCGACGCGCGCACCCTGTACTGGTCTTGCACCGGGCACCACCAGGTGCGGGCCTGGCAGTTCGATGCCGACAGCGGCACGCTGGCGGCCGAGCGCGTGTTCCAGTCGCTGCCCAAAAAGCCCGAGGGCTGGGCCTGGGGCGACGCGCGCGCCTACGAGGGGCGCCCCGACGGCGCCAGCGTGGACGCCGAGGGCGCGTACTGGTCGGCGCAGATGGAGGGCGCTTGCCTCAAGCGCTTTGCGCCCGACGGCCGCCTGCTGCAGACCGTGCCCACCCCGGTGCTGTGCCCGACCATGCCCTGCTTTGGCGGGCCCGACGGGCGCACCCTGTTCATCACCAGCGCCAGCGACGGCCGGCCCGCGCATGAGCGCCAGGCCTTGCCGGGCGCGGGCTGCATCTGGGCCCTGCGCGTGCCGGTGCCCGGACTGCCGGTGCAGGCCTGGCGCGCCTGAGCGCAATTTCCCGCATGGCGGTCGTGCAAAAAATTCACGGCCCGGCAAGGAGGGCGCGGTTTACCATCAACGCCCATGAACGCAGCACTTGAACACCTCCGGGACGCGGTCCGCGCCGCCGCCGCCGACGGCCGGCGCCTTCGCCTGCGCGGCGGGGGCAGCAAGGACTTCTGGGGTGCCCCCCTGCAGGGGCAGGTGCTGGACACCCGCGCCTACCAGGGCATCATCGCCCACGAGCCCAGCGAGCTGGTGGTGACGGTGCGCGCGGGCACCCCGCTGGCCGAGCTTGAGGCGGTGCTTGCCCAGGCCGGCCAATGCCTGCCGTTTGAGCCGCCCCACTTTGGCCCGCAGGCCACCGTGGGCGGCATGGTGGCCGCCGGTCTGGCCGGGCCCGCCCGCGCCACGGTGGGCGCGGTGCGCGACTTTGTGCTGGGCGTGCGCATGCTCAACGGCCGCGCCGAAGATCTGTTCTTTGGCGGCCAGGTGATGAAGAACGTGGCCGGTTACGACCTCAGCCGCGTGCTGGCCGGCAGCGCCGGCACCCTGGGCGTGATCACCGAGGTCAGCCTCAAGGTGCTGCCCCTGGCCCCGGCCGAATGCACCCTGGTCTGCGTGGGCCTGGCGCAGCCCGCCGCGCTGGACCTGCTGCACCGCTGGGGCGGCCAACCCCTGCCGCTCAATGCCAGCGCCTGGGTGCACGACGACAGCCAGGTGCCTGCAGCCGACACCTTGTTTGTGCGCCTGCGCGGCGCGCAGGCCGCCGTGGCCGCCGCGCAAACCCGCATGGCCGCCGACGCCCAGGCCCTGGGCGCGCAGGTGACGGTGCGCAGCGACCCGGCGGTCGCCGCCGACTGGCGCGCCAGCGGCGAGCAAACCTTGCCGTTTTTCCAGGCCCCCTCGCCCCAGCATGCGCTGTGGCGCCTGTCGCTGCCCCAGACCGCGCCTGCGCTCGACCTGCCCGGCCCTTGCTACATCGAGTGGCAGGGCGCGCAGCGCTGGGTCTGGGCGCCGGTGTCGGCGGCGGCCGCGCTGCATGCCCTGGCCGCGCAGCACGGCGGCCACGCCCTGCTGTTTCGTGCCAGCGCGTCGGGCGGCGCGGCCGACAAGGCCGCTGGTGTGGCCAGCCCGCTGCCGGCCGTGGCCCTTCGCCTGCAGCAACAGCTGCAACAACAATTCGACCCGCACGGGGTCTTTGCCACCGGCCGACTGGGCCACTGAGCCATGCAAACCCAACTTGCCCCCGAGTACCAGCAGAGCGTGGCAGGCCGCGAGGCCGAGGCGATTCTGCGCAAATGCGTGCACTGCGGGTTCTGCACCGCCACCTGCCCGACATAACAGCTGCTGGGCGACGAGCTCGATGGCCCACGCGGCCGCATCTACCTCATCAAGCAGGTGCTCGAAGGCGCCGAGCCCACGCGCGCGACCCAGCAGCACCTCGATCGCTGCCTCACCTGCCGCAACTGCGAATCCACCTGCCCCAGCGGCGTGCAGTACGGGCAGTTGGTCGACATTGGTCGTGCGCTGGTCGAGGCCAAGGTGCCGCGGCCGCTGCCCGAGCGCGCGCTGCGCTGGGCGCTCAAGGAGGGCCTGCCCTCGCCCTTGTTTGGCCCGGCCATGAAGCTCGGTCAGCAGGTGCGCGCGCTCTTGCCCGCCTCGCTGCAAGCCAAGGTGCCCGCACGCCAGGACGCAGGGGCCTGGCCCACGCGGGCGCACGCGCGCAAGATGCTGATGCTGGCCGGCTGCGTGCAGCCCGCCATGAGCCCCAACATCAACCACGCCACCGCGCGCGTGCTCGACGCTTGCGGCATCGAGCCGGTGATCGCGCCCGCGGCGGGATGCTGCGGCGCGGTCAAGTTCCACCTCAACGACCAGGACGGCGGGCGCGCGCAGATGCGCGCCAACATCGACGCCTGGTGGCCGCTGGTGCAGGACGGCCAGGTCGAGGCCATCGTCATGAACGCCTCGGGCTGCGGCGTCACCGTCAAGGAATACGGCCATCTGCTGCAGCACGACCCGGCCTATGCCGACAAGGCCGCGCGCATCAGCGCCCTCACGCGCGACCTGAGCGAGCTGCTGCCGCAGCTCATGCCCGAGCTGTCGGCCCGCATCCGGCCCGAGCAGGCCCGCGCCGCCGGCGAGCTGGCCTTCCATCCCCCCTGCACCTTGCAGCACGGCCAGCAGCTCAAGGGCGGCGTCGAGCAGCACCTGGGGGCGCTCGGGTTTTCCGTGCGCGTGGCCGGCACCGAGTCACACCTGTGTTGCGGCTCGGCGGGCACCTACAGCGTGCTGCAGCCGGTGCTGGCCCAGCAGCTGCGCGAGCGCAAGCTCGGCCACCTGCAGGCCCTGCAACCGGCCGCCATCCTGAGCGCCAACATTGGCTGCATCACGCATTTGCAAAGCGGCACCGACACCCCGGTGCGCCACTGGGTGGAGCTGGTCGATCAGGTGATGGGCGCCAGCGCCTGACGCCCCGTCCCCTCAGACGCTGCTGACCACAAAGCTCACCACGGTGGCGCAAGAGCCGCCGATGTTGAGCGTTTGCAGGCGGCGGGCGCCCTCGATCTGCATGGGCCCGGCCTGGCCCGTGACCTGACGCGCCGCGTCCAGCAGCATGCGGCTGCCGGTGGCGCCCACCGGGTGGCCGCAGCCGATCAGGCCGCCGCTCATGTTGATCGGGCAGGCACCGCCCGGCTCGATCACGCCCGACTCGACCGCCTGCCAGCTCTGGCCCGGCGCGCTCAGGCCCAGGTGATCAATCGCCACGTACTCGGTGGTGGTGAAGCAGTCGTGTGTTTCCACGCCGTCGATGCCCGAGATGTCGGGCACGCCTGCGCGTTGCCACGCGTCCTCGATCGCCTGGCGCAGGTGCGGGAACACATAGGTCTGGCCGCGGCTGCGCTCGAATTTGTCGAGCAGGCGCAGGCCCGCGTTGCGGTGGCCCCAGCCGCTGATGCGCGCCATGCGTGCAAAGTCCTGCCCGGTGCGCTCGGCATGCGCCTTGGCAAAGCGCGCACTGGCCAGCACCACCGCGCAGGCGCCGTCGGTGATCTGGCCGCAGTCCTGGCGCCGGGTGCCCGGCTCGATCAGCGGGTTGGCCTCGTCGTCGTCGGTGAAGGCCAGCGGGTCGAACTGCCATTTGCGGGTTTGCGCCAGCGGGTTGCGCTTGGCGTTGCCGTAGTTGATCTCGGCAATGCGGTTGAGGTGTTTGCGGTCCAGGCCATAGCGCGCCTCGTACTCCATGGCCACGCGGCCAAAGGCGGCCGGCCACATGAAGGTGCAGTCGATGTCCTCGTGCCCCTGCCAGGCGGCGGCGTTCTGGTTCACCGAGGCCTCGTTGCCCGGCATGTTCTTGAACTCCTCCACGCCCAGCACCAACACGCAGTCGTAGCGGCCGGCCTCGATCTCGGCCATGGCTGTCAGCGCCGCCAGCGACGAGGAGGCGCAGGCGCCTTCGTGGCGCATGGCCGGCACGCCCCAGAGCTCGGGCACCACCTGCGCCACCATGGCGCCCAGGTGCGCCTGCTGGCGCTGCAGTTCCGCAAAGGCATTGCCCACATGGATGCTTTGCACCTGCCCGGGGTCGAGCCGGCTGTCGGCCAAGGCGCCCAGCGTGGCCACACGGGTCATGTCGGAAATGTCCAGGCCCTCGCGCGACCAGGCGCGGGCAAAGTCGGTCTGGTGACCACCAAGAATGTAAACAGGGGATGTCATGGGAGGGACTCCAGAAAAAAAATCAATCAAGCGACAGACCACCGATGCCGGTGATCACCTTGCCCCAGCGCTCGCCGTCTTCGCGCAGCATTTGCGCCAGCTGCGCCGGCGTGCTGCCCGCCAGGGTGTAGCCCAGCGGGCCAAAGCGTTCTTGCAGGGCCGGCTCCTGCAGCACACGGCCCACATCGCGCGCGATGCGGCCGATCACCGGCTCGGGGGTGCCCGTGGGCGCCATCAGCGCAAAGCGCGCATACGTGCCCTCCACGCTGGCGTAACCCAGCTCGGTGAAGGTGGGCACATCGGGCAGCACCGCCGAGCGCGTGGGCCCGTTGATGGCCAGCGCGCGCAGCTTGCCCGACTTCAGGTGCGCCTGGGCATTGCCCAGGTCCACCAGCAGCGCCGAGATCTGCCCGCCCACCAGGTCCGACAGGGCCGGACCGGTGCCTTTGTAGGCCACGTGGATGAGCTGGATGCCGGCGGCCTGATTGAAGGCCTCCACGCCCAGGTGGCCCCCTGTGCCCAGGCCGAACGAGCCGTAGCTCAGCTGGCCGGGCCGCGCCTTGGCCAGGTCGACGAACTCGCGCAGATTGCGCGCGGGCACCTCGCCGCTGACCAGCAAGGCCGCTTGCGCGGTGCCGATGGCCGATACCGGCGCCAGCTGCGTGCGCGGATCGTGCGGCAGCTTGCGCATGACCAGCGGGTTGATGACCACCGGCGAGGCCGAGGTCATGAGCAGGGTGTGGCCATCCGGTGCGGCCTTGACCACCGCGTCCACGCCCAGCACGCCCGAGGCCCCGGCGCGGTTTTCCACCACCACCGGTTGACGCCAGAGCTCGGCCAGGCGCTGCGCCATCAGGCGGGTGAGCAGGTCCGAGCCCGAGCCGGCGGCGGTGGGCACGACGATGCGCACCGGCTTGTCGGGCCAGGCGGGCTGGGCCAGGGCGGGCATGGCCGCTGCAGCCAGCAAGCAGGCCAGGGCGGCGCGTCGTGTGGCGCGGGCAGGATCAATCAGGGGTCGCATCGGGAGTCTCCTCTTAGGGTTGGGCGCTGGGCCGAAGGGCTTCTTGCAAATGCGGGATGGTGTCGGTGGGGCGGCCCGAGAGCTCGCTGAGCTCGTAGGCGTGGCGCACATCGGTGTAGTCGCGGTAGCCCAGGCGCGCCAGCGGGCGCACCCGGGGAATGTCCAGGCGCCCATCGGCGCTGAGCGCCGCGTCGTCGATGTGGATGCCCACCACCTCGCCCACCAGAATCAGCGCCTGGGCATCGGGCGTGTGGCCCGGCACCGCCATCTGCTGGCGCAGACGGCATTCGAACTGCACCGGTGAGCCTTGCACGCGGCGCGCGCGCACCTGTGTTGCGGGCAGCCAGGGAATGCCCAGCGCCTCGAATTCGTCCACCTCGGGGGGCAGGTCGCGCGAGCTGGCCAGCACCCAGTCGCGCAGATCGTAGGTGGCCATGTTCCAGACGAACTCGCCGGTGTCGACGATGTTGCGCGCGGTGTCCTTGAGGTGACCGTCCTCGCGCGCATTGCAGACCACGAGCACGGTTGGGGGATCCCAGGTGACGTTCTGGAACTGGCTGTAGGGCGCCAGGTTGTGCACCCCGCTGCTGCTCACGCTCGAGATCCAGCCGATGGGCCGGGGCACGCAGCAGGACTTGAAGGGGTTGAAGGGCAGACCCGAGGTCTGCTGGCCTGGCTGGTAGTACATCTTTTAGCCCCCCAGGATCTCGCGGGTGTCGGCCCAGCAGGAGTGGGTGCCGCTGCTGATGCGGTGCGGCAGCAGGATGCGCGCGACCGGGCCGGCGTCGATCTGGCGTGCGTCCAGCACCACGCATTCGGAGCGGTCGGTGTTCATGTCGGTGACAAAGCTCACCACATAGCCGTCGTCCTCGGCCTGGCTGTCAAAGCACGGCGCCATCGGCGACTCGCTGCCAAAACGCCCCTCGCCAAAGTAGTAGGACTGGCTCGCGCCGGTCTCGCGGTCGTGGCGCAGGATGCCGTCAAACAGGAAGGAGCCCGGGTGCGCCAGCATGTTGTAGGTGTAGCGGTTGGGGCGGCCCCAGTACTCGCAGTTGATCATGCCAAATTCCAGGTGCCGCTCGTCCAGACGCTTCTCGCGCGTGCTGCCATCGCGCAGGTTCAGGCGCCACTCGTAGAGGGTCGGGCCGTAGCGCTCGGGGCCCAGGGTCTGGCCCGAGTTGTCGTAACCGCCGCGCGGCATCGGCGTCTTCTGGTGGTAGCCCACCATCACCACCTCGTCGCCCTCTTCCCAGGCATTGAGCCAGTGCAGCACATAGGTCGGGCTGGCCTCGAACCAGCGGATGCCGGTTTGCGGGCTGTTGCGCCGCGGCACCAGCGCAAAGCGCGCGGGCTGGTCCTCGCGGTAGATCAGCTTGTGCTTGCCCTGGGTCAGCAGCGCCTCGTCCCAGTGCAGCGGGAAGTCGTTGAGGATGGCGTAGTGCTCGGTGAACAGCATGTCGTGCGGCAGGCGCGGGCCGGGCAGCGGCACCGGCACATAGTGCACCAGCTGGTTGTGGCGATCGACCTCGCCGTAGTGCATGAAGGGCGCGGTCTTGCTGTAGTTGAAGAACAGCAGGTCGCCGGTGCGCGGACAGACCTTGGGGTGCGCCGAGATGCCCTCGGGCATGATGCGCGCGCCCCACTCGGGCACGCCCTTGAGCTCGAGCGTGCGGGCATCGAGCTGATAGGGCTCGCCGCACTGGTAGAAGGTGGTGAGCGCCATGCCGGCGTGCACGATCACATCGGTGGCCGAGGTGTCGCGCAGGCCACCACGGGCGCCCCAGCCGGGGCGTTGCGACACGCCCGGCCGGTCGATCAGGCCGCCATACAGGGCGTGCCCGGCCACTTGCTCTTCTTCAAAGGCGCGGGTGCGCGTGAAGCGGTTGCGGTACTCGACCTTGCCGCGCTTGAAGCTCAGCTGGTGCAGCATGCCGTCGCCATCAAACGGGTGGTAGGTGCCCAGCGGCTGGTGCACCGGGTTCTGGGTGTTGCGCAGGTACACCCCATCCAGGCGCTTGGGCACCTCGCCAATGACCTCCAGCTCGGTCGCGGTCACTTCGTCGTAATTGGGCGCGAACGGGCCCGTCATATAGGGGTGCTGACCAGGCACCAGGGTGTGGCGGATGGGCGGGAGGGTTTGGACTTGCATGGGGAGACTCCAGAAAATGGGCGCGTTCGCCGCGCCCGTGCGGCACGCTCAGGGCGCGCGTTGTCGCAGCCGCGCCAGGGCGGCCACATAATCGCGGTGCAGGCCGTCGACCACGGTTTGCACGGGTTCGACGGCATGGATACAGCCCAGGCCCTGGCCCGCGGCCCAGACATCGGTCCAGCGCTTGGCGGCAAACGACTGGTTGCTGTCGTAGTGGCGTGTGGGCGCCGCCGGCATGTTGTCGGGGTCGATGCCGACTTTGCGCAGCGAGGGCTTGAGCCAGCTGGCGGCGGTGCCGGTCAGGCCGGCGCTCACCAGCAGGTCCTCGGCATTGCTGTCGACCAGCATCTGCTTGTATTCGGGGTCGGCCTGGCTTTCGGTGGTGGCGATAAAGCGCGTGCCCATGTAGACCAGGTCGGCGCCGCTGGCGATGGCGCCGGCCACGCCCCAGCCGTCGCTGATGCTGCCGCCCACGACCACCAGGCCGTCAAAGAATTCGCGCACCGCGCTCACAAAGGCAAACGGCGAGAGCGTGCCGGTGTGACCGCCCGCGCCGGCGCAGATGCAGGCCAGGCCGTCAGCACCGGCGGCCACCGCCTTGCGTGCCAGCGTCAGGTTGGTCACGTCGGCAATCACCTGGCCGCCGTAGCGGTGCACCACCTCGATGGCCGGCTTGGGACTGCCCAGCGCGGTCACCACGATCGGCGGCTGGTAGCGCTCGATCAGCGCCAGGTCCTCGGGCAAACGGGTGTTGGACGAGTGCGTGACCAGGTTGGCGCACCAGGGCCCGACCCGCTCGGCGCCCAGCTCATCGCGCGCCTGTGCCAGCGCTTCGGTGATCTGCTGCATCCAGGCCTGCAAGGCCTCGATCGGCCGCGCGTTGGGCGTGGGGAAGGCGCCGACAATGCCAGCGCGGCAGGCGGCGGTGACCAGCGCCGGTCCCGAGATCAGGAACATCGGCGCCGAGACAACGGGCACGCGCAGCGTGCCCAGCCAGGCGGGCAGGGGGCGGCTCATCACTCGCTCGCCTTGAAGCCCGAGATCTTCACCGCCTCTTGCCAGCGGCGCGCATCGGCGCGGATGAAGTCGTTGAACTCGGCCACCGTGAAGGGCATGGGCTCGGAGGCGGTGACCTTCCAGCTGTCGATGATGGTTTGCGTGCGCAAGGCCTTGGCAAACACCGACTGGATGCGCTGCACCAGCGCGTCGGGCGTGGCCGCGGGGGCCGACAGGCCCGACCAGATGTAGATGGTCATGTCGGGCAGGCCCGACTCGGCAAAGGTGGGCACATTGGGCAGCAGGTGCGAGCGGCGCGGCGTGGTGATGGCCAGCACGCGCACCTTGCCCGAATCCACATGCGGCTTGACCGACAGGAGCGGCAGGAAGCCGGCGTCGACCTGGCCGCCGACCAGGTTGGTGACCGCCGGCGGCGTGCCGTTGAAGGGCACGTGCAACATGTTCAGGCCGGTGCGCTGGTTCATGATCACGCCGGCAAAGTGCGAGGAGTTGCCCGCGGTGAACGAGGCATACGACACATCGCGGCCGCGCGCCCAGGCGATGAAGTCCTTGAGGTTGGTGGCCGGCACCTTGTCGGTGTTGACCGCCAGCACCAGCGACGAGCCCAGAAAGCCGGTGACGTGCTTGAAGCTCTTTTCCGGGTCGTAGGGCAGCTTGCTGAAGGTGTAGGGGTTGATGGTCAGCATGCTGGTGTTCGACAGCAGCAGGGTGTGGCCATCGGGCGGCGCTTGCAGCAGGGCTTGCACGGCCACGAGGCCCGAGCCCCCCGGCTTGTTGTCCACCAGAATGGTCTGGCCGGTGTCTTTCTTGATTTCTTCCGAGACCTGGCGCAGGGCCTGGTCCAGCACGTTGCCGGGCGCAAAGGGCACCAGCACGCGGATGGGTTTGCTGGGCCAGTCGCTTTGCGCGGCCACGGGGCCGAAGGCGGCCACGCCAGCGGCGGCAGCCAGGGCTTTGAGGACGGTGCGTTTTTGCATGCTTGTCTCCGTTTTGGGTTGGGTAAGGAAAAAGGGAAAGGGATCTCAGGCGCCCAGCAAACCGCGCAAGGCGTCGGCCACGGCCTGGGGTTGTTGCAGGGGGACCATGTGGCCAATGCCGGGCAGGCGCGTGAGCGGCGCTTGCGGTGCGCAGCGGGCGATGTCCTCGGACATGGCCATCGGCGTCACGCGGTCTTCTTCACCGCAGACGATGCGCATGGGCAGGGTGCTGCCTGCCAGCAGGGCACGGTGGTCACGGCGCTGGGCAATCGCGCGCAACTGCGCGACCGCGCGCTCGGGGCCAATGGCCAGCATCATGCGGCGCATGCGCTCGATCTGTTCGGGCTGGGGGGCGTGCATGCTGTACTTGAGCACGCCCTCGACGGTGCGCGCAAAGTCCGCCTGCATGGCGGCGATGGCTTTTTGCCGGCCTTCCAGGCTTTGCGGGCTCTCGGGTTGCGCCTGCGTCGACAGCAGCAGCAGGCCTTGCAAGGCCCGCGGGGCCAGCGCCAGCATTTCCTGCGCCACATAGCCGCCCATCGAAAAACCCGCCAGCAAAAGCGGCGCCTGCGCCGGCACATCGGCCAGCAGCTGCCAGCCGGCGTGCGCCATGGACGGCAAGTCGTCGTGCGGCAGCACATCGAGCACGCGCACCTGGCTCCAGGGGGTGAGCAAGGGCCGCACATCGTCCCAGACGCTGGGATCGTTGAGCATGCCGGGAATCAGCAGAATCGTCGCTTGCATGGC
>JACCDK010917982.1_pt1 | contig 12001 bp, 11 predicted proteins | sample 7445871 | NCBI WGS metagenome assembly JACCDK01 (sample SAMN15323436, study PRJNA562643) | freshwater metagenome | isolation source: river surface water | place: USA:Blue River Watershed | collected 2017-08-15
CTGCTGATCAAGTCGGAAAACAAGGATTAGGAGTTACTACTGCTATTGGTATTGGTGGAGATCCAATTATTGGAACAACAACTAAACAAGCAGTTGAATTATTAATGAATGATCCAGAAACCAACTGCATTGTTATGATTGGTGAAATTGGTGGTCAACTTGAAGCTGATGCAGCAAAATGGATTAAAGCAGATGGAAACAGAAAACCAGTTGTAGGTTTTATTGCTGGTGAAACTGCACCAAAAGGTCGTACAATGGGTCATGCAGGTGCAATTGTTGGAGGTTCTGATGATACTGCTGAAGCAAAAAAACGTATCATGAGAGAATGCGGAATCCACGTTGTTGATTCTCCTGCTGAAATTGGTAAAAAAGTTAAAGAAGTATTAGGATAAACTAATACCTAGATTATAATTAAAAAAAGCCCTACAATTTGTAGGGCTTTTTTATTTAATATATTAATTTGGAAATGGATTGGACCATCGTGCATCGGTATAAACTGCAGTTCCCGATAAGGTTCTTAAAAATGCTATAACCGAATTAACTTCCGTAGCTGTTAAATGAAGTTGTTGCCCAAAACCATTTGGCATTAATCTCGGATCTAAATTAGAATTTCCTGGCGCAATATTTATTGTTCCATAATGTCCTATTGCAGCTTGTAGTGAAGTAATAACACCGGTATGCATCATAGGACCGTTTGTTGTCCCATCTACTTTTACTAAATCTCTTAAGGATGGAGCTCTTGTATTGGTAATATCAAGCGTATTACTTCCAATCGTTCCAATTATCCCATTATTTTTTGTATTTGGATCAATATCGAATTCAGGAGCAGCATGACACCCTGCACAACCTAATCCTCCACCCGTTCTATTTCCTGTTGCATCAAAAATTGGAGGTGTTAAAAATAAATTTTTTCCGTTATTTTCCTGTGTTGTAAAATTTGAAAAAGCTTGATTGTCATTCGCAGCAAGCGCTCTTCCTATATCATATTTTGAATCAAACGATTGAATACTTCTAATAAACTGACCTAATGCAAGCTGAATTTTACTTTCTGTAATTTCTTCGGTTCCATACACATATTTAAATAACTCTTTATAATACCCTACAGCGTTAAGTTTTGTAATTAAATCTGCAAAAGTAAGATCACTATTAGTTCCGCTGTACCCCATTTCACCATGATTTCTTATAGGTTGGGTGGTTTGGATTTCCAAAGTAGCCGCTCTTTCATCCCAGAAAAATTTACTTTCATTTGAAAATCGGGTATTGATTAAACGCATTGCATGTCGTCCGGTAGTACCATTAAAACCTGTACTTGCAACTGCAACATCGCTAAAAGCATTTGCTTGTTGATGACAACTTGCACACGAAATCGTATTGTTTGAAGATAGTTTTTTGTCATAAAACAAGACCCTTCCTAACGTAGCTCCTTTATTGGTAATCGGATTTACTGCTGAGTTGTCTTTAGTTATATAGGAGGGAATTGTTTGATTTTGATAATTTAACAAACTATTTAAATCAATGGTTGATCCAAAAGTTGCTTTTACATTTGGATAATCTTCTATAGACTGATAATCATCTGATTGGCTACAAGAAATAAAAAGGATCGGGACGAATAATAAAAATCTTAAATTTTTCATGATTCAATAGTTTTAGTTAATATTTCATATGACAAATAGAAAGTTAAATAGTTTAATTTAACACACTATATTACTATAGACGTCATTTCTTTTTTTTTATTGCGGTAAATAATAATTTTTTAGTTTGTAATTGTAATATAGCTACTAAAGTACTTAATTTGTATTTCTTATATTTGCAACTCAATAAACAAATAAATACAATTATTCATATGAAATTATTGGAAGGAAAAGTCGCTATCATTACGGGCGCAAGTCGTGGAATTGGAAGTGGAATTGCGAAAGTATTTGCACAACATGGAGCCAATGTAGCTTTCACATATAGCTCATCTGCAGAATCGGCTATGGTATTAGAAAATGAATTAAACGCTTTAGGAATTAAAGCAAAAGGATATAAATCAAATGCAGCAAACTTTAATGAGGCACAAGCTTTAGTTGATGCAGTTTTAGAAGATTTTGGAACGGTAGATGTATTAATTAACAATGCAGGTATTACAAAAGACAATTTGTTAATGCGAATGAGTGAAGAAGATTTTGATAATGTAATTGAAATCAATTTGAAATCGGTATTTAACATGACTAAGGCGGTTCAAAAAATTATGCTTAAAAACCGTAGTGGTTCAATTGTTAATATGAGTAGTGTAGTAGGAGTGAAGGGTAATGCAGGACAAGCTAATTATGCAGCTTCAAAAGCCGGTATGATTGGTTTCACAAAATCAATTGCTTTAGAATTAGGATCTAGAAACATCCGTTGCAATGCTATTGCTCCAGGATTTATTGAAACCGAAATGACGGCTAAATTAAATGCTGATGTTGTTCAAGGATGGAGAGATTCTATTCCATTGAAACGAGGAGGAACTCCAGAAGATGTTGCAAATGCTTGTTTGTATTTTGCTTCTGATATGAGCGCCTATGTTTCTGGTCAAGTACTAAATGTTTGTGGTGGAATGTTAACTTAATTTTTGCCGTTTTACAAACAGAATTTGAAATAACCAAATAATGAATACTTCCACTGTTTTATTAATTCTCCTTTCTGTTTTAATAGCAAGTGGATTTTCTTTTTTTCAATATTTTTATAAAGCCAAAAGTTTGTCGGCAACGACCAAACTATTGGCTTTTTTACGTTTCATTACCGTATTCGGAATTCTATTATTACTAATAAATCCAGTTATTTCTCGAAGCACTTATGAAACAATTAAAACACCGCTTCCTATAGTTGTAGATAATTCAGCATCAATAAACGATTTAAAAGCGGATTCCAATTCAAAAGAAGTTTTTGAAAAGCTGTTTTCAAATTCTGAATTAAAAGAAAAATTTGATGTGCAATCTTATGGTTTTGATTCTGAATTTAAATCGTCTGAAATTTTTGATTTTAAAGGGAAACAAACAAAAATTGACCTGGTTGCAACTAATTTAAATAGTATTTATAAAAATAGAACTTTTCTTACAGTTTTAATTACCGATGGTAATCAAACATCTGGAACTGATTATGTATTTAGTTTTAATCAAAATAATAAAGTTTACCCAATTATAGTAGGAGATACAACTACTTATTTAGATTTAAAAATAAATACCATAAACGTAAATAAGTATGCTTTTCACAAGAATAAATTTCCAGCAGAGGTCTTTTTAACGTATGCAGGAAGTAAGTCGGTTTCTGCTAAATTTACTATTTCTCAAGGAAATGAAACATTTATAAGTCAGAGTATTTCCTTTTCTCCAAATAAAAAATCGGAAGTAGTAAATGTATTGCTACCTGCCAATAAAACAGGAGTTCAAATTTATAATGCTAAAATAGCTTCATCAGAAACTGAAAAAAACAGTTATAATAACACCAAGAAATTTGCCGTTGAAGTAATCGATCAAAGATCAGAGGTAGCTCTAATTTCTTCAATTAATCACCCCGATTTAGGAGCAATAAAACGTGCAATTGAAACTAATGCCCAACGAAAAGTAACCATCATTAAGCCGAATCAAATTAATTCTTTAGGTAATTATAATGTATTGATTTTATATCAACCTACAGCTGAATTTAAATCAATTTTTGATTCAAATAAAAATTTGAAGATAAATACCTTTATTATAACTGGCAATAAAACCAATTTTAACTTTTTTAATCAATATCAATCTGATTTTGAATTTAAAATGTCCTCACAAAAAGAAGATTATTTGGCAAGTTTTAATTCAAATTTTAATCTTTTTGCATTGGATAATATAGGATTTGATAGTTTTCCTCCACTTGAAAATCCTTTTGGAACCATTGCCGCCAAACCAAATGTTACTACATTATTGAGTTCAAGTATTCGGAATGTTCCAACAAATGCACCTTTGCTTGCGTTTTCTGAATCTTCAGGTAAAAGATGTGCTTACTTATTTGGTGAGAATATATGGAAATGGAGAGCTGATAATTATGTAAATAAAAAATCCTTTGATGAATTTGATGTTTTTTTAGATAAAACGATACAATTTTTAGTGTCAAATGATTCACGAAAGTCACTAGTCGTTAATCATGAGCGGTTCTATAATTTAGGTGATGCCATAGAGATTTCTGCTCAATATTTTAATAAAAACTACGAGTTAGATGAAAAAGCACGCTTAACAATAGCGGTAACAAATTCAAAAACGAAACAAATTAAAAAGTTCGATTTATTGAAATCCAACTCCAATTTCAAGGTTAATTTAGATGGATTAACTCCGGGCAACTATACTTTTCAAGTAAAAGAACTTAATTCAAATTCAAGTTATTCGAGTTCTTTTGAAATAATCGATTTTAATATTGAAAAACAATTTGTAAATCCAGATTTGCCAAAATTAAAGCAACTTGCATCCCATACAAATGGAATTACTTATTTGCCAAATCAAGTTGAACAATTAATTAAAAAACTATTAGAAAACCCTGACTATAAAGCGCTTGAAAAAGCTTCAATTCAAAGAACACCACTTATCGATTGGTATTGGTTATTGCTTCTTATTGTCCTTTCACTTTCAGTTGAATGGTTTGTAAGAAAATACAATGGTTTATTGTAGCAGGTCCAAATAAGTAAATTATTTTTGACAAAATTTAAAATCCAAAAAATGAAATTTTCTAAACTATTCTTGACATTTATTATTCTCTTTGCTGTTGCTTCTACAAATGCTCAAAGCGTATCTGCAGAAATGGTAGATTTTCAAACATTGAAAGCACCAAAATTTCCGATTGAATCATCTTCAAGACAATTTAAGGTAACCGTAACATCTCCTTACAGTTTAAAAACGGAAGATGTAATTGCTCAATCTAAAATTGATTTTCAAAATTCTTTAAAAAATTATAGTCAAACTGTTGCTGATAGTGAAAAAGACTTTAAGCAAAAATTAGCAGATTATGATGTTGAAGTAGCTAAAGCAAAAGAAAAATTTGAATTAGAATCTGCTGAGTTTAAAAAACTATCAATGTTGGAGCGATTAACAATGACAGATCAAGGAAAAAATCCTCGATTAGTTACTCCATCTAAACCAGTATATTATAAACCACAGCCACCAGTATATAGAGAGCCTAATTTAAATGATTATATTATTGTAGATAACAATGTATTATCATCACAAATTTTAATTTCCGGATTTTTAAGAGAAGGGAATTATGTAGATGTGTATTTAGATATTCAGAAATTGAATTTTCAAGACAATGCAGGTCAAACATATGCAAATCAGCCCACAAAATTGATGGTAAAAGTAAATGGAGTTGAAAAAATAAATACAGTATTTTTTAAAGAATTTGCTTTTTTATCATCTGCGCCTTCCAACAATATCAATAAGCCACTTGAAGAAAAAAATCATTTGAATAAAGTAATAAGTTATGTAAATCAATATCTGAATGATAATTTTGGATATCAAAGTATAAAAAGCTCTGTTAAATTACAAAGTGTAAAAAACAAAGGTAAATATGATGATTTGGAAAGAGCGGCTATTTATGTTTCAACCAATTTAAGAAAATTAAATCCACAAAGTCCAGAAATGACTTCTGCAGCAATGACTGGAATGCAAAAAGGAATTGACATTTGGAAAGAAACACTTACAAAGATTGATTATAAAGACAAAAAAGCTGATTTTAATAACAAAATCGCGGAATTTGTATATTTAAATTTAATTCGATTGTATTTGGCACTTGGAAACAAAACAGAAGCTGAAAAATATTTAAATCAATTTCAAGAAAATCAAATTTATATGAAATTATCCTATGATGATGAAAATGAATTAAAAAGACTAGAAACTTCAATATACAATACCAAATAAAACTAATTAGGTAAAACATTGAGTTTTACCTTTTTTTATAACCAAAACAAATCCCAAAATGAAAAATATTTTTTTTACTTTTTTAGCTTTACTATCTTGTTCAATAACTATTAGCCAATCAAGAATCGATTGGGGATCAAAATTTGATGTAGATTTTAAATCAGAATTAGACATGCAATTAGTAATGAAGGACAACTACAATTACTATATGGCTTCTGTTATAAATAGAGATGGTATGCTTGCACAAAATCAAGTTATCATCAGAAAATTCGATCAAAAAAACCAATTAGTAAATACATTTACTCAAAATTTTCCTCAAACAGATATGTTTACTTTACACTTCTACAAAGGAAGTTATGAAATTGGTGGAAATAAATTTGTTGTATTTGCTCATTGTTATTCAAATAAAACTAAGAAGGCACAATTGGATCAAATTGTATTTGATAAAACTTCAGGAACATTTACTACAACTACAATTCTAGAATATCCTATAGTATCAGCTTCTAAGTCGGGGGATCTCTTTATTATGAGATCTGAAAATAAAAAATACATCGGTATTGTTTTTCAAAAATACGGAACAAAAAAAGACCCTGAAGAGAGTGATTGTATAGTGCTTGATGGATCGACTTTAAACGAAGTATGGAAAAAAACAATTTTCTTTCCTATTGATTCCAACACTAATCAAAGAGTAGTGACAAATTCAGGGAGATTTGCATTTATTAGAACGGTAAAGGAAGTTGGTTATAATAATGTATTGGCAATGGTTGATGCCAACGGTATTGAAAATAAAGATTTTGGTTCGGCAATTAAACTTCAAAAACCAATTGCAATTTCAATTGGTACTCAAGATTATTTGATTGCTTTTAATTATCCTGCAAAAGGAATTAGAAGAGGTGATTTTGGTAATTTAATGATGTATGATATTCAATTGGGTAAAATGCTTCAAAACAATGATGTTGAAGGCTTTAATAGTATTAAAGATATAAATGATGTGGTGTTTAGAAATGTTTTAATTCAAAATAATGAAATTCAATTATTTGCAGATTGTAAATTTCAAGCTGGTACAAAGCCAGATCCAACTTTTCCTAATTCTAGTTTTACTGTTCCTTTATATCGATATGGTCATTCTTGTATGATCACATTTGAATTAGATGGAAAACTAAAGAAAAAAATTGATTTAGGAGCTACTGATACCTATGCAGATTATAATGATTCATTTGGTTTAATTAATTATAGAGGAGACTACTTCCTAAACTTAGGATTTAATGGAGGATTTTTTAAACTAAGTGCTCCAAATTTTACATCAAGAGAAAATAAAATTTATTTCAATATAAATTCTGAAAATAGAGATTATCAATATGGTGAATATATAAACCAATTCTTCTCTTATTTTCCTGATAGTAGTAAAATGTTATTTGCTAAAAGATATACAGAAGGCAAAATGGTTTTTGTTACTTATAATGAAATTAAATTATAAAAAACACCAATTAATTTTAATTTTTTAATTAAATTTATGTGAGTTTTAATTACTCATTTTTCACTAATTAAATAATTAAATTTATGAATGACGCACATTTACATTTGGTTGTAAACCATTTTCCAATTATTGGAACAATTTTAGGTTTAGGAGTAGTAATTATTGGTATTATTTTCAAAAATAAAAGCGTAATTAATACTGCATATGGTCTTTTTATAGTTGCCGCACTCTTTGCAGCCGCTAGTATGACAACAGGTGAAGGGGCAGAAGAGCTTGTAGAGGATATGCCAAATATTGGCAAAAGAATAATTCATGAGCATGAAGAAGTCGCAGAAAAATTAGCATTTATATTATATGCTTTAGGAACTGTAGCTCTTGTTGGCCTCTATTTGAATTTAACTTCTAATACAAAATCAAGAATAGTAACCTATTTAGTAATTGTTCTAGCTGCTATAGGTGTGTTTTTTGCTCAAAAAACAGGAACCACTGGTGGAGAGATTAGACATACAGAAATAAGATCATCAACATCAAATTCATCTGCAATAGAACCTAGTTCAGAACATGATGATGATTAATTAGTAAGTTTAGTTATAATCTAATATTTGTAATTGACTCTTCCATCTTTCAATAAGCATTTTTAATATTCGCTTATTAAGATTGGAAGAGTTTTTTATATATTCATTGTATTCCTCAACAGTAAAAAGGCCAATAACTATTCCTATTAATTGATTTCTAAATACGGTATCCGACTGAACTGCTTTTTCAATATATCTCTCTTTATTGCTTAATGATAAACTAAAAAAAGCATTTTTGTTTTTTATTGCATAGGCAATAAAAAAAGATACTAAGATATCATTTTGAAACTTCAAAATAGGGCGTAGGGTTTTATTCTGAAACTGTTCTTCTAGTGAAGTTGATAAGTTTACCTCACCTAGAATAGCACCTCTAAGATCTGTCAAAGTTGTTTCTCTATTTATCATGATTTTTAATATAAAAAAAAACCTCTGTAAACAGAGGTTTTAATATAATTTATGTTATTAATTATTTTATTTTGAAAGTTACTTTTCTAACAAGTTTTCTAGCTCCTTCAGAGTCAGTTTGTACAGATGCGTCTTCACCTTTAGAAACAACTTGAAGTCTTGAAGCATCAATACCTGCTTTAATAAGTATTGCTTTAACTGATTCAGCACGGGCTTTAGCTAGAGTTATATTACTTTCGCTGCTTCCAATTTCATCTGCATGTCCAAGAATTTCAATAGATGATTTAGGATTATTTTTTAAGAAGGTTCTTATAAAATCAATTCCTGGTGATGAAATATCTGTTGGATCAACTTTACCTGTTTCAAAGAAAGCAGAAATATATCCGTCATTTACCAATTGAGTAACAGTATTAGCAGTATGTATTTTTGAAAAATCTTTTTGATTTTGCTCAATATATTTTTCTAACTCATCTGGCACACCATTTTTGTTTGAATCAACTGTTCTTCCTTTAGTGTCAACTGCAACACCTGAAACAGTATTATTTTCTAAATCAATATAATCTGGCACACCATCTTTATCAACATCACCTAATGAAGTTTCAATATCTTTAACTTGCTTTTGAAGTTTTTCAATTTCTTTAGTGTATTTATCTTTAACAACAGCCCAATCTCCATGCATTTTGTCTTTGCCTAATGAATATGTAAAACCTAATGACATAGATACCAATTGACCTGATAAATTGTTTTTAGAATCAGAATAAGCACCATCCCAAGCAAAGTGTTGTCTATAATAATTAACAACAGAAACGTCACCAATTAATGCCAATCTATTTAATAATCTAAATTGAGGTGAAAATCCATACATCAATCCTACATTATATTCTTTTAAGCCCGAATTGTGATAACGTACCACATCTGCAGGGTTTAAAGGATTCATTTCGTTAGCTGTATTAGGAGTCATTTGTGCAAATTGAAATCCACCATGTAGCAACATTCCAAATCTTCCAAATGGTTTTTCTAAACCTAAAAGTCTATTTGCATTAATAACACCTTGAATTCCAAGCGAATAAACTTTCATTTCAAAAGGTATACTTGTTGTACTAGGATTGTTTTTTAAATTTACGTAACCCAAATCAGTTTTAACACCAAAAACAGGATTTATCATATAACGAATACCTAAGTTATAAGAATTGATTACAACGGTTCCTAATACTTTATTATCTGCACTTGAAAAATAACCATCAGTATAAGGGTTAACTCCTTTTGATTGACCGGTTGTTAATTCAATAGTATATTTATTGATTCCTGTTGAAGTAGTGTCTTTACCAGCTTTATTTTCCTGTGCCATTCCAGCAAAACCTGAAAATAAGAATAAAGATAATAGTGTAATCTTTTTCATAATGATAATTAAGTGTTAAATTGTAATTATTATACAAATATAAAGGTTTCAAATAAAGAGTTTGCATTTTTTTTATATTTTTTTATTCTACTTTAAATAATCTGATTTAAATAAAATAAGTAGCTTTGAAATATTAAAAATAAACTATGAGATTTCATACACGAAAATGGGTTAAACCCGAAGATTTAAATCCAAATAGCACCTTATTTGGCGGTCGATTATTAGCTTGGATTGATGAAGAAATTGCGCTATATGCCATAATTCAATTGGAGAGCCCTAGAATTGTTACCAAACACATGTCGGAAATTAACTTTAGAAGTTCGGCTAGGCAAGGAGATATTGTTGAAATAGGTATTGATGTAATCAAATTTGGACATACCTCTCTAACCTTAACTTGCGAGGTTCGAAACATGATGACCAAAGAAACCATCATCACCATTGATCAAATTACAATGGTAAGTGTTGATTTAAATGGTAAACCTCAAGCTCACGGAAAAACTAAAATTGAATACGTTGAAGATCGATTGAAAAAATAAATTATTTATTTTTTTCTGAGGTTATTTCAAAAAGTTCCAAATCAAAGTAGGAAATTGATGCGATAATATGATCAAAAATATCAGCCATTATATGTTCGTATTGCTCAAACCGTTGGTCTTTAGAAAATGCATAGATTTCAAGAGGCATCCCTTGTGAAGTAGGCTGTAACTGTCTACATAGCAAAATCATATCCTTATTTATTCCTGGATAATTTTCTAAATAGGAGGTAATGTATTTTCTATACAAACCAAAATTGGTAATATTTCTACCATTAATAGCCAATGACTTATCTACATTGTGGGTTGTATTGTATTTATTGATTTCATGTTGTCTGGAATCGATGTAATCTGAAATAAGCTGGATTCGTTTCAATTTTATTAATTCCGATTCTGATAAAAAACGAATACTTTTAGCCTTAACTAAAATATGTCGCTTAATACGACGCCCATCCGATTTTAGCATTCCACGCCAATTTCTAAATGAATCAGAAATCAAACTGTAGGTAGGAATAGTAGTCGTTGTATTATCAAAATTTCTAACCTTTACTGTGGCTAAGTTAATTTCAATAACATCACCATCCGCCCCATATTTATCAAAAGTAATCCAATCTCCAATGCGTACCATATCGTTTAAGGAAACTTGAACACTTGCAACAAATCCTAAAATGGTATCCCTGAAAATCAATAAAATAATTGCAGAAATCGCTCCAAGAACCCCAAACAGTGTATTTAAATTGATGTCGAAAATCTTAGAGATTATAATTCCGATGCAAAATATCCAGATGATAATCATGATTACTTGAACATAACTATCAATAGGTTTATCACTTAATTTAGGTTTTTCTTTAATGTATTCACTAGTTGCTTTTAATATGCTTCGTACTATCCAAAGTGTTAGCAATACAATATAAACTCCAACCATTTTACCAAAAACTGATTGCCAATAATCGTAATTTTCTAATATAACCGGAACCGATTTATAAATAAATAAAAAGGGAATTAAGTGCGCAATGTATTTGGCGGTTTGATTTGAAACCAATAAGTCGTCAAAATGAGTTTTGGTTTTTCTTGCAATAATTGCCATTGAAGCAACTAAAATTAATCGGAAAATCACATAAATCACATAGGCTATTAAGCACAATATAAATATGTTAACCACCAAGCTAATATAAGCTGAAGTTATATCCCCAAGTGAGATTTTGCGCAATAATGGATACAACCATCCGTATATTTTAACTAAAAAATCATGCATTTTTCAAATATTTTTTTTCAATGTAAAAGGCACCAAACGGAATTAATGAGCCTAAAATAATAACCAAAGTCTCTTTTGTACTCCAATTAAGTTTAGATTTCACAAAAAAAGTAAGATATAAATAGGCGATAAAAAGAATTCCATGTGCCATTCCTATAGGAAATAGGAGCATTTTATATAGTTCTGGATTAGAATGTTTATTAAATAACATATTTGCTAATAGAACTAAATAGGATAATCCCTCTGAAACGGCAACAACTTTAAATAACTTGATCATAATAAATATACTTTGATTGCAAAATTAAGTAATAACAATAGAATTAAAACAATATTCTAGGTTACTTTTGCATAAATTTAGCAATTACTATGAGCAAGAGAGATCTTAAAAAGTATTTATCCAATTTAAATAAAGTGCAACTTGAAGAGCAAATCATAGAGTTGTATGATAAGTTCAAAG
>JACCDK010172852.1_pt1 | contig 12000 bp, 10 predicted proteins | sample 7445871 | NCBI WGS metagenome assembly JACCDK01 (sample SAMN15323436, study PRJNA562643) | freshwater metagenome | isolation source: river surface water | place: USA:Blue River Watershed | collected 2017-08-15
GGGTTCCATATTTACCCCCCAACAAGGTGCCTTTTTTGAAATTATAAGAAATTTCTGCTTGGTATCCAAACTCACCATTGGGCTGAGTTGCATATGGGTAAAAAGATGCAAATGCATAGGTGTATTGTTTGGTAATGGCAGGCAGGTAGTTAATTAATAAAACGTTGCCTGTTGCATCTCTGTTCGATTTAAAATCCATATTGTCTACAAATTTAGCGGAGGCTAAAATGCTCAAACCTTTGTCCGCATAGGTTGCCGAGGCAAACAATGCTGATCCAGGCTTGTAGATATATTGATTAGTAAACGAAGGGTCGTTTATTTTATATGCGTACTCTGCATAAAAATTAACTTTAGGAGTAATGATGTTAAAACGAGCTGCACTTGAGGCTACGTTTTCAGGTAATATTTTTAATGGGTTTTGATCGGCTTGGTATTTACTTACTATACTACCTCCTATAATATAGGTAGTACTTTTATCTGCTAATGAAGGTATAAGTTCATTTAAGTTTAATTCTGCATCAAAACCTCTCACAATTCCTTCTCCTTTTGAAAAGAAAAAACGTTGTTGGCCGATAACTCCTTTCAGGTAAATACCTTTTTTAGGTTGGTAGCGAATTCGAATACCATCCATGGCATTATCCACGCCTAGCCCACGCTCTTCGTAACTTCTAAAGACTAAGCCAGTGCCGAATTGTTCGTAAAAATTACCTACAGTAAATTCTAAATTATCAACTTCATAACTAGCATAACGATAGGTAATACCACTTCCATTGTAGCGTGAGTCGAAACCAACAAGTGGACCTAAGTACGATTCATATCGTAAACCAGCTTTGAATTTCCCTCTTGTATAGTTAAGATTGGCAAAGCTGTTCATTCTTATCTTCTCTTTAATTTTTTGAGCACCAATAATGGTATCTTCAATATAATTTTGAGCATCGAATTGGAAATTGCCGTGTAATTCACCCGCACTGAATTTGTTTTCTGCATCTTGAGCAAAAGAAGCATTGGACAAGAATAGGCATACAATAAAGAATACTTTTTTCATTTTTTACTCTTTATTATTTAATGGCTTCGCCTTTTGCCACTTTTTTAACTAATTCATATAACTCTTCTTCATCACCTGGAGTGTAAGAGTTGTGTTGCCAAACCACTTCACCTTTCCCGTTAATTAAAAAAGTATGAGGAATGTTATTCACATTTAATGCGCGCTTCAAATCGCCATTAGGGTCTAAGTAAATTTCAAAAGTCCAGTCGCGAGCTGAAACGAAGGGCGCTACTCGAGCTGTATTTCTAGAGTCGTCGGTTGAAATAGCAATTAGTTTTACACCGGTCTCTTTTTGCCAATCTTCGTATAATTCTGAAATAGCTGTGAGTTCTTGAACACATGGTTTACACCAAGTAGCCCAAAAACTTATGATCATCGGCTTACCATCGTTATTTAGTTGAGAAGTATTAAAATTTTCACCAGCAATTTTTTTAACGTCTACTGCTGGTATTTTGCTTTGTGCATTAGAAAAAACACAAAGACTCATTAGGCAAAATAAAAAAGCTAATTTTTTCATTTGTTGGTTTATATTATGAGAGAGTAAATTTAGTGATTTACATTAGATTATAAATAAAAAAAGCCAATAGTTCTATTGGCTGTTTTTAATGTAGAAAATTATTTTATTAACGAGTAAGTACTACTTTAGTGCTTACTACATCGTTTCCAACTTTAATAGTAGCTTGGTATATACCGTTGGCTACATTTTCGTTTGCAGTCCAAGTTAAGAACTGTGAACCACCTACGAATTTAGCATCTGAACTTGTGTAGATCAAGCGACCTGTTAAGTCGTAAATTTCTAAAGTCGCTGCATCTGTAACTTTGTTTAATTTAACTTCAAAATTTGTAACACCGCTAGAAGGGTTAGGGAAAGTGTTCACACTAAACGCATCTGCTTTTTTAGTGATGATGCCAGTTGAGAAGTTTTTCTCATTTGTGTTATATACTACACCAGTATTTGCATCAGTTACCCAACCAATAATGTGAACTTTATCAGGGTTAATACCTGCAGGTAAAGTATAGGTTGTGTTGTATGTGTGAGTTGAGTTAGCGGTTACCGTATTTGGCAAACTCGCTTCGAAACCTACCCAGTTGCCTAAAATTGCACGTGCTACGTGGTCGTAAACCATTTGAGCAGCTGGAACCGGGTTAGGTAAGTTGTGATAATTACCCATTGGTCCGTTCGCTCCACCAGCATATGCATTTGCTTGGTTATAACCAGAGCCTGTACCTCTAACACCGTCTTCTACAACTACCACGTTAAAACGTAAATCACCTGCTAAATCGGCCGCAAAATTTGCCGATAAATCAATATTGTAAACTCTTGTACCTGCATTGTAAGTTGCATTTACTGATACATCGCAAGGAGTATATCCATTGATTCTTGCGTCGTATTCATCGAAGAATTCTGATGGGTCAAATTCGCCACCAGTACGATCTACTAAACCGCTTGGGTATCCAGCAATATAGCCAGCTAAGTTTGCATCATAATCTGCCACTACCATAGGGTCGCCATTGTGAACCGCTACTAACATTGCTGTTGTAGGATATACTTTGTGTAATGAATCCATAAATACAGCACCTCTTGGGCACCATTGGCACCAAGTACCTGTAGCTTCTTCGAATAATACTCTTTTTGTAGGCTGGAACGCTAAGGCAACAATTGATTGACTCAATGTGTCATTTGCTTTGTTGTTATCACCTGTTAATTCAGCCCAAACTTTTACTGGCCAAGTACCAGCCGAAGGTATGGTAAATGGGGTTGAATGGTTGAATGAATAGGTGTCTCCAGAACCAATATTTAATCCTGTTAAATTTGTAGTTTGAGTAGCACCGTTTGCAGTGTACTTAATATCTATACTTGTAATAGGGTTTGTTCCTGCATTTAGCACTTCCCCTGTAATGTTTACAGTAGCACCGGCACCACCAAATGGAGAGAAAGTGAGTTTGCTCATCGCAACATCATTCGCTGCTTGAACACCATTGATGAATCTATAAAATGCATTATCAACTGGCGTATCCTCATTACCACCGTTAGTTACTACTGATGGTGTATTTGGAGCTCCATTAACAGCATAAGCATTGGAACCATCCACTTGTATACCAATAGTTAATGTTAACGGTGTGTTGAATGTTCTTTGGTCTACAATATATATCTCGTTAGTAGTTTCTTCTAACACGATGCCCCAATAGGTCCAGTTTGTGCCAGAGGAACCTGGGGCAGAGAATGAACAAAATTGAATCCAATACTGACGGAAAGGAGCATCTCCAAACACTTTCCAGCGAATGTTATCATTAGCACCTTGGCCAGATAAACCCCAAACCATGATTGAGTTTTCAGGGATAGATGCACTTGGTAACGCTTGATTAGTTGAAGGAGGAACTGTACCTGCGGTGGTTGAGAAAGTCAATACACCTGAAGTAGAAACTTTGTATGCAGTAACTGGATTTCCGTTAAAATTGAATGTGAAATCAGAAGGAAGGGTTGTTACGGCAGACCACACTGGAGTGGCACTAGTCGTTGCAATATTCGTCCAACCAGTAGCTGTAGGCTGTTCAGGGTCGGCATTTACACCTTTTGGATTTTCGCCTGCAGAAAGGTTAGGCAAATAATAGTATTGTGCATTTGCCACGGTAGCGCAAACCAGCACAACTAATAAAGTAAAAATTTTTTTCATTTTTTATATAGATTTGTAATGTTAAAGATGCGAATTTGCATCAAATAATGTACCATTATAGACAAAATATTTTAAACCAACAATAATATTGGTATAATTTTAGCTAGTATTGTCTAATTTCTTTATTATAATTTTATGAAAAAATCATTACTTGTAGTATTCGTGGGCCTTTTCTTTGGTTTTGCTCAAGCTCAAAACATCCAAATTGTGAACCCCGTGTCTAATGTTGTAGGCAGTGCCGACGAAATCGCACACATCAACTTACACGTTAAAAACAATTCTGCCAATACACAGCAAATTTATTTACAAAGAACGATCATTTCTTTAGTGCCAGGCCATCTAAGTTATTTTTGCTTTGGTGTAACTTGTTATCCTCCGGGTGTAAGCAAATCTCCAGACAATTTAACTTTAGCTCCCGGGGCAACTGATGAATCCGTAAAAACATACATCGATCCTCGTTCTGAAATTGGAGTGAGCACCGTAAACTATTGTTACTATAACCTTGCTAAAACAGATTCGGCTTGTTTATTATTAACTTATGATATGGTAGCTACGGGAATAATAAATAATTCCCACCGCAAGTTTGTGAAAGTGTTTCCCAACCCTGCCGATGAATACGTGAATTTAGCCTTCAATACTGAAAAAGTCTATGCCAACGCCGAAGTACAAATAAGCGATTTAAGCGGCCGCATGGTTGTTGCTGAAGCGGTTAGTACAAAAGAAGGTTTAATTAAGGTTGATGTGAGCACTTTGCCTGCTGGCGTGTACGCTTGCAATTTAGTTGCTGATGGGGTTTCCATTGCTCGCGATAAAGTAATAATTAGATAATGTGCAAATGAGAAAATGTGCAAATGTGCAAATGGGGTGCTACTCATTTACGCATTTGCACATTTTCGCATTTACACATTCTACTCTCGTCCGGGAGAGTGATGCAAATACGCAGAAAATTTTCTATTAGCATTCGGTTTACGATCGTAAATAATATCTACTAGAGGATCCAAATTTCTAAAGTTTGATCGTTCGTTATTACAAAGTATAATTATTGAATGCCTGTTTTCTAAATCACGCATAAAAAACGATTTGAATCCATTCCACCACCCTCCATGGTAGACAATAATTTCGCCACTATCTAATTTATAAGTTCTCCAACCAAATGCGTAATTAAAGGGGCCTGCTAACGAAGTGCTGCCTGGCGTGTACATCATTTTTAATGTGCTATCACTTAAAAATTTACCTGAGTATAATGCTCGATCCCAAGTATGTAAATCGTCGATGGTAGAATAGATGCCTTTGTCGCCAGTGGCACCATCTAAATAATCGTGACGAACTTTAGCACCCCATTTATCATACGCATCTACATAGTTAAAATCTCCCAAATGATTTACATCCAGCACTTTGGTGTGTTTCATTCCCAATGGTTTAAACACATCTTCTTCCATGTATTTTTTGAATGATTTGCCACTTGCTTTTTCAACAATAGCTGCTAACAATACATAACCTGTATTGCTATAATCCATTCGTCGGTCTGGGAAAAAATAAATAGGAGGATTATTTTTAATCATCATCTCTACCACTCCTTGATTTGTTAAAGGAGTTTTTCGGTCTGTAAATTGTTCGCTGAAATAAGTATAATTACTTAAACCTCCACGGTGTTGTAATAAAAGTTTTATGCTGATGTTCTTATATGGAAAATTTGGGTAAAATTTTTGAACGCTATCTTCCAAACTCAGTTTGCCTTGTTCCATTAATTTTAAGATAGCTGCTGCAGTAAATTGTTTACTCACGGAAGCCAGCTGAAAAACTGAATTAGTTTTTATTGCTTTCTTTTTTTTCTTCGGATCTTGGAAACCAAAAGCACCTTTGTATAACACGTGCTCATTATAACTAATGAGCACGGCGCCGTGGAAGTTTTGCTTACTTTCTAAGTTTTCAAAAAATGCATTTATCTTTTTGGCCTTCTGCTTAAAGGCTAAGGTATCATAGGGTTTTAGAGGTTCTTCTAAACTTATTTTTTCATTGGTACTTGTTTTTCCGCAGCCAAACAATAAAGCGAAAGAAGCAAGAATAACTATTCTCTTCATTAATTAATCGATTCTTTTATTTTGTTTTTGAATAGTGCATAAACGGGTATTCCCATAGCAACAATAATTAATCCTGGCCAAGAGTAGTTAGGTTTGTAAATTAACAAGATGATACAAACAGCCGATGCGAGTAAGATGTATAAAATTGGAATAATTGGATACCCTAATGCTTTGTATGGTCGTTCGGCATTGGGTTGTGTTTTTCTTAATTTAAATATGCCGAGAATAGTTAAAATGTAAAATAATAATACAGCAAAAACTACATAGTCTAACAAGTCGCCATACGAACCCGACAAGCATAAGATGCAAGCCCAAATACACTGATATACCAGGGCATTTCCTGGCACTGCATTTTTATTTAGTTTCGACATACCCGAAAAAAACAAACCATCTTTCGCGGTAGCGTAATACACGCGTGCTCCCGATAAAATACAACCATTGTTACAACCAAAAGTTGAAATCATAATTAACACGGCCATTAATAAGGTAGCACCCGGACCACCTATGGCTTCGGCTACGGCGGCGGCTACTCGATCGTTAGATGCAAACTGAATTCCTCTACTCATTACATCTGTTCCATTAGGGTCGCCATGTAATGGCAATACTAATAAATACACAACGTTCATGAGAATATAGATGAGGGTAACCAATGAAGTTCCTATCACCATGCTTAATACTAAATTTCGTTTTGGATTCTGAATTTCGTCGCCCGAAAAACCAATGTTATTCCATGCGTCGCTCGAAAACAAAGAACCAACCATGGCAATACCAATAGCGGGAACAATACCCCACGAAACTATTTGTTGAATGGAGAGAGAGCCCGCACTGTCTTTGCTCGACACGGTGGCCTCCCACAAATTGCTGAAGTTGGCAGTAGCAACATCATAATTAATGCCAAACAATAAGCCTACAACGATTAAACCGAATAGGGCTACAATTTTGGTGCTTCCAAAAATATTCTGAATCCATTTTCCATTTTTTACTCCTTTAGAATTTATAAAAGAAAGTAATACTATGCTCAAAATGGCAAGGACTTGTACGGTACTTATTTTAAAATTACCGAGTTTCAATAGCACATTATCTTCCGAAATTAAATCGGGTAATAATACTCCGGTATATTTCGCAAAGGCAACACCTACGGCTGCAATGGTGCCTGTTTGTATCACTAGAAATAATGTCCAAGCATATAAAAAAGCGATGGGTTTGCCCCAAGCTTCGCGTAGGTATACATACTGTCCGCCCGCTTTGGGCATCATGCCGGCTAATTCACCATAACTAATGGCACCAGCAATGGTGATGAATCCTGTTATTAGCCAAATGAGTAATAACCAACCCGAAGAGCCTACCTGCCTTGCGATATCGGAACTCACAATAAAAATTCCGGATCCAATCATTGTCCCTGCAACAATCATTACCGAATCGAAAAGCTTTAATTCTTTTTTAAATTCTTGCTCTGCCATTTTTTTCAAATTTTCACTAATATAGTAATATTCGACAGACCGAAAATCCGATAGACCGAAAATCCGACAGGCCGACAGGCCGGAGACTGCTATTAAGAAAATCTGGAAGGATGTAATTACAAGAAACTATAAAAGCATTCAATTTTTTTTGATCTATCGTTTAGATGGTCGGTTGTCTAAACGGTCTTTTTGCCTGTAGGGCTATCGGATTTTCGGCCTGTCGGCCTTTCGGACTTCCGTAAAATATTATACTTTTGTACAATAAGCAAAAAGCAAATGGTAAAAGAAGTAACGGTGCAAGAGTTAAAAGCGATGAGAGATGAGAACAAAGATTTTCAGCTCATTGATGTACGTGAGGAGTTTGAGTATGAAACAGTAAACATCCAAGGCGAACTCATTCCATTAGGGAATATCTTATTGGAATCCGATAAAATATCAAAAGACAAACAAGTAGTAATCCATTGCAGAAGTGGAGCACGTTCTGCTGCAGCGATCATGCAATTGGAACAACAATTTGGCTTTACCAATTTGTATAATCTTAAAGGTGGTATTTTGGCGTGGATAGCGGAAGTAGACCCTAGTCTTTAGTCGTCAGTCTTTAGACAGGGAAGGAGTACTAATTTTGACTAAGAATCATGTATTAAGAATTTAGTATTAAGAGACAAGGTAACTTTCTTAATAACTAATAAAATCAAACCTAATATAAGCACCAATATAGCCCCTCTAAAGACTAATAACTAAAGACTAGCGACTAGCATCTATCTCATGGTTTACCGTAAGAAAAAATACAGCTACGTAATTAGCACCGACCGACGGAAGCTAAAGATGGATTTTATTTGTAGTAATATTCGTAGTTTATATTGGGGTACTAATTTGAGCGAAGAAGAGATCAGAGGCTCTGTAAATAATTCGAGGGCTTATGGTTTGTATCATCAGAATAAACAAATAGGTTTTGCAAAAGTATTAAGCGATTATACACGCTTCGCTTATCTTTCAGATGTATTTATTATTGAAGAATACAGAGGAAAAGGGTTGTCCGTTTTTTTATTGAAAGGAATTTTAGAAGATCCCATTTTTCAGGATGTAGAGAAATGGATGCTTGCCACCAGAGATGCACACGGCCTATATAAAAAGCTTGGATTTACCAAACTGCAAAATCCGAATTCATTTATGCAGTTATTGAAAAGTTAATTCGCTTTGCCGTATCTAAAATCTTCGTAAGCTTCTGTACCATCTACCGTTCCCTCAATTCGTGCAAATAAGGAGTCACTCGACATTTTCTTGTAAATGATTCGTTGTGGGTAATCGTGGTTGATGTTCTCAAACACCGCTTGTTCTTCGATATCTACTAAAGTAAAGTCGGTAGTTTCTTCGTTGTTTACTGTAACAGAATAAATGATTTGGCCCTTACGTAAAATTACTTTTGCGTTCTCCGAAAAAGTAGTGTCGCCGTCAATAGAAATAGCAAACGCATGTCCATCATAGGTAGAATCGTTCAATTTTACCCAACGTTCATACAATGTACCTTCTTCCGTTTTACTCTCCCAGTTGCCCAACATCCATTTGAGGTTCGACAGTTCGGAGGTTTTTTCGTTACTACACGATTGGAAAATAAATAATGATGTGCAGAAGAGGGAAGCTTTAATAAATTGGGTTTTCATGGCGTTTAGTATACTGCAAAAGTAATCACTTAATTCACAAAATGTTCATTTTTATTTAAACATTTCTTAATTATTAGCCTCTTTTAAATTCGAAAACAGTAATTTCTGGTAAAATGCCAATTCTTCCTGGGTAGCCTAAAAATCCGTAGCCAACATTTACATACAATTTCTGTGGTCCGCTTTCGTATAATCCCGACCATTCTGGATAAACGTATTGTACCGGACTCCATTTAAAATCGCCAAACTCAACCCCAAACTGCATACCATGAGTGTGACCTGCAAACATCATGTCGATATCGTTGTGGTCTTTTAATATTTGTGCTCGCCAATGACTTGGGTCGTGCGATAATAAAAGTTTCACTGGCGATTCTTCAGTACCTTCTTTTGCCTTCACAATATCGCCTTTGCGTGGGAAACGCAAGGAGCTTCCCCAGTTCTCTACTCCAATAATCGAAATCTCGTCGTTGCCCATTTTTAATTTTCGGTTTTCATTTAACAACAAATCCCAACCCAAATTTTTATGTACCTCAAATAAGTCTTCTAAATTCTTTTTCTTCGCTGCTGCACTTGGCCATTGTACATAATCACCATAATCATGATTACCTAAAATAGAGTATACCCCCAACGGTGCTTTCACTTTTTCGAAAATGCCCGAATAATCGCGCATCTCCGAAGTTTTATCGTTTACTAAATCTCCAGTGAAAAACACTACATCACATTTCTCAGCATTTAATAAATCTACACCCCCTTGTACAGCTACCTTGTCGTAAAAACTACCCGAATGCACATCTGAAATCTGTCCGATTTTAATACCATCGAAACTCTTAGGTAAATTTGGCAAGTAGATAGTTTTGCGTTTTATTTGGTAATCGTAAACATTATTAGAAATCAATCCATAATTCATAGTCACGAATGGCAAACCTGCCATCACTAATCCAGTTTTACTCAAAAACTCTGAACGAGTCATTCCTGATTTTACTTCTGAAATCAAGAGCTCCCCACTATTTTCTATTTTCTTATTTCCTTTTTTCTTAATTCCTATTTTCTTTAGCAACCAACTCACTCCTCTGCGCAAATCATCAATCAATAAAAACGGTATGGCAAATAGTTTAGAGAAATAGTGGATAAAGAACCAAACGAGTATAACAGTACGTAATGCCCTTCCAACGGATAAAAAGATACCCATGAATAAGCCTGCCAATGTAATAATAACAATAAACCAATAGCCACGTAAAATCCAACGGCGTTTATTTTTGGAGGTGTATTGAAGCGATACTTTTACCGCTTGAAAAACATAATAATCTACAATAAGTAGGATGCCTGTTACGAGCAATAAATTCAATATTCTACTTTCCATTTTCTACTTAGCGGAACCTGTAATCATTATCAAAACCCATATCATCATCTTCTTCCGAGAAATTATTTCCGAACAAAGTGTTTAACATGTCTTTAAACTCAAATCCCTTTTCTATATAATTTTTACTAATTAACGAATATTCTGCCAATGCATGCAAGGTAAATTCCATCATAAATAACAATTCCGCTTCGTCGAGTTTTTTGAATTGTTGCTTTATTAACTTTTCTAAACCGGGTACTAATAATAAATTTTCTTTGTAACCCGACTGACTCAATTTATCGGTAATATTTAATTGATTGCCTTCTCCAAACCAATTGATAATTTCTTGGTAAGGACTTTTTTCTTTTTGTTTTTTTATGCGTTCGGGGTCTGGCATTACTTGGTTAAATAAACTCTTAATGGCTTTACCTAATAATAGTTGCGCAACCTTTGCTGGTCCTTCTAATTCACCTTCGTACACCAATTCAATTTTACCAGTAATGGATGGTAATACACCAATAAAATCGGTGATGCGAATGTTCGTGTTTTTTTCTTTGTTCAATAACATCCTGCGCTCGGCAGTGCTAATTAAATTTTCATAAGCGCTAATGGTGAGACGTGCAGATACGCCACTTTTTTTATCTATGTATTCGCTTGCTCTCGCTTCAAAGGCTATTTGTTCCACTAATTCTTTCGCTAATTCAAACACACGAATTTTTTCTACTTGCGATGATTCTAGGGAAGCTTCTTGTTGTGTAATTTGTTTCGAAATGTCGATGCTCTTTGGGTAGTGTGTTAAAATCTGACTTTCTATTCTGTCTTTTAACGGGGTTACAATACTACCACGGTTCGTATAATCTTCCGGATTGGCAGTAAATACAAATTGGATATCTAAAGGCAACCTTAATTTAAATCCTCTAATCTGAATGTCTTTTTCTTGTAATATGTTAAAGAGTGCCACTTGTATTCTCGCTTGCAAATCGGGCAATTCATTAATTACAAATATTTGTCGATGAGAGCGAGGAATCAATCCATAATGAATTACACGCTCATCTGAATATGATAGTTTTTGTGATGCAGCTTTAATGGGGTCGATATCTCCAATAAGATCCGCCACGGTTACATCGGGTGTGGCTAATTTTTCAGTATATCGTTCCGAACGGTGTAACCATGCGATAGGCGTTTTATCTCCTAAGTTTTCAATGGTGTTCACACCATACCATGAAATGGGTTGAAAAGGATCATCAAATAATTCTGAACCTTCAATGTAAGGAATGTACTCATCTAGCAATAAACCCAAGGTTCTTGCTATTCTTGTTTTTGCTTGACCTCTTAACCCAAGCAATAGAATATTGTGCTTCGATAAAATCGCTGTTTGAATTTCAGGAATAACAGTATCATCAAAACCTATAATGCCTTCAAATCCGATGTTGTTATTTTTTAAGCGCTCCAGTAAATTGTCGCGCATTTCTTCTTTAATGCTTTTGCTTTTGTACCCAGCTTTTTTTAGCTCGCCAAATGTCTTGATCGATGTAAGATCCTTCATATTTTTTATCTAGTGTTTTTTCTTCTGTTTTTAACGTAATCCTCAAAAACGTACTCGCCTAATCCGTTTAATGAACTATAAAAGGCTTTGCCTCCGTTGGTAATGGTAAACTCTCTAACAAATTGTTGCAAGTAAGGGTCTTTCGCAATCATGAATGTTGTAATAGGAATTTTCAGTTTTTTACACTGTGCTGCCA
>JACCDK011317434.1_pt1 | contig 12000 bp, 8 predicted proteins | sample 7445871 | NCBI WGS metagenome assembly JACCDK01 (sample SAMN15323436, study PRJNA562643) | freshwater metagenome | isolation source: river surface water | place: USA:Blue River Watershed | collected 2017-08-15
ATCTATCGACGTCTTAAATCGCTACCCGCGGTGCGCTCTGTGTCACTGATGACCCATTTCGCGAATGCCGATTCGAACGGCACCATGCCCGATGTGGCTGCGCAGATTGAGGCTTTTCAGCGCGCTACCACCGGTCTGGATGCGGAAATCAGTCTGTCCAACTCCGCAGCCACCTTATTGCAGCCCCAGATACGAAGCGACTGGATAAGGCCAGGTGTGATGCTGTATGGCGGTGCGCCCGGGACTCAGAGTGCGTTATCGCTGGGGTTACAGCCAGCGATGACATTGCAAAGCCGAGTGATTGCCACTCAGTCGCTGCGCGCCGGTGACTCCGTGGGGTACGGGAGCCTGTTCATTGCCGATGGGCCCATGCGTATTGGTATTGTGGCCTGTGGCTATGCCGATGGCTATCCGCGTCTGGCTTCAACAGGTACACCCGTTCTGCTCAATGGTGTGCGAACGCGCATACTCGGTCGTGTATCGATGGATATGCTCAATATTGATTTGTCACCGCTGCCCAATGCGGATGTTGGCAGCGAGGTCACGCTCTGGGGTGAAGGTCTGCCCATCGACGAAGTGGCCGCGCACGCTGGCACCATAGGTTATGAGCTGATGTGCGGCATAGCGCCGCGCGTGCGCCGGGAAGTGCGCGACTGATCATGGCCAAAGCAAAAACTCAGTACGCCTGCACCGAGTGCGGCGGCACCAGCAGCAAATGGGCAGGTCAATGTCCTGCGTGCGCGCAGTGGAACACCATGGTGGAAAGCGTGGTGGAAACTGCAGTCAATCGTTTTGCGGGGCAGCCGCAGGGGCTGGTGCAGGGCGCGCCCGTCATGCGATTGAGCGATATCGAAGCGCAGGACGTTCCACGCTTTGGTACCGGCATTGAAGAATTTGATCGCGTGCTCGGTGGTGGATTGGTCCCCGGCGGCGTGGTGCTGATCGGAGGCGATCCCGGCATCGGTAAATCAACGCTGCTGCTGCAGGCACTGGCCAATCTGTCGCGGGTCAAATCGGCGCTGTATGTGAGCGGCGAGGAATCCGGAGCTCAGGTCGCCCTGCGCGCGCGCCGTCTGGGTATCGATGCCGCCGATTTGCACTTGCAAGCCGAGATTCAGCTGGAAAAAATCATCGGCACGCTCACAGAGCACAAGCCCCAGGTGGCGGTCGTTGATTCAATACAGACGCTGTTTTCGGATGCCCTGACCTCGGCACCCGGGTCGGTTGCGCAGGTGCGTGAGTGTGCGGCACAACTGACCCGATTTGCAAAACAATCGGGCGTGACCATCATTCTGGTCGGACATGTCACTAAAGAGGGCGCGCTCGCGGGGCCGCGTGTGCTTGAGCATATTGTGGATACTGTCTTGTATTTCGAAGGTGATACGCATTCGAGCTTCCGGCTGGTACGAGCCTTCAAGAACCGTTTCGGTGCTGTCAATGAGCTGGGTGTGTTCGCGATGACGGACAAGGGACTCAAAGGTGTCTCCAATCCCTCCGCACTTTTTCTCTCGCAGCATGACGCACAAGTACCGGGTTCCTGCGTGATGGTGACACAAGAAGGTACGCGGCCGCTGCTGGTGGAGATACAGGCGCTGGTGGATGCATCGCATGTGCCGAATGCGCGCCGTTTGTCCGTTGGATTGGAGCAAAATCGATTGGCGATGCTGCTGGCAGTCTTGCACCGACATGCGGGTGTTGCGGCGTTTGATCAGGATGTGTTCATCAACGCCGTTGGTGGCGTGAAAATCACCGAGCCGGCGGCCGATCTTGCAGTCCTGCTGGCGATTCAGTCATCCATGCGCACCAAGCCCCTGCCGCGAGGGCTGGTGACCTTTGGTGAAGTTGGATTGGCTGGCGAAATTCGGCCAGCGCCGCGCGGACAGGAGCGTTTGCGCGAGGCGGCCAAACTGGGATTTTCGGTAGCGCTGGTACCCAAGGCCAATCTGCCCAAACAGAAAATTGAAGGACTGCAGGTGATTGGCGTCGAGCGGATTGATGAGGCGATGACGAAGGTCAGGGAGCTGTCCTAGAACCTAAAAAACACGCTTAGTGTCCCGCTGATTGCAGCATCAGCTGACGCGCGGCCTCGCGTCCACTGCGCACCGCGCCCTCCAGCGTCGCGGGATAGTCACTCGCTGTATAGTCTCCGGCAAGAAACAAGCCCTTCAAGCCCGTGTCATTCGCTGGTCTGCGAAGATCTGGCGTGCAGGAAAAAGTGGCGCGCTTTTCGCTGATGATGCGATGCCACTGAGGATTGAGCAGAGCCGGCATATCCAGATCGGCAGCGATTTGCAGCAGGACTTCTGCCAGCAGCGTTTCATTTCCCTGCGCTATTGCCTCACTTGAGGCGCTGATCACAACCGCCATCAGACCTGATTGCGAGGCATCGAGCTGTCCACGATCAAAAATGAATTGAGCCCAACGGTGTTTTTCCGGATCGTCCTGTAACGCATAAAAAACAGCCGGCAGCTTCAAGGCTGGCGCGTATTGCAGATAACAAGTGGTGATAGGTTCATAGGTAAATTCCAGCGCCTCTACCACGGTCGGTACCAGACTCATCAACAGCGTGTGCGCCTGCGCGGGTGGCGTTGCTATGATCACCGCATCGACTTGCTGATGCAGACTTTCTGAATCAATACGCCAGCCTTGCTCTGTACGTGATACGGCGCGCGCTTGTGTTCCGGCATACACGCGGCCACCGTGATGTTCGACATAGGATACGGCAGCATCCGGAAAGAGTGACGACAAATCCCTGCGCGGGATGAGCATATCGGAAGCACTACGGTGTGTGCCAAGACTGTCGCGCAGCACATTCAGAAACACTATGGCAGATGCACGCTCGGGCGGTGTGTTGAGTGCGGCGATGCAGAGCGGTCGCCACATCAGTTTGATCAATCGTTCGGTTTGATCAAAGCGCTCAAGTAACTCGGTGACGGTGCAGTCCGCGTTGAGCTGCCATTGCATCCATCGCGCGGCAGAAGAAAATCGCGCGAGTGCAAGTTTGTCAGCGATTGTCAGACCCTTGGCGCGCAGTACGGCCCAGGCCATATGAAATGGTGCGGGAAGACGGGGCGCTCGCAGATCCATGCCGCCGCTGTTTGCCGGATAACGCATTTGCAGCGGCAGGCGCAACAATGCCTCGGATGTACGAAGACCGACGGTTTGCATCAGGTCAAGCGTGTCGCTATAGGCACCGAGCAGTATGTGCTGACCATTGTCGAGCGTGGTGCCCTGATGCTCGACGCGTCGCGCTCTGCCGCCCATGGTGCGCGAGGCTTCAAGCAGAATGACTTTGGCGCCGCGCCGTGTTAGCTCGACCGCAGCTGCGCAGCCCGCCCAGCCGGCGCCGATGACGGCGACTGTGGGATTGCGCATCATCCTTTGATCCAGGTTTTCCAGGCCAGCCACAGCTTGCGTAGCGGCGTGAGAGAGATCTTGTGATTGAGAACACGAAAATTATCGCGCTCGATTTCGTCGAGTACAGCGCGATAAATCGCTGCCATGATCAGCCCCGCTCGCTGCGCACGGCGATCTGCTGCCGGCAAGAGTGCCATAGCTTCGTCATACAAGGCCTGCGCGCGCTGGGTCTGAAAGCGCATCAGCTCTACAAAGCGATCGCTGTGGGTGGAATTGAGCAGTTCCGAGGCAGGTACCTGGTGCGCCTGTAACTCCGATATCGGCAGATAAATGCGGCCACGGCGCGCGTCTTCGCCGACATCACGAATGATGTTGGTGAGTTGAAAGGCCAGCCCGAGCTTTTCTGCATATTGCAGTGTGCGCGGATCACTGTAGCCAAAGATGCTTGCGGACATGATGCCTACGACGCTGGCGACATGCCAGCAGTAGCGCTCCAGCGCCACAAAATCGAGATAGCGCGTTTGGGTGAGATCCATCTCCATACCGTCAATGACGGCAAGTAGGTGCTCTCCCTGAATGTTGAAAGTCTTCAGGTGCGGCATCAGTGCCTGAGTCACCGGATGATTGGGATGCCCGGCCAGCATCTGGGTTACTTCTTTGCGCCACCAGGCCAGCGTGGTCTGCGCCAGAGCAGGATCGCTGGTTTCGTCGACCACATCATCCACCTCGCGACAGAACGCATATAAAGCGGTGATGGCCTGTCGGCGCGGTGGCGGCAGGAAAAGAAAGCTGTAATAAAAGCTTGAGCCGCTTTGAGCCGCTTTTTGCTGGCAGTAGTCTTCGGGAGTCATTCTGTAAGCTGAATGCGTTGTTTTTTTAAGGGGTACCGCAATTTATCGGGCCAAGCGTAGGGCTCGCCAGAGTATCAGTAGCCAGTCGCTTTTTTTCAGCGTGGGCCGGGCGCGGAAGACATCGTAACCGACAGTTTCGATTTTCTCGAGGATACGTAAGCCACCCTGCACGATGAGCCGCAGTTCCCAACCCAGACGGCCGCGAATGTGCAAGGCCAGTGGGGCGCCGTCTAGCATCATCTCGCGTGCGCGCTGAACTTCAAAGGCCATCAAGGCTCTCCAGCGATCGTCGACGCGCTGGGCAGCGATCTGTTCTTCGCTCACACCAAAGCGCCGCAAGTCTTCCTGGGGCAGATACACACGTGCTTTATCCCAGTCGATGGCGATGTCCTGCAGAAAATTAATAATTTGCAGGGCGCTGCATATGGCATCGCTTTGTTCAAATGCAGTTGGCGTGGTAGTGCCAAAAAGGCTCAGCATGATGCGACCCACCGGATTCGCAGAGCGACGACAGTAATCCAGCAAGGCATCAAAACTCGCATATCGAGTTTGGCGGACATCCTGCCGAAAGGCCGAAAGAAGCTCGCGCAGGTAGTGGGTATCCAGTTGGTGTGTTGCGAGCGTCGCTGCGACTTGTTCAAAAAGAGGGGTTTCGGGCTTCTGACCACGGTCGATCCGGTCCAGCTCTGCCTCGTAGGCCATAAGTGCAGCGATGCGCTCATCGGGCAGCGCCTCGCCCTCGTCCGCAATGTCATCGGCGCTACGGGCGAAGGCATAGATCACCCTGACCGGGGCGCGAATCGACTTCGGGAGGAGTGGGGAGGCTACCGGGAAGTTTTCGTAGTGGGTGTTAGACATCCGGATGGTGCGAAGCTGAAAAATTGGGGTAGCAACATTGCAGAAACGTCATTCGCTATAATTACTTACCTTTGAGTCAGTAATTGAAAAAAGCTGATCAATGGCCCAAACAGCAAGCGCTGGTGCAATGTCTGCCCGAATAGTAAAGGAAAATCCGTGACGCTCCCGTTTCCGAAAAACCGCCGAAATTTCATATTAGGGGCGAAATCTTTGATATCGATACCTCTGTTCGGCGGAATCTTTTTACTGGCTGCATGCACGGATAAACCGGCAAAAACGGAAGACATCCGTCCCGTGCGGGTGTTGGTTGTGGCGCCTTCCGGTGCAAAAAGCCAAATCGAACTGGCGGGCGAAGTGCAGCCGCGTTATGAATCGCAGCTGGGATTCAGGGTGGGCGGCAAGGTCATTGCCCGCAGAGTTGATGTGGGTACCGTGGTCAAACGGGGTCAGCTGCTGATGCAACTCGACGCCAGCGACTTTCAGCTGGCTCAGGCGCAAGCCAAAGCCAGCGTTAGTGCAGCCGACAGTACGCTGTCGCTAGCGCAAGCAGAACTCAATCGCTACCGTGAGCTACGCCAGAAGAATTTTGTCAGTCAGGCCGTGCTCGAATCAAAGGAGGCTGCCTACAAAGCGGCGCTCGCTAATCACGAACAAGCCACGGTGGGGCTGAGAGTTCAGGCCAATCAAAGCAGCTATACCAGTCTGATGGCGGATGCGGATGGTGTGGTGACCGGAATTGAAGCGGAAGTCGGGCAGGTGGTCTCTCCGGGAATGCCGGTGGTCAGAATTGCCCGAACCGGCGAAAAGGAAGTTCGGGTCAGCATTCCCGAGGATCAGGTCGCAAAATTGAAGCGCGTCAGCGATGTGACCGTACGTACCTGGGCGAATCCCGAGTTGGCGCTGGAAGGACGGCTGCGCGAATTGTCACCCGTGGCCGACCCCGCTACCCGCACCTTTACGGCAAAGATTGCTCTCCCCAAGGCCGGTAGCGAAATTCAACTGGGGATGACCGCTACCGTTGCTTTTACAAACGAAGCTGCACCTGGTATTCGGTTGCCTATGACAGCGCTGTTCAATCACAAGGAAAAGACGGCGGTGTGGGTCGTGGAGCAAGGCGCTGTGAAGCTGGTGATGGTGGATGTGGCGGGTGCTGTTGGTAACGAGATTGTCATTGCATCGGGTCTGGCGCCCAGTCAGATGGTGGTTACAGCGGGTGTGAATTTGCTGCGTGAGGGACAGAAAGTGACCGTGCTCGGAGATACGGCGGCTTCGCCAGCGCAAGGACAGACGCGATGAAAGAGCGGCTGAACCTGTCTCGCTGGGCACTGGAGCATATTCCCTTCATTCGTTACCTGATGGTGGTGCTGCTGCTGGGGGGTATTTTCAGTTACGCAAATCTCGGGCAGGATGAAGACCCGCCATTTACGTTTCGGGCGATGGTCATCCGCGCTAACTGGCCCGGGGCGAGCGCATTGCAAGTGGCCGAACAAGTCACCGACAAGCTTGAAAAAAAGCTGCAGGAAACCCCCTTCATTGACAAGATACGCAGCTATTCGAAGCCGGGGGAAACCCTGATCATCATCGAATTACGTGAATCTACGCCTCCAAAAGAGGTGCAGCAAACCTGGTACCAGGTTCGAAAAAAAATCGGTGATATAAAACCAACGCTACCCGCCGGTGTGCAAGGCCCATTTTTTAATGATGAATTTGGTGACACCTACGGATCGATCTTCGCAATATCCGCGGACGGCTTCACCTACGCCGAAGTCAAAGACTATGCTGATTTTGTTCGGCAACAACTGCTCGGTGTGCCTTCTGTCGCCAAAGTCGAGTTGTATGGCGTGCAGGACGAGAAAATATTCATCGAATTTTCGACCAAAAAATTCGCGCAGCTGGGCATACCTTTCGATAGTGTGGTGGCGCAAATCAATGCGCAAAACGCGGTGGAGGGCAGCGGTGTTCTGGTCACTGATACTGATAATTTGCAAGTCAGAGTGTCTGGTGCGCTCGCGACCGTCAAAGAGCTTGAAAACATGCCCTTACGTGCGAATGGCAATAATCTCCGACTGGGTGATTTTGCAACAGTAACGCGTGGCTACACCGATCCGCCCCGAGACAAAATGCGGTTCAATGGCAAAGAGGTTATCGGGCTTGGTGTGTCGATGGAAAAAGGTGGCGACATTATCGCCCTGGGTCGCAGCCTGGACGAGATGGCCGCCAGGATTCAGGCCAAGCTTCCGGTCGGCATTGAGCTTCAGCGCGTTGCCAACCAGCCCAAGGCTGTTAGCTCCTCGGTCAATGAATTTCTTAAAGTCCTAGCCGAGGCAGTACTGATTGTGCTGGCCGTCAGTCTGATCTCGCTTGGTTTGCATACCAAGCCCTGGCGCATTGATGTGCGGCCCGGGTTGGTGGTGGCATTGACGATTCCACTGGTACTGGCAGCGACATTTCTGGCCATGCGAATTTTCGGTATTGATCTGCACAAGATTTCGCTGGGCGCGCTCATTATCGCTCTGGGATTGCTGGTGGATGACGCGATCATCGCGGTGGAGATGATGGTGCGAAAAATGGAGGAGGGCTTGTCCCGATTTGATGCGGCGACATTTGCGTACACGTCCACCGCAATGCCGATGCTGACCGGCACATTGATCACAGCAGCCGGTTTCTTGCCGATTGGTTTTGCGAAATCAGCCGCGGGCGAATATACCTTTTCCATGTTTTCGGTGAACGCTCTTGCTTTATTGATCTCGTGGTTTGTCGCAGTGCTGTTCACGCCCTACATCGGTTATCTCATGCTGAAAGTAAAGCCAGCGTCGAGCGCCGATGGCCATCATGAGCTCTTTGATACACCTTTTTACAAACGTTTGAGAAACGTCGTGGACTGGTGTGTGGATTGGCGCAAGACCACGATTGTGTTGACGCTGGCTGGATTTTTTCTTGGTGTGTTTGGTTTTCGTTTCATAGAGCAGCAATTCTTCCCCGATTCGAGTCGCCTTGAACTGATGGTGGAACTCTGGCTGCCAGAAGGATCTTCTTATCAGGCCACTGAAGCTCAGGCGAAAAAATTCGAGCAATTGATGATGCAGCAAGCCGATATCGAGTCAGTGACCAGCTATGTAGGCACTGGCAGTCCTCGATTTTATTTGCCGCTTGATCAGATTTTTCCCCAGACGAATGTGTCTCAGATCGTGGTCTTGCCCAAGGATGCGGTAGCCCGAACCGTATTGCGGGACAAGATCATTGCGCTTTTTAAAACAGATTTTCCGGAAGTGCGCGGTCGAGTGAAATTGCTTCCGAACGGCCCACCCGTACCGTATCCGGTTCAGTTTCGTGTAACGGGTACCGAGGTTGCGAAGGTGCGTGCAATCGCCGATCAGGTCAAGGAGATCATGCAACGCAATCCGAATGCGATTGGTGTGAACGACAATTGGAATGAAGCCGTGAAAGTGCTTCGCATTGAATTGGATCAGGACAAATTACGTGCGTTGGGCGTCAACTCCCAAGTAGTGATGCGAGCTGCGAATACCATCTTGTCGGGAAGCACCGTGGGTCAGTTTCGCGACGGTGACAAACTGATCGATATCGTGATTCGGCAACCGGTAGATGAGCGAGCGACGGTGACTGCTTTATCGAGCGCGAGTATCCCGACCGGCGGTGGGCGTGCCGTGCCCTTGTCTCAATTGGCGACACCTCGCTTTGTCTGGGAGCCGGGTGTGGTCTGGCGTGAGGGGCGTGAGTGGGCGATCACGGTTCAATCCGATGTGGTCGACGGCATACAGGGCCCCACCGTGTCCAGTCAGATCGATCCTCTGCTCGACGCACTACGTGCCACGCTGCCACCGGGATATCAGATCAAATTGGCTGGTGCGATTGCTGACAGTGGCAAGGCGCAGGACTCGATTGCCGCCAATGTGCCGCTGGTGATTTTTATTGTGTTTACCCTGCTGATGCTGCAGTTACACAGTTTTTCGCGTTCAGTATTGGTCTTCCTGACGGGGCCGTTGGGTGTCGCTGGCGCAGCAATGGCGTTGCTGATCCTGCAACGGCCATTTGGTTTCGTAGCGCAGCTTGGCGTGATCGCACTCTTTGGCATGATCATTCGTAACTCGGTGATTCTGGTCGATCAAATCGAGCAGGATATTTCAGCCGGCATTCCTGTCTGGGACGCAATCGTCGGCTCTGCTGTACGGCGCTTCAGGCCGATCATTCTGACCGCGGCCACAGCCGTGCTGGCGATGATACCTCTGTCTCGCTCGGTATTCTGGGGCCCAATGGCCGTGGCTATCATGGGGGGGTTGATCGTCGCAACCGTGCTGACGCTGCTGTTCCTGCCGGCGCTGTATGCGGCCTGGTTCCGGGTGCGGCGACCGGCCTGACAGGAGAGAGGCAAAAACAGGGGCGAATGAGGTCATTTTCCAGTAAAATCCGGCCTTGAAGTCAAATAGCCACAACAATGGCCATGCAGGGCGACCGCTTTTGACACTTGGTCGCCCTTTGCTTTTTTTGTAACGCGCAAAGACCATAGTTCTGCGAGGATGGCGAAATTGGTAGACGCACCAGGTTTAGGTCCTGACGCCAGCAATGGTGTGGGGGTTCGAGTCCCCCTCCTCGCACCACCGACTTGATTAACATTTTTGGACGATTCACATGGCAACTGCAGTCGAAACACTGGAAAAACTCGAACGTCGCGTCACGCTCAACGTGCGGATGTCTGACATGGACACGGAAGTGGAAAAACGCCTGAAAGTGCGCGCGCGCACCGCCAAGGCACCGGGTTTCCGTCCGGGCAAAGTGCCGATGAAGATGGTGTCGGCGCAGTATGGCGCCGTCGTTCAGGGCGAAGTGCTCAATGAGTTGCTCGACCGCGCCTTTCGCGAAGTCAGCGCCGAGCACAACCTGCGTGTCGCGGGCTATCCCACAATCGAGCCCAAGGGTGACGAGAATGTCGAAGGCGCGATCGTGTTTCAGGCGACTTTCGAGGTATATCCCGAGGTAAAAATCGGTGATCTCGCCGGTGTCGAGATCGAGCGCAGCAAGTCCGAAGTGACTGACGCCGAGATCGACAAGACGATTGACATCCTGCGCAAGCAGCGCGTGCATTTCCACACCAAGGGTGTGCACGATGCGCATGGCGACGGTGGACCGGACACCTCGGCGCAAAATGGTGATCGTGTCACCGTAGATTTCGTCGGCAAGATTGACGGCGTTGAGTTCGCGGGTGGCAAAGCCGATGACTATGCTTTCGTGCTGGGCGAGGGGCGGATGCTGGCTGAATTCGAGCAAGCCGCCTTGGGTCTGAAGGCCGGTGAATCAAAAACCTTCACGATGAAATTTCCCGACGATTACCACGGCAAGGACGTGGCGGGGAAGACGGCCGAATTCACCATCACGATCAAGAATGTGGAGTGGGCTCACTTGCCGGACATTGACGAGAATTTCGCGAAAGGTCTGGGTATTCCCGATGGCGATCTGCAAAAGATGCGCGACGATATACGCGGCAATCTTGAGCGCGAGGTTGGCGGTCGCGTAAAGGCAAAAACGAAAACGAATGTCATGGATGCCTTGCTCAAGATCGCAGAGCTGGATGTGCCCAAAGTGCTTTTGCAGCAGGACGCTGAACGTCTTGCCGAAATGACCCGGGAAGACATGCGCCAGAGAGGCATGAACGTGAACGACATGCCATTTCCGGCAGAGTTGTTCAATGAACAGGCGGATCGCCGCGTGCGACTGGGCTTGATCCTGAGTGAGCTCGTCAAGGTCCACGAATTGCGCGCGACGGGCGATCAGGTCAAATCCCATATCGAGGATTTTGCCAAGGCCTATGAAGACCCCCAGCAGGTGGTCAAGTACTACTTCGGAGATCGCCAGCGTCTCGCTGAGGTGGAAGCTCTGGTGATCGAAGAGAACGTGGTCAATTTTGTGCTGTCCAAAGCCAAGGTCACAGAGACCCTTGTGTCCTTTGATGAGCTGATGGGCAACACGCAGCAGTCCTGATACATCAGCTTCGAGAGCCTGGGCCGCAAGATTGGTTACACTACCGCTTGCGGCCTTGCTTATTGGAGCGCAGACCGATCAAAATTCTTACCGCGAAAGAAAGTCAATGACTGATAGCACCTACCGTAAATCCGCGATCGATACTGACATGCTGGGTATGGTACCCATGGTGATCGAGCAGAGTGGTCGTGGCGAGCGCGCTTACGATATTTATTCTCGCTTGCTCAAAGAGCGTGTGATTTTCCTTGTTGGTCCGGTGAACGATCACACGGCGAATCTTGTGGTGGCGCAGCTGCTTTTCCTCGAGAGCGAGAATCCCGACAAGGATATCTCTCTCTACATCAATTCTCCCGGCGGATCGGTGTCGGCGGGCTTGGCAATTTACGACACCATGCAGTTCATCAAGCCTGATGTGTCGACACTTTGCACCGGACTGGCTGCCTCGATGGGCGCGTTCCTTCTTGCGGCAGGTGCGAAAGACAAACGTTTCTCGCTGCCGAATTCCCGCATCATGATCCACCAGCCACTGGGCGGTGCGCAGGGCCAGGCAGCGGATATCGAGATTCAGGCGCGCGAGATTCTTTACCTGCGGGAACGTCTGAACCAGATTCTGGCGGACAAGACCGGCCGGAGCATCGACCAGATCAGCAAAGACACGGACCGAGATAATTTCATGTCGGCAGAGCAGGCCGTTGACTATGGGATGATCGACAAAGTGCTCACGCATCGGGCCTGACGGACTTAGGAGGCCGGATAGTGGTATTTTTGCAACTATCCGGCTTAGCAAGATTGTTACCTTCAAACGTGACGGATTCCTGATTCACAGGTAAGATCCACGAAAAAATCACCTTCACCACCAGGATATGTCCGATAAAAAGTCCTCCAGCGGGGAAAAGTTGCTCTACTGCTCATTTTGCGGGAAGAGCCAGCACGAGGTGAA
>JACCDK010990639.1_pt1 | contig 11998 bp, 7 predicted proteins | sample 7445871 | NCBI WGS metagenome assembly JACCDK01 (sample SAMN15323436, study PRJNA562643) | freshwater metagenome | isolation source: river surface water | place: USA:Blue River Watershed | collected 2017-08-15
AGGTGATGTGGTTCGTTTGGTTTTGGCGCATCCTACTTACGAGCAATTATTGACGCCAGAAAATATTCCATTGGATATAGTGTTTGAAGACGATCAATTGTTGGTGATCAATAAGCCGTCCGGAATGGTCGTTCATCCAGGTCACGGAAATTATTCAGGAACACTAGTGAATGCTTTGGCGTATCATTTTGAAAATTTACCGATGAATAGCTCGGAGCGTCCTGGGTTAGTACATCGAATTGATAAAGACACCACAGGATTGTTAGTTGTGGCCAAGACAGAGCATGCCATGGCCTATTTGTCTAAACAGTTTGCCGAGAAAACTTCGGAGCGCGAATACATTGCTTTGGTTTGGGGAAATATTGAAGAAGAGGAAGGTACGATTGAGGGCAATATTGGGCGCCATGATACCAACCGCATGCAAATGGCCGTTCATGAGAGCGACGAAAAAGGAAAGCCAGCGGTTACGCATTTTAAAGTATTGGAACGATTTGGTTACGTTACCTTGATTTCATGTCAGTTAGAAACAGGAAGAACCCACCAAATTCGGGTCCATATGAAGCATATCGGACACACGCTGTTTAATGACGAACGGTATGGAGGTGATGCTATTTTGAAAGGCACTACGTTTACCAAATACAAACAGTTTATTGATAATTGTTTTAAAACTTTGCCAAGACAAGCCCTTCATGCTAAAACATTAGGTTTTGAACACCCGATTACTAAAGAATTTTTACGTTTTGATACGCCTATTCCACAAGATTTACAAGATTGCATTGAAAAGTGGAGGGTGTATTCGAAAGCACAAACGTTTACCGAAGAAACATAATTTCAACCCTTAATTGTCTTTTAATCGTATGAAAATTGTTATTTCACCCGCAAAATCTTTAAACTTAGATAAAGCACTACCTACTTCAGTAGTCTCGGAAGCATCTTTTTTAAAACAAGCTGAAACCATTCAGAAAACGTTAAAAAAGAAAAAGCCTAAACAGTTGATGGAATTGATGGATATTTCTGAGAAATTAGCGGATTTAAATTGGCAAAGAAATCAAGATTGGCAACTTCCTTTTACGCCAGCAAATGCTCGACCAGCAATTTATACTTTTGATGGTGAAGTTTATACTGGATTAGATGTGTATTCATTATCCGTTGATAAAGTGATGGTTTTACAAGATAAATTGCGCATTTTATCGGGATTGTACGGTATATTGAAACCGTTAGATTTAATGCAAGCATACCGATTAGAAATGGGCACTTCAATACAAATTGGCACAAAAAAAAATCTCTACGAATTTTGGAAAAAAACCGTGACAGATTATTTAAATTCAGATTTAAATGAAAAGGAGTTATTTGTAAATTTAGCCAGTAACGAATATTTTTCTGCTGTTGATGCTAAAAAATTAAAAGTGGCTGTAATTACTCCGGAATTTAAAGATTATAAAGACGGAAAGCTCAAAATGATTTCGTTTTTCGCAAAAAAAGCCCGAGGTTTAATGGTGCGTTACATTATAGATACAAATGCTGAAACAATTGATGATTTAAAAGGTTTCAACTATGAAGGGTATGCGTTTGATGGTAATTTATCACAAGGAAATAAATTAGTATTTACCCGATAATTTTTTTCAACTTTACTCAATATGTTATAAATTAATCCGTTATGAAAAAATTACTTTTACTATTTGGTACGGTACTTCTTACTTCATTCGTATCCCTAAATGATAAATCATTTGAAGTTAAAATTGAAATTGTTAGAAACAAAGTGCAACTTACTCCGGCAAGTGGATTTAATTTTTCAATGATGGCATTTACTAAAAATGCGGTTTATTTAAACCAAAGTGGAATGATTGATATTAAAAACAGAGAAGAAGTAGAAAATTCTGATTTTATATTTAAATTAACCAAACGCAACCATAGAATTGTTTTGGAAGGTATTAAAAATACAAATTGGAAAGATTTAGTTTTTAAAAAGCCCACCGTTATTAATGAAAGCGGTATAAAAGATCTTAAATAGCCAACCAATTTTCTAACATTTTTTTTCCGTTTGGTGTTAAAATACTTTCTGGATGAAATTGAACGCCTCTTACATCATAAACACGGTGTTTAATCGACATGATTTGGTTGTTTTCATCAACAGCAGTAATGACTAAATTTTCGGGAAAACTTTCCTGCGAGAGCGCCCAAGAATGATAGCGACCTACATCAATTTTATTTGGAATATTTTTATAGAGTGCATCATCCCCTAGGATGTTGATGGTTGTGGCGACACCATGATATACTTTTTCAAGATTAATCAATTTGGCTCCAAAAACTTCGCCAATAGCTTGTAGCCCTAAACAAATACCTAAAATACTTTTATGCGAAGCAAAATGCGAGATGATTGCCTTTAATTGTCCAGCTTCATCAGGTATTCCAGGACCTGGAGAAAGTACTATTTTGTCAAAATGAATTAAGTCAGATACTTCTACTTCGTCGTTTCTAAATACAGTAACTTTAGCATCTAATGCTTCAAAATAATGCACTAAATTATAGGTAAAGCTATCGTAATTATCAATGACGGCTAATTTCATTAATACAAACTTGGATATTTTACAGGATCCACTTCGTTAAAAATGGCATATACTTTTTCAAAAATATCTTCTGCAGAAGGTTTTGAAAAATAATCACCATCTGTTCCATAGGCCGGTCTGTGTGGTTTTGCTGTTAAGGTTTGTGGGGCGCTATCTAAATATTGATACGCTTTTTGATTTTCTAGGATTTCCTGTAAAATATAGGCACTAGCACCACCTGGCACATCTTCGTCTATGACCAAAAGTCGGTTGGTTTTTGCAATCGATTTAACGATGTCGTGTTGTACATCGAAAGGCAATAAGGATTGTATGTCAATAATTTCGGCATTAATACCTATATTTTCTAATTCATTAGCCGCTTGTTCGATCAATCGTAAAGTGGAACCATACCCAACTAATGTAATATCTGAACCCGTTTTAATGGTTTCAACAATACCAATAGGCGTTTTGAATGCACCTAAATTGGTAGGCATTTTTTCTTTTAATCGGTATCCATTTAAGCATTCGATTACCAATGCAGGTTCGTCTGTTTCTAAAAGTGTATTATAGAATCCGGCGGCTTTTGTCATGTTTCTTGGAACTAAAACATGAATACCTCTAACTGCATTGATGATCATTCCCATAGGAGAGCCTGAATGCCAAACGCCTTCTAAACGGTGTCCTCTGGTTCTAATGATCAGTGGAGCTTTTTGTCGGCCTGCACTTCTATATTGTAAGGTTGCCAAATCATCACTCATGATTTGAATGGCGTATAATAAATAGTCTAGGTATTGAATTTCGGCAATAGGACGTAAGCCTCTCATGGCCATTCCAATGCCTTGCCCTAAAATGGTAGCTTCACGAATACCCACATCGGCTACTCGAAGTTCGCCATATTTTTCTTGCATACCTTCTAATCCTTGGTTGACATCCCCTATGTTACCTGAGTCTTCTCCAAAAATTAGTGTTTCCGGATGTTTTGAAAAAATAGCATCAAAATTATCTCTTAATACTAAACGAGCATCAACCTCTTCTGCTGTTGCATCATAGGTAGGGACAATTTCCTGAATTTTTGTTATCGCTTTTTCAGATTGTGAAAAGAGGTGCGAACTGAATTTAGGCTGAATTTTAGCGGTGTAATTTTCGATCCAAGTAGCTAAGGAAGCTCGACAATTTTCACGACTAACCATGCGAAGTACTTTTCGAGCTGAAACTAAAATATCTTTGCGAATAGGTTCTTTTATGCCAGCAAGGTCGCGGGCTATTTTTTCAATAAAAACGGTATTTTCACTTTGATTAGCAATATTTTGCAATACGGCAACTAATTCTTGTTGCTCTGATTTCATAGGAGCTGTAAAAGCTATCCAAGCGGCTTTTTTACCCTCTAAAACTTCTTTTCTTGAAGTTTCTTCAATGATTTCAAGTTCTTGGGTAGTTGCGATGTTATTCTCAATTATCCAAGTTTTCATTTTCGCCAAACAATCAAATTCGGCTTCCCACGCTAAGCGATCTGCATTTTTATAACGTTCATGGCTACCCGATGTTGAGTGGCCTTGAGGTTGTGTTAATTCTTGTACGTGAATTAAAACGGGCACATGTTCCTCACGCGCGATTTGAGATGCGGTTTGATAAGTAGTTATCAAGGTAGGATAATCCCAACCTTTGACCCTTAGAATTTCAAATCCTTTATGATCAGCATCACGTTGGAATCCATTTAAGATTTCCGAAATATTTTCTTTAGTTGTTTGGTGGCGCGCATGAACTGAAATTCCGTATTCGTCGTCCCAAACACTCATGACCATAGGTACTTGTAGTACACCAGCAGCATTGATGGTTTCAAAAAACAAGCCTTCTGAAGTAGAGGCATTTCCGATGGTTCCCCATGCCACTTCATTTCCTTTGTTTGAAAAAAAGGTTTGGTCAATACCAGATACGTTTCTATATATTTTTGAGGCTTGTGCCAATCCCAATAATCGGGGCATTTGTCCGGCAGTTGGCGAAATGTCAGCACTCGAATTTTTTTGTTGGGTAAGGTTTTTCCAATTGCCGTTTTCGTCTAATGAATGGGTTGCAAAATGGCCACCCATCTGACGGCCAGCACTCATGGGATCAAAATCAATATCGGTATGTCCGTAAAGTCCGGCAAAAAATTGCTCAATTGTCATGGCACCAATCGCCATCATAAAGGTTTGATCTCTGTAGTAACCCGAACGGAAATCTCCATTTAAAAAAGCTTTTGCCATAGCCAATTGAGGCACTTCTTTTCCATCCCCAAAGATGCCAAATTTTGCTTTTCCGGTAAGAACTTCTTTGCGACCCAATAGGCTGCATTCTCGGCTAATACGTCCGATTTTATAATCGTTAAGAATTTCATTTTTGAATTCTTCAAAAGAGACTGCCTCCGATGTGATTGCTGTTTCCATATACGTGATAACGAAATTGATAAGGGAACAAATTTAATTAAAACCGAATTAAAAACAAGATGGTTAACTCCTTTTTTTTAATTATTACTAATTTATCAAAGCTTTTGGTTTTAAAAAACCAATAAATTCATGATTTAAAGAGTATTAGTTGAGAATTTGACAATAAAAAAGTGTTATTTGTATTAAATCTGCTTTTTATTAATTGGCAAACTACTTAGTTCGATCTAATTTGTGAATCATGATTAACGGAAATAAATTATTAGCCAGATATAATTAGTTTTTTAGATACCGAAAATAAATCAAATAATTTAAAATTAGGTTGGAATCAAAGTAAGAATTGACTACGATTCCATACTTACTTTTAATTAATGGTCTATTTTTTACACTCATTAGTTGATGAAAATTTAATATTCATTAAAACCGATACATTCGTGCATCTTTACTTTAAGCGTCTATGTTTAAATCTATAGATTATAACTATGAATAGTATCTTATTTTTTATTAACTCTATTTTTCAGAAAGCAAATGGTGGCTCGTTCGCCACAAAGATCAGCTTGTTTTTTATACTTTTTGGTCAATTTTCTTCGGCACAAGTTGTCATTAATGAAATCGATTCAGATACACCTGGATCGGATTTGTTAGAATTTGTAGAATTAAAATCGGCTATCCCAAATTTTTCATTAAATGGGTATGTGTTGGTTTTTTTTAATGCTGGTAGTACAGCTCCATACGCTAATTCTGCGAGCTACTATGCTATCGATTTAGATGGTTATGCAACTGATATTAATGGAATTGCAACTTTTGGTAATCCAACACTATCACCATCACCTCTTGCTATTATTCCAAACGCAACCATTCAAAACGGTCCCGATGTTGTGGCTTTGTATCAAGATAATGCCTCAAGTTTTCCAACAAATACTTTGGCTACAGCAACTAATTTAGTAGGGGCTATTGCTTATTCTGGTTCGGGTGCCACTTCGCCATCAGCTATGATGGCAACTTTGGGCATTACCGTTTGTGTAAATGAAAATGCGACTTCTAGTGTGGCAACCCATTCGATACAACGAAAAAATGATGGTACTTATGAAGTAAAAACACCCACACCTGGAATGCCAAATGACGGTTCGGGAATTCTCTTGAATACCATTACCGTTACTACTTCTCAATTGAGTTATGCAGAAGGAGAGAGTTTTGTAATTGTATTTACTACGTCACAACCCATTCAAAATCAATCATTGGTGATTAATTTTAGTTTGATAAATGGTAATTTTTCAACCAGTGATTATACGGGTATTTTATCGGTTACACTGCCTGTTGGCGCTACAACAGCTCAAACAACGATTCAGATTACCGATGATACGATCAACGAAGGTGATGAAGAATTAGTAATCGATTTACAAAGCGTTCCTTCGGGTTTTGTAACCAGTAACGATAATATTACGATTAGAATATACGATAATGATTATACGGTGCAATCTTTTGGAACACCTTTAAATCCAACCTATGGAATTGTAATGCCAACAATTCCACCGGGATATTATAATGCCTTAGAAGGACTCTCGGGAAGTACTTTAAAACAAGCGGTACAAGATATTATTGCCAATCCTTCAGTAGTGCGGTTGCACAGTTATGCAGATATTTGGGACATTATTCGTACAGCCGATCAAAACCCTTTGAATTCCAATCAAGTTTGGTGTATGTATTTAGAATCACCTATGGCAAAAATTGATCAACAGAACGGTACAAGTATCGTTGGTAAATGGAATCGCGAACATATTTTTTGTCAATCAAGAGGTGGATTTGAAGTTTCAAATAATGATTTTGCTGATGGGATTAATTTTTGGAATGTTACTAGTGCAGTAAATGTTGTAGATGGCGTATCAGACGCCCATCATATTCGGGTGGAAAACGGACAAGAAAATTCTTCACGCAATAATAAAAATTATGGTCCCGTTAATTCTGCTACAGTATATGCTGGTCCGGCTAACACACAAGGTTCTTGGCATGGCGATGTATCGCGTTCCTTGTTTTATATGGCCGTTCGTTTCAATGGTTTGAATGTGGTAAATGGGGATCCGAGTGAGTATTTACCAAGTACCAATACTGCATCAGGTAATATAGGTGACTTAGCAACTTTATTAGCTTGGCATCAATCCGATCCTAGGGATGATTATGAAATCAATCGGAACAATTATGTATATACTTGGCAAATGAACCGTAATCCTTTTATTGATCATCCTTCTTTGGTGCACTATATTTTTGGGGCTAATTATGGACAGCAGTGGTTTTCGTCTTTATCAAATCAGCAGTTTCCTATCCAACAAATTAAAGTCTATCCAAATCCTACAACCGATTATATTAAAATTTCTGGGGTAGAGGGGAAAGCCATTGCAGAAATTCATACGCTTACAGGGCAATTGATTCAAGGCTATGCCTTTGAAAATGAGTTGCAAGTAGAATGCAATTGGAATCCGGGAATGTATTTGATTACAATTACACAAGGTATAAATACGGTTACCAAGAAAATAATAGTTCGATAATTACTAAAAACAAGCCCTTTAAAAAAGGGCTTGTTTTTAAAAGTTAGGGGATAAATTGTATTTTTTATAAAAATTATCTAGTGCTTCTAAGACTTCATCTTCTGTATCGACCACTTTGATTAAATTCAAATCATCAGGATTAGCATTTTTCATTTTGTCGATCATCACGGTTTTAATCCAATCGAGTAGACCCGACCAAAATTCGGTTCCCACTAATATAATCGGGAATTTCCCAATTTTCTTAGTTTGAATCAAGGTTACGGCTTCAAAAAGTTCGTCTAATGTTCCAAATCCTCCCGGCATTACTACAAAACCTTGAGAATATTTAACAAACATGACTTTTCGAACAAAGAAATAGTCAAAGTTGAGGTTTTTGTCTTTGTCAATATAAGGATTGTAATGTTGTTCAAAAGGCAATTCGATATTCAATCCAACCGAGGTTCCTCCGCCATTATGAGCGCCTTTATTTCCAGCTTCCATGATTCCAGGACCGCCACCTGTTATCACTCCGTACCCAGCTTTACTAATTTTAAATGCAATTTTTTCGGCCAATAAGTAATATTTGTCCTCTGGTTTTGTTCGTGCCGATCCAAAAATTGACACACAGGGACCAATTCTTCCCATGGATTCATAACCGTTTACAAACTCTGACATGATTTTAAAAATCGCCCAAGAGTCGTTAGAACGAATTTCGTTCCACGTTTTTTGTTTGAATTTTTCTTGAATTCTGTGGTCTTCGTTCTCGTATTGATCTATTGCCATATTCGTTCGTTTAAAATATAAATACTAAGATAATTCTTTTTTCAAAAATTGCGCTGTATAACTTTTAGTATTTTTCACAATCTCTTCAGGAGTCCCTTTAGCAACGACTTCACCTCCGCCTTTACCTCCTTCATATCCAATATCGATGACGTAATCGGCTAATTTAACCACGTCTAAATTGTGTTCGATGATTAAAACGGTATTTCCTTTGTCTACCAATACATTAATAACATCCATTAAAACCCGAATATCTTCAAAATGCAATCCTGTTGTTGGTTCGTCTAAAATATAGAAAGTATTACCAGTGTCTTTTTTTGATAATTCAGTGGCTAATTTTATACGTTGTGCTTCACCGCCAGAAAGTGTTGTACTTTGTTGTCCTAGCGTAATATAACCCAATCCGACATCTTGAATGGTTTTGACTTTTCGATAAATTTTTGGAATGTTCTCGAAAAAATCGACCGCTTCATCGACTGTCATGTTCAATACATCAGAAATGGATTTTCCTTTGTAGCGAATTTCCAGTGTTTCTCTATTGAATCGTTTGCCCATACAGGTTTCGCATTCTACATAAACATCGGGTAAAAAGCTCATTTCAATGGTTCTTACACCCGATCCTTCACAGGTTTCACAACGCCCTCCTTTTACATTAAAACTAAATCGCCCGGGTTTGTATCCGCGAATCATCGCTTCAGGCGTTTGGGTATAAAGACTTCTTATTTCTGAAAAAACATCGGTGTAGGTGGCAGGATTAGAGCGTGGCGTTCTTCCAATCGGACTTTGATCGATATCAATAACTTTGTCAATATGCGCTAATCCTTCTATTTTTTTATACGGTTGTGGTTTTTTTACCGCATTGAAAAAATGAGTATTCAATATGGGATACAAAGTTTCATTGATTAATGTAGATTTTCCACTTCCTGAAACACCGGTTATACAAACCAATTTTCCCAAGGGAATTTCAATAGTAACATTTTTCAAATTGTTTCCAGTAGCACCCGATAATTTGATCGATTTCCCATTGCCTTCACGACGTTTTTTGGGTACTTCAATCTTCATTTTGCCATTCAAATATTGGGCAGTAATGGTGTTTTCTTGAAGTAATTCTTTAGGCGTTCCTTTGCTGATGATTTGGCCCCCAAAACGACCGGCTTTCGGACCAATATCAATTACGTAATCAGCACGTTCAATCATGTCTTTGTCGTGTTCTACCACAATTACAGAGTTTCCGATATCGCGAAGACTTTCAAGGGATTTGATCAATCGTTCATTATCTCTTTGGTGCAAACCAATGCTGGGCTCGTCTAATATATATAACACACCCACTAATTGCGAGCCTATTTGTGTGGCCAACCGGATTCGTTGGGCTTCACCTCCTGAAAGGGATTTTGAACTTCTGTTTAAGGATAAATAATTCAGTCCAACATCCAACAAAAATTGCAAACGTGCTGTAATTTCTTTGACGACTTCAACCGCAATTACTTTTTGTTTTTCAGATAAATGCTGGTCTAAATCTGCAAACCATTCAGATAATTCAGCGATATCCATTTGCACTAATTCGCCGATATTTTTACCGTTTAATTTGAAATATAACGATTCTTTTCTCAATCGAGTGCCTTCACATTCGGGGCAATCATTTTCGTCCATAAATTCTTTTGCCCAACGTTTAATACTCGCCGAGTCAGAATTATCGTATTGATTTTTTATAAAGTTGGAAATCCCTTCGAAATCAATTTTATAATCTTTGGTAATTCCCATAACTTTGGATACCACAGAAAACTTTTCATTTCCTCCATATAAAATCATGTCCATAGCTTCTTGAGGAATATCCTCAATGGCGTCGGTTATTTTAAATTCATATTTTTGAGCAATGATTTCCAGTTGTTTAAAAATCCATGAATTTTTATAGTCACCTAAAGGAACAAAACCACCATTTTTTATTGACGCTTTAGGATTAGGGATGATCTTTTGTAAATTTATTTCGTTTACGGTTCCCAATCCATTGCAACATGGACAGGCACCTTTTGGTGAATTGAAAGAAAAATTATTCGGCTCAGGGTTGGGGTATGATATTCCAGACGAAGGACACATTAAGTTGCGGCTGTAAAAGCGCACTTCTTGATTTTCTTGTTCGATGACCATCATTACGTCATCACCATGATACATGGCGGTTTTTATACTCTCCGATAATCGTTTGTTGGTGTCTTCTTCAGTATCGATTGCCAACCGATCAATTACAATTTCGATATCGTGGGTTTTGTATCGGTCGACTTTCATGCCCAATTCCAAATCACGAATTTGGCCATCAACTCGCACCTTTAGAAATCCTTGTTTGGCAATTTGTTCAAATAATTCCCGATAATGTCCTTTTCTAGATCGTACAACTGGAGCTAATATAGAGATCCGTTTTCCGCTGAAATCTTCCACTATCAATGATTTGATTTGCTCATCTGAATACGAGATCATTTTTTCACCCGTATTGTAGCTAAAGGCATCGGCACCTCTGGCATACAAAAGGCGTAAAAAATCATAGATTTCAGTAATCGTACCCACAGTAGATCGGGGTGATTTACTGGTTGTTTTTTGCTCAATAGCAATTACAGGAGAAAGCCCGTCAATTTTATCGACATCCGGACGCTCTAATCCCCCTAAAAACTGCCGAGCATATGCAGAAAATGTTTCGATGTATCTACGTTGTCCTTCTGCATAAATGGTATCAAATGCTAATGAAGATTTTCCAGAACCCGAAAGTCCTGTAATTACTACCAGTTTCTCTCTAGGTATGGATACGTCAATATTTTTTAAATTATGAGCTCTAGCGCCAATAATTTCGATTGTTTCTTCGGGTGTCTGTTGCATAATTTTAGGCAAAACGCAAAGATACTGATTTCAAACCAATTTTTATACGAGACTGCTGTGAAGAAAATAAAAAAATAAGTGCAATTTTTGGAACATTTTTTTACAGAATAAAAATATCAACATGCATGAATTATTTATTCGATAATCATGGATTTCAAGCGGTGTCTGTATTTTTCTAAGACAAGTTGTTTGTGAATAAAACCTAAAAATGTTCCGTCTTTCAAAACGGGGAGCACTTTGCAATCTGAAGTGTCAAATTTATCCATGATGGTTTCCAAAGTTTCATCATAGAAAATGATTTCTTTGGGGGGCAGCATTACTTCTTCTACCGCGGTATATTTTACTTTAAAAGCAGAAAATACAATGGGTCGAATTTCATCTAGTGTAATCAAACCCATTAATGTATTGTGTTCATCTAGTACAGGAAAAACAGATTCATCGGAGTGTTGAATTTTTAGCACCAGTTCTTCTAAACTTTGGCTTAAGGAAATAGCTTTGTAATCGGTTTGAATTAATTTAGAGACATCAATAGAATTTAGGATATTGGTATCGCGATTATCGGTAAAGACTTCGCCTTTGTCGGCTAAATTTTTGATATCAAACGAATAGGGTTCAAAACGTTTTGAAATGGCAAAACTAACCGATGAAACGATCATCAATGGTACCATTAAGTTGTAACCTCCCGTTATTTCTGCAATAAGAAAAATGGCTGTTAGGGGTGCGTGAAATAAACCACTCAAAACACCTGCCATTCCCACCAACGTAAAATTTCCGATAGGAAGTTTTGATAGTCCTGTAATAGTAACAAAATAGGCCACACAAAATCCCAAATAGGACCCTACAAATAGGGAAGGAGCAAAATTACCTC
>JACCDK010612733.1_pt1 | contig 11993 bp, 13 predicted proteins | sample 7445871 | NCBI WGS metagenome assembly JACCDK01 (sample SAMN15323436, study PRJNA562643) | freshwater metagenome | isolation source: river surface water | place: USA:Blue River Watershed | collected 2017-08-15
CTGAGGACGCCGCCGACATCACCCAACAAGCTTTTGTTGAGGCAGCCCGAACCATCGGCAGCTTTCGGGGCGATTCGAAATTATCAACCTGGCTTTTTGGTATCGCCATGAACATGGTGAGAAATTATATGCGGAAAATGATCGAGCAGGATTTGTATGAATTGCCAGTGCTTTCGTTTCAGGAGCTCACACAGGAAATCAACATTCAGCCTCTGGCGCGGGTGGAGCTGTGACGATGTCTTCTATTTTTTCAACTTACCTCGGCACTCGTGGCATTGACGGCGACTTCAAGATCAGTAAATTCTCTGATCAGTCCCAAGAAGCCACTGGCCTCAAATACACCGCGAACCTGCTCATCCATCTCGGTCAATACAACCTTCCCTTTTCGGGACTGTACCTCCTCGGTGGCTTTGAGAATCACCCGCAAGCCGTCACTGGATATATGGCTAAGGATAGAAAAATCAAAGACAAACCGGGTTACGCCTTCAGCTATCGCGTTATCGAGCAGTTCATGCAGCTCGTTGGCAGCCATTTTATTAATATCGCCACTGGGCCGGACAACAAGTACCTGACCACGGATTTCAGTATGTATCGTCATTTTTTAACTATTTTTAGGAATTTAGTGCAACAAAACTATTGTATCCAGACTTCGATGAAAGTTCACGAAAGCTTTACATGAAATTAGAACCCAGCCTCGATACCCTACAGGCCCAGGTCGAACTACGCGTACTGGTTGGCCCTCAAGCAGGTAGCTCCCTGAGTCTCGGCATAGGTGATTACTCATTGGGAACATCCGATGAATGCGAGATCATTCTGGTGGGTTCGCGGCTGGAGTCGATTCACGCGAAGATAAGTTTTGATGGAGATCAAATCACGGTCAAACCCATCGGAGGCAAGGTCTGCGATGCCCAAGGCAATGAAATCATGGATACGTTCCCCCTGACGCTGGGGATGCCCGTTGATCTGGGCGGTGTCTGGCTCAGCGTCGATAGCGTGGACGCGCGCTGGCCGGATCCCGCTGACGTAATCCCTACGCCGATATCGCCAAGCCCGATAGAGATAACAACGACCGAAGGCGAAGTCCTAAGCCAGGCGGCAGACAATCCCACCAGTCGTTTGCGCAATCGGGCAAAAATCACGTTGATTATTTCTGCAATGGGTTTGTTCCTGATTGTCTTGGCTGGTATTTCATTGGCTGCTTGGATGATTGAGCGGCAGACACATCCTGAGGTCGTCGCGACCGTCTCTAAACCTGTTGTGCCCACTATCCCCGTTAATCAACAAAAAATCCTGCAAATTATTCAGAATCTGGATTTGACCCGCTCGGTAGAGATGAAAATTTCCGAGAAGGGCAGTATCAGTGTTTTTGGGTACCTACCCGACGGCGATACAAAAAAACGATTGCTGCAAGCTCTCGACAATATCTCCCCCTCGCCTAAGACTGAACTGTACGTTGACAGCGAGTTACTGGAAGCCACAAAAAAAGTACTGGCAGACAAGCTAGATCCGGCTCGCGCTAAGCTAAAAGCAGACAGCGTGACCAATGGAGTGCTGAAAGTAAGTGGTGCGGTATTGACACAGACCGCCAAGGAAAGTGCTTACGAAATGTTCAAATCCGAGGTGCCAGGGTTGCGGCAGATCGATGGTGTGATTCTGCAGGCAGATGACCTTCCGCAGCAGTTTCAGGAAAAAATTATATCGGCAGGCTTCGCTAAAAAACTTCAAGTGGTCAGCCGACAGCCCGAATTCGTTTTGCGCGGTTCAATGAGCGAAGAAGATTTGCAAAACTGGGAAACTGTTCTGACGGAGTTCAATGAAGATTACGGAAAAATTCTACCGATTCGCGCAACGATCCGTGTTGTTCAAAAAAAATCACCCTTCAACGTTCAGATCGTCGTTGGCGGAAATATGCCTTTTGTGATTACCGAGAGCGGTCAGCGTGTGACTCGTGGTGGTGATATCAATGGGCACACGCTAATTACGATTAAAGATACGGAAGTGATTTTTGACGGCAACGAGAAAATAAAGATATCAAGGTAAACCCATGGAAAACTCATCATTATCGGCAGAGGAACGCCTGCGATCAGACAAAACGGGCGAATATGCAAGGGAGGTTTACAAGCAACTTAAACAAATTGAGTTACGCCTCACTACAGAGGCCAGAAAACTTCATGATCGTTCAACACATGAAAAAATCAAGGCTGCAGAGACTGCTGTCAGAAGTTCGACCGCATTGATACAACTGTTTGAATCCGCTGTTAATTTCGAAGAAAGGAAGTGATTTATGGCACTCCAAAGAGCCAGTATTGATGCAGTTGCAAACAAAATAAACGCCCCGATGGCAAACGCGGAGGGCGCTTTAAACACTCTGCTGGGCGACATAACCGACGGCGGTGATGTCACTACGGCTCAGCTGCTAAAGATACAGTCAGCAATGGCCAAGTACACACTCACGGGAAGTATTTTTAGCGCCATCACCAAGGAGCTATCGGACTCCCTGAAACAAACCACTTCAAAAATTGGCTGACGATAGGTAATGTCCGATTGCTGGGTCAGCCCAGCGACTCGAGGCGAATACGGGCGACTTGTCCTGACACGGCCTCTAGCGCCTCTATTGCGGCGATTGCTTGCTTTGCTTTTTTCTCCTGCGTCTGATGCGTCAGGATGATGATGTCTGCCTCGGTTTCGCCAGCGGCAGGTTCTTTTTGCAGCATTGCATCAATGGAGATCGCCGCGTCGGCCAGGATGCGGGTGATGTCGGCCATCACGCCGAGTTTGTCAGCGACACGAATGCGCAGATAGTAGCTGGTGGTGATCTCGTCCATCGGAAGTATGGGCGTATCCGTCATCGCATCCGGTTGGAATGCGAGGTAAGGCACGCGATGTTCCGGATCAGCGGTCGCCAGGCGGGTGATATCAACCAAGTCGGCAATGACAGCTGACGCCGTTGGCTCAGCGCCGGCACCCTTGCCGTAATAGAGCGTGGCACCCACTGCGTCACCATGTACCAAGACAGCATTCATCGCACCTTCGACATTAGCGATGAGCCTGTTCGCAGGTATCAGTGTCGGATGGACACGCAATTCAATCCCATTGGCAGCGCGGCGCGCGATGCCCAGCAATTTGATGCGATAACCTAGCTGCTCTGCATAACGAATATCGGCCGCTTGCAGACCCGTGATTCCCTCAACATAAGCCTTGTCGAACTGAACCGGAATACCAAAGGCAATGGCAGACATCAGCGTAGCCTTATGCGCAGCATCGATGCCTTCGATATCAAAGGTCGGATCGGCCTCGGCGTAACCGAGCCGTTGCGCTTCCTTTAGCACGACATCAAAGTCGAGACCTTTGTCACGCATCTCCGACAAGATGAAATTGGTGGTGCCATTGATGATGCCGGCAATCCACTGAATACGATTCGCCGTCAGTCCTTCGCGCAAGGCTTTAATGATGGGAATACCACCTGCCACCGCAGCCTCAAACGCCACCATCACACGCTTTTCTTGGGCCGCTCTGAAAATTTCGGTGCCGTGGGTTGCCAGTAACGCTTTGTTCGCGGTCACCACGTGCTTGCCGTTGGCAATGGCCGTCATCACCAGTTGGCGTGCGATGCCGTAACCACCAATTAACTCAACGACGATATCAATGTCAGGATGATTGACGATGATATTGGCATCATCGACGATTTCGACTTTGCCACCAGTAATCTGCTTTGCCCGTGCGGTGTCGAGGTCAGCGACCATCGTGATTTCAATCGGACGCCCTGCCCGACGACGTATTTCTTCTGCATTACGCTCAAGTACAGTGAACGTACCGGCACCGACAGTGCCGATACCCAGCAAACCAACTTTGATAGGTTTCATGATGAATAAGTCAGTGACAGACTGGGCTATTGAATATCAGGCAGCGTGATGACGACGATAGCCATCGAGGAAATGAGCAATACGACCAACGGCTGCCGTCAGATCGTCTGCGTTAGGCAGAAAGACGACTCGGAAGTGATCCGTCGTAGGACAATTGAAACCTGTGCCTTGCACGATCAGCACGCGCTCTTCGGCCAGCAAGTCATAAGCAAACTGTTGATCGTCTTTGATCGGATACAGTTTCGGATCCAGGCGAGGAAACATGTACAGCGCTGATTTTGGCTTGACACAGCTGACGCCGGGAATTGCCGTCAGTAAATCGTGTGCCAGATCGCGCTGACGCAAGAGACGTCCACCGGGTCCCACCAGATCATCAATACTTTGGTAACCACCCAAGGCGGTCTGTATTGCAAATTGCCCCGGAACATTCGAGCACAAGCGCATCGAGGCGAGCATGTTCAAACCCTCAATATAATCCTTCGCATGTTTTTTCTCGCCCGACACAATCATCCAGCCGGCGCGATAGCCGCAGGATCGGTAGTTCTTGGACAGGCCGTTAAAGGTAATGAACAAGACATCATCAGCGAGCGATGCCAGCGAGGTATGTTTCGCACCGTCATACAAGACTTTGTCGTAAATCTCATCGGCAAAAACGATCAGCTGGTGCTGGCGTGCCAGCTCGACTATCTGCTGCAGTAATTCCACCGGATACAAGGCACCGGTAGGATTATTGGGATTGATGACGACGATGGCGCGGGTGTTCGCGTTGATCTTGCTACGGATATCCTCAATGTCCGGATACCAATCCGCTTGCTCATCACATATGTAGTGAACGGGCTTGCCGCTGGATAAGCTAACGGCTGCGGTCCATAACGGATAATCTGGCGCTGGTACCAGCACTTCATCCCCAGTGTTGAGCAAGGCATTCATGCTCATGACAATCAACTCGGACGCCCCATTGCCAAGATAGATGTCGTCAATCGTGACACCGGTGATCTTTTTTTCCTGACTGTATTGCATGATTGCCTTGCGGGGAGCAAACAGACCTTTAGAGTCCGTGTATCCCGATGCATTGCCCATATTGCGAATCATGTCCTGGACAATCTCATCCGGCGCATCAAAGCCAAACGGCGCAAGATTCCCGATATTAAGTTTGATGATCTTGTGACCTTCGTCCTCCATCTGACGGGCCTTTTCCAGCACAGGTCCGCGGATGTCGTAACAGACGTCAGCCAGTTTTTTGGATTTTTGGATAGCTTTCACGGCAAGAACCTGTTCCGGTTGGCGCGCGGGCACGCAGTGTTGCACCGCGAAAAAACAAGCATTTTGCCCCAAAACTGTCAGGTTTACCAATGGTGCTACCGATAAAATACCGCCGGAGACTTTTGTACCGCCTGAACCGGCATCCCGCAGCTACCTCTGCGCCCTGTAGCACCAGACAGCTGAGCTGCCTGACCATAAAATGCCTATTTTTTAGTCACCCGCCTAGCGTTTGCGGCCGGACTAAGCATCTCGGGATAAAATGCGACTGCCTATGAAGTTACATGCCACCACCACCCAGCAGTACCAGACCGTGACCGGCTACGAAGCAGACTGGATAGAGATCAACGCGGTCAGGTTTGCTCACAGTCTGATCGTGTTGCCGGAGTCCGCCCCGGTCACTTGGCCGGTCAAAGCCTTCGAATCGCTCAGCAAGCCCGATTTTGCCCCCTTGGTAGCCGCCACGCCCGACCTCGTCATTCTGGGTACGGGTCCACGCCAACGCTTCGTCGCGCCCGCGCTCATTGTGGATCTGCTATCCCGGCGTATCGGCGTGGAATGCATGGACAATCAGGCAGCCTGCCGCACTTACAATATCCTGATGGCCGAAGGAAGAAAGGTCGCGCTTGCGCTGATCATCCCCGACCAGCAGTCCGAGACACACGAATAAGGAGATCAAATGGGCGAGCGTCCCTCCATACTGAACATGACGGTACCCGATTTCAGTGCCCCGATGACCGGGAACGCGCCGTTTCGCTTGTCGGATTATCAGGGCAAAAAAGTTGTCTTGTATTTCTACCCCAAAGACAACACCCCCGGCTGCACGACGGAAAGCCTTCAGTTCCGCGAGCATCATGCCAAATTCAACGCCGCCGGCTGCGAGATATTCGGCATCAGTCGCGACACTTTGCGATCTCACGAGGGTTTCAAAGCCAAGCTCGAGTTGCCTTTCGAATTGATTTCCGACACGGATGAAACCGTCTGCACTATGTTTGATGTCATCGTCATGAAATCAATGTACGGTAAAAAAGTTCGTGGTATCGAACGCTCGACATTTGTGATTGACGCTGGCGGCAAAATAGTGAAAGAATGGCGCGGAGTGAAAGTTCCGGGACATGTCGATGAAGTTCTGGAAATTATTGAGGGCCTTGCCTGATTCATCACAAGCCATTGAAACTAAACAATTTTTCAAATACTAGGCTGTTTAAGAAAAAGGTTTGCCGCCTTTTACTTAAACAGCCTTTTCAGTTTTTTCAGCGATATTTTTATTTTGTTGAAGATAGCTGGTTTTATTTTTCAACTCTGACAGTAAGAGGACCTGATGCCTTTGCCTAAAATGCCTGCCAAACCTGCAGCACTGCTATCACCCGTGGATTATCCCAAGGCAGAAAAAGGCAAACTCGTCAAACCCGCAATCGCTCTGGTCGAACCGCCTGCGCAGCCGATACCGACGCCACAGGCGAGAACACGGTCGGATGCGCCCGCTCTAGAAAAATCAGGTCAGAAAACCCAGCGCAGAGACACCCATCCCAAATCGCCGACCAGTCGCTCAGCAGACAAGCGTGGCGTGACCAAATTATTTGTGCTTGATACAAACGTATTGATGCACGACCCAACGTCCCTGTTTCGCTTTGCCGAGCATGATGTCTACCTGCCCATGATCACCCTTGAGGAACTGGACAATCACAAGAAGGGTATGTCAGAGGTGGCTCGCAATGCGCGGCAGGTGTCGCGCTCGCTGGACGCACTCGTTGCCGATGTGTCGGAAGATGCGATTGATGTCGGCATACCGCTGAGCAAACTCGGTAACAAAGACGCCAGCGGACGATTGTTCTTTCAGACCAAGCTTGGCCGCTGGACCTTGCCGGAAGGGCTGCCCGAGGGCAAGGCCGACAATCAAATTCTGGGCGTGGTGCGTGCGCTTCAGGAGCAGCATCCGGAACGGCCGGTCGTATTGGTGTCCAAGGACATCAATATGCGTATCAAGGCGCGCGCCCTGGGTCTACCTGCCGAAGAATATTTTAATGACCATGTACTGGAGGACACGGATCTTCTGTACTCCGGCATCTTGCCCCTGTCCGATGATTTCTGGATACGCCACGGCAAAGGCATGGAATCCTGGCAAGAAAATCGTCAGGGTATGGGCACGACCTTCTACCGCGTGACCGGACCCATGGTCACGGCGATGCTGGTCAATCAGTTTGTGTACATGGAGCCGCGTAACGGCGAGCCTTCGTTTTACGGACAAGTCGCGCAGATCAACGGAAAGACTGCCGTCATCCGAACCTTGCGCGATTTTGCTCACAACAAAAATAATGTGTGGGGTATTACCTCGCGTAATCGTGAACAGAATTTCGCACTCAATCTGCTGATGGATCCGGAATGCGATTTCGTTACATTGCTCGGTCAAGCCGGCACGGGCAAGACCTTGCTGGCGCTGGCGGCGGGCCTTGCTCAGGTACTTGAATCCAAAACCTACAATGAAATTATTGTGACGCGAGTCACGGTACCGGTTGGCGAAGATATCGGATTTCTGCCAGGTACAGAGGAAGAAAAAATGTCACCCTGGATGGGCGCGTTCGATGACAATCTCGAAGTCCTCAATAAATCCGACTCGGATGCGGGCGAATGGGGCCGGGCTGCAACGCAGGAATTGATCAGGTCGCGTATCAAGATCAAGTCGCTTAATTTCATGCGAGGCCGCACCTTCGTCAACAAGTACCTGATCATTGACGAAGCCCAGAACCTGACGCCCAAACAAATGAAGACGCTGGTCACCCGAGCCGGCCCGGGTACCAAGATCGTTTGCCTTGGCAATATCGCGCAGATTGACACGCCTTATTTGACCGAAGGTTCCAGTGGTCTTACCTACGTGGTGGATCGGTTCAAGGGTTGGGGTCACAGTGGCCATGTCACGCTCGCGCGTGGCGAGCGTTCCAGACTCGCAGATCACGCAAGCGATGTCTTGTAAAAGGTCACCTCGAAACTTATAAAATCTGTCGGCCTAACCACCAGGCTATTGCGGCCATAAACGCTGATGCAGGGATAGTAAAGAGCCACGCCCAGACGATATTGCCTGCAACACCCCAGCGCACCGCGGACATTTTGCGTGATGAACCCACGCCGACAATCGCGCCTGTGATGGTGTGCGTAGTAGAGACCGGAACGCCCATCGCTGTTGCAAGGAACAAGGTCATCGCACCGCCGGTCTCGGCGCAAAATCCACCGACGGGTTTAAGCTTGGTTATTCTCTGTCCCATGGTTTTAACGATACGCCAGCCGCCAAACAAAGTACCCATACCGATCGCGACATAGCAGCAAACAATGACCCACCAGGGAAGCGGATCCGATGCCGCGGTGACGCCTGCCGAAATCAGCAGCATCCAGATAATCCCCATGGTTTTTTGCGCGTCATTACCACCGTGGCCGAGGCTGTACATAGAGGCCGAAAGCAATTGCATGCGGCGGAACCATTTATCCACGCGCTGCGGTGTACTCCACACAAAAAGCCATGAGACCAGCAGCATCATCATGGATCCGAACAGAAAACCCAGCAGTGGCGAGAGCACGATAAAGCTGATCGTTTTGATCAGACCACTGGAAATCAGGGAACCGGTGCCCGCCTTTGCAACCGCTGCACCCACCAAGCCACCAATGAGCGCGTGCGAGGATGACGAGGGAATACCGTAGTACCAGGTCAACAAGTTCCAGGATATCGCACCAACCAACGCCCCAAATACGACGTAATGATCCACCACGGACGGATCTATGGTTCCCTTGCCGACGGTGGTCGCCACTTTCAGCTGAAAAACAAGAATGGCGATGAAGTTGAAGAACGCAGCGAGCAAGACGGCATTTTGCGGTTTAAGGACCCCGGTCGATACGACAGTGGCAATCGCGTTCGCAGCATCATGAAACCCATTCATGAAATCGAACAGCAGCGCAAGCACAATCAAGAAACCGAGCACATAAATACTGATGTTTAAAGTTTGCATGGCCCTGGATCAAGCGTTTTCGACGATGATGCCCTCGACGATGTTGGCAACATCCTCGCAACGATCTGTCACAGTTTCGAGAATTTCGTAAATCGCTTTGAGCTTGATGAGATTGCGCACATCGGGCTCTTCGCGAAAGAGCTTGGACATGGCAGCACGCATCACATGATCCGCATCGGATTCCAGCCGATCGATTTCAGCGCAAATATTCAGTATTTCGCGCGCATTGGCCATGTTGTGCAGCAAGGAGACACTGGCCAAGACTTTTTCACAGCAGGTTTGGCAGAGCTCGGCCAGTCGCTTGGCCTCAGGCGTAATTTGCTTGATATCGTAGAGCCATATGGTTTGGCCAACATCCTCCATCAGATCAAGGATGTCATCCATGCGTGTGATGAGCTGATGAATATCATCGCGATCCAACGGGGTGATGAAGGTCTTGTGCAGTAACTCAAGCGTGGCGTGGGTTACCTTGTCTGCCTGCTTTTCGATTGTCTCGATCGCATGCACACGATGTTCGAGATCATCAAAATTGGTCATCAGAGATACGAGTTCTTTTCCACCTTTGACACAAAGCTCGCCATGCTGGATGAAAAGGTCAAAGAATTTGCCTTCCGTCGGCATCAAACGTCCAAACATCATCTTGCTCCTTTGAATGCATTCGTGTCCATTGAGGCTCATTCACCACTGCTGTAGGGTGAGGCGCTGCCTGTATAGTTTTCAAATTTTGTGTATTGACCGAGGAAGGTCATGCGAACGCTGCCGATCGGGCCATTACGCTGTTTTCCTATGATTATTTCAGCCATGCCTTTGTCGGGCGAATCGGGGTTGTAAACTTCGTCGCGATAGATAAATAAAATCAAATCGGCATCTTGCTCGATCGCGCCAGACTCTCGCAAATCCGACATTACGGGTCGCTTGTTAGGTCGCTGTTCCAGTGATCGGTTCAGCTGCGACAAAGCGATGACTGGACAATTCAACTCCTTGGCCAGACCTTTCAAGTTACGCGATATTTCCGATATCTCGGTCGCTCTGTTCTCGCCCGGAGAATTGGCGGACATCAGCTGAAGATAGTCGACAATAATCAGACCTAGCTTGCCGCAGGTACGCGCCAACCTTCGGGAACGGGCACGTAGTTCGATGGAATTCAGTGCGGGGGTCTCATCGATATACACCTGCGCATCATTCATCTTCTGGATGGCATGCGTGAGTCGGGGCCAGTCATCATCATTGAGACGACCCGTCCGCAAGCGATGCTGATCGAGACGACCGACTGAACCCAGCATACGCATTGCAAGCTGAGTGCCACCCATCTCCATGGAGAAAATAGCGACCGGCAATCCGCTCTCTACCGCAACCGTCTCGCCGATATTCACGGAGAACGCAGTCTTGCCCATAGAGGGCCGTCCTGCGACGATGATCAGATCACCGGGTTGCAAACCCGAGGTCATGCGATCGAGATCAACGAACCCGGTGGGCACACCGGTAATCTCATTTTGATTATCGCGGTTATAGAGTTCATCAATACGTTCCACCACTTGCGTGAGCAGCGGTTGTATTTCCTGAAAACCCTGAGAGCCGCGCGCGCCCTCTTCGGCGATTGCAAAAATTTTGGATTCGGCCTCATCCAGCATTTGCTTGACTTCTTTACCTTGCGGATTGAAGGCCGCACTGGTGATTTCATCAGAGACCGTAATTAATTTTCGCAGGACACCACGATCACGAACGATTTCTGCGTAGCGGCGGATATTGGCAGCCGACGGTGTGTTTTGAGCCAACGCATTCAGGTAAGCAATGCCACCAGCGTCTTCCGCCTTGGCCGCTGAAGTCAATGAATCAAATACCGTAATGACATCCGCAGGACGGGATGCATTGATGAGCTTGACGATATGCTGAAAAATCAGACGGTGGTCAAAACGATAAAAATCGTCGGCGCTGACCATGTCCGCGATTTTGTCCCATGCGGCATTATCAAGCAGTAAACCACCCAGAACTGACTGCTCCGCCTCAATGGAATGCGGCGGTACGCGCAGGGACTCGATTTGCGGATCAACGCGGTTATTCATAGGTTTTGATTATACCTGTTAGGTCCGCCGCTCCACGCGCAATAGCCGTAAAGCAAAGGAGTTTACGTCGCCGGATGCAAACCTCATCTCGGGAGCAAAAAAGGCAAAAAAAATGCCGGGATAACCCGGCATTTCCTGAGGTAGAGCGTACTGAATCAAGCTTGCTCGCCAACGACAGTCACGTTGATTTCCACGACGACATCGGTGTGCAATGCCACTGTCAGCGAATGATCGCCTGTGGTCTTGAGCGGGCCCTGAGGCATCCGAACTTGCGCCTTGTCGACGGTGAAACCCAACTTGACGAGTGCTTCAGCAATATCGTGATTGGTTACAGAGCCGAACAAACGACCGTCAACACCCGCCTTTTGCGAGATCTTGACCGCCTGGCCCGACATTTTATCGGCTTGTGCCTGTGCCGCTGCGAGCTTGGCAGCTGCTGCCTTTTCGAGCTCTGCACGACGCGCTTCAAATTCGGCAATCGCATCAGCGGTTGCACGACGCGCCATGCGTTGCGGGATTAGAAAATTACGGGCATAGCCGTCTTTCACGCGAACCACGGCGCCAAGGTCGCCCAAATTCGCCACTTTTTCCATCAGAATGACTTGCATTTTTTTCTCCGGGATTCAAAGAGGGTAGGACGATCAGGCGTTATGCAGATCGGTGTACGGCAGCAGCGCGAGATAGCGTGCGCGCTTGATCGCGGTATCCACCTGACGCTGATAGTGTGCACGGGTACCTGTCAGACGTGCTGGCATGATCTTGCCGTTTTCCTGCACGAAGTCCTTGAGTGTATCCACGTCCTTGTAATCCAC
>JACCDK010009150.1_pt1 | contig 11988 bp, 11 predicted proteins | sample 7445871 | NCBI WGS metagenome assembly JACCDK01 (sample SAMN15323436, study PRJNA562643) | freshwater metagenome | isolation source: river surface water | place: USA:Blue River Watershed | collected 2017-08-15
CTGTGGACAAACAAATGCAGTACAGCAAGACCCAGCGTCCAGACTGGGGCGCCTTTGTGCGCAAGCAAGGATTCTCGACGGATTGATAGCAACATCGCTTGCTTGATTGGGAAGAGGCCACTCATCGGAAGGGGCAGGCCATGTGCGACATTGACTCGTCGAGAAGCGGCTACTGATTGAAGCTCTGATACTGAAAGGTACTTACGATGCACGACGCTTTACATGCCACACCCGGCGAATTGAGCAAACAAGCCATGTTGATCGACGGTCAATGGGTTTCAAGTCTCGAGGACGAATGGATCGCGGTAGAAAATCCCGCCACTCGGCAGGCTTTTGCCCTGGTGCCCAGAGCTCGTTCGGCCGATGTCGATCGGGCTGTCAAGGCTGCAGGCACCGCTTTTAGTCGATGGAAAAAGACATCGGCGGCTGAGCGGGGGCGCCTGCTTTATCGGATTGCAGATGCTATGGAGGCTGCTAAGGAAGACTTGGCGAAAATGATAAGCCGTGAAAACGGCAATGCCTTGCGTACCCAAAGCCGCGGCGAAGCAGCGCTCGCTGCCGAGGTCTTTCGTTATGTGGCTGGCTTGGCGCGCGAGCTCAAAGGCCACAGCATGTACTTGCAGCCAGAGACGCTTGATTACACAAGGCGAGAGCCCTACGGTGTGGTTGGCGCCATTATTCCCTGGAATGCGCCGCTGGTGCTTGCCGCTTTAAAGGTTGCGCCTGCGCTGATGACCGGCAATACCATGGTGCTCAAGGCCTCCGAGGAAGCGCCGCTTGCTGTGTTGGCGATGTCGAAAATCTGTGCCGATCATTTGCCTGCCGGGGTACTTAACACCATCACAGGCTACGGTGCTGAGTGTGGTGCGGCAATTGCCGAACACCCGATGATCCCGAAGATCTCGTTCACCGGTTCGACCGCTGTGGGGCGTTCAATTCTGGCAGCTGCAAGCCAGCGGGTCGCTGCGGTCACGCTCGAACTGGGAGGCAAGAGCGCACAAATTGTCTTCCCGGATGTCGACTGCGACTTTGTGACCGAAGGTGTGATTACGGCGATGCGTTTTTCGCGGCAGGGCCAGTCGTGTACCGCAGGGTCGAGGCTTTTCGTCCATGAATCAATCGCTGATCGCTTGATCGATCGTCTCAGTAGCCGGTTGAGGGCGATGCGGGTGGGCGACCCATTGGATGAGAGCAGCGACGCAGGATCACTGGTGAATGAAAAGCAGTTCCGTCGTGTCTGCGGTTTTGTTCAGGAGGCTATCGAGCGCAAGCCCGAGGCGCTCTTGCTCGGTGGCATGCCACCGGTGCAAGGCCCCTTGTCGAAAGGCTACTTTTTTGAACCAACGCTTTTCTTCGATCTTCCCGAGGATGTCCGCATGACGCGCGAGGAGGTCTTCGGACCGGTCTTATCGATCGCCACTTGGAAACACGAAGACGAAGTGATCGAACGGGCTAATGCCTCGCACTATGGTCTGGCAGCTTTTGTCTGGTCGCGTGCCGGTGCGCCAGCCCTTAGGGTTGCCCATGCACTCGATGTGGGTTGGGTGCTGATCAATCAAGGCGGTGGGCAGTCGATTGGCCACTCCTACGGCGGGATGAAGCAAAGTGGGGCAGGCCGCGAGTTTTCGCTGGAAGGTATGTTGGCAAGCTTCACTGATCTCAAGCAGGTCTCAGTGAGCCTGGGGGATCAGGGATTTGAGAAGCTATAACGATATGATTTGAATGCGTACGTTCTGGGGATGAACATGGACAAAGTTGTTGGCTTTATTGGACTCGGTGCGATGGGCAGCAAAATGGTTGCCCACCTGCCAGCGGACACACATCGTATCCTTTTCGATTTGGACACTGAACGGGCTCAAGCGATAGCCAAGGGCCTGTCGGGGGCAGTCTCTGTGGCGACCACGCTCGATGAATTTGCAAAAGCGCAGGTGGTGATATTGATGTTGCCTGATAGCGCCGTGGTCGATGCAGTTGCTCTTGGGCAGGCTGCATCACCTGGCCTCATTCATCGCCTTGCGCCAGGTTCTTTGTTGATCGACATGAGCTCAAGTGATCCAATGCGCAGCCAGGCTTTGGCTGCCAGGGCTGCCGAGTGCGGTATTGCCTTTCTCGATGCACCGGTCTCAGGCGGCACGGTTGGCGCCGAAAAGGCAACACTTGCGATCATGGTTGGAGGCGAGGCACCCGATGTCGAGCGGGCACGAGGATTACTCCGCTGCATGGGCTCACAAGTCACTCATGTGGGCGGCCATGGTGCAGGTCATGCGCTTAAGGGACTTAACAATTTGCTCGCAGCAACGATTTTCGCTGCAACGAGTGAAGTCTTTGCTGCGGGCGAGCGCTTTGGGCTTGACCCGGCAGTGATGCATCAGGTGATTAACGCCTCAAGCGGCGGCAGTTTTGTGACCAACACGATTTGGCCTCGCTCGGTCCTGCCAAAAACCTGGAATTTTGGTTTTGCCTTGGGGCTTATGCACAAAGACGTTGGCATCGGCATGTCGCTGGTGAGGGCGGCAGGCGCAGAGGCCCGTTTGCTCGAGGAAAGTGCGGCCTTATGGGATGAGGCAAAAAAACAGGCAGCTAGCAACGCCGATTTGTCTGACTATGCCCGCTTAATGATGAGCAAAATGCCTTGATCTTTCTCTAAAGTCTTTCATACTGTGATGTCCAAGAAGGCGGATAGCCTCGGGACTCGGGGTTTTTCACCAGCCTTGAAAACACAGAAGGGAGACCAGCATGTTCCAACGTATTTTGCTTGCCTACGATGGGAGTGCCGCTTCACAGCGGGCCTTAATCGATTCTGACGCAGTTGCAAAAATGACCGGTGCACGCGTTCACTTGGTCGCTGTCGTACCTGAACCAACAGCCCATTTGGCCTTCGAGGCCGGCATGCTTGATATGCCTGACCCTGCGGAGCAACGCGGGCATGCCAAGCGTAGGCTCGATAGTGGTATGACCTTGTTGCGCGACCATGGTTTTGAGGTAAGTGGTGAAGTCTTATTTGGTGATCCGGTCGAACAAATCGCCGATACGGCCGAGCGTATTGGCGCTCAGCTTATTGTGGTGGGACACCATCGCAACCGCGGCTGGCTCGAACGTTGGTGGAACAGTCCGATCTCTGCAGCCCTCATCGAACGAGCGCATTGCAGCGTGCTCGTATCGATTCACGATTGACAGCGCTCTACCGGCACTATCGGGGTTCTTTACCGGTATGACCGGGGTCCTATACCGGTGTTACCGGGGCCGCACGAAATAGCCGATACAGCGCCAGTTTTGGGCGTCTTCGCGGTACATCACCAACATTTCGGTAATCGGTTCGATAGCAATATCGGTTTCAAAATTGATGATGATGTACTCGCCAGCAGGACCTTTGGGAAGATCCTTGGTTGCACGACTTAAGCCGGCACGACGTTCCTTAATCTCGCCCAAAGGTTCGCGTGCTGCGCCTGCCATCCGAACCCAAACCTCTTTGCTCACCGACGCTTTAAAGTGCTTAGCCGATTGATCCCAGGCGCTTGCATAGTCGCGCTGATCCATCGCGCTTAAAAACTGCTCGGCCGATTTCAGTGCAAGCTTCAAGGCTTCGGGCTTGGGCTGTTGCGCAGCACTTTGCAACGATCCGTTCGCAACCTTTGGCGTTGCCTCCAACGATCCGTTGGCGGCATTTGAGGTTGCCTCCGATGGCTGAGCCGCAAGTAGCCCATGAGCAGTGCTTAATCCGAGCGCAAGCGCAAGCCAAAGAACGTGCTTGGAGACAAACCAGAGCCTGCTCAACGCGCTGTCTCCGCTTCCATCTCTGCTTGTTCTAAGCGATCCTTTGCACGCTTTCGCGTGGCAAGCCAGCCCAAGCCGAGAACGCCTACGATGGCGCTGACGTAAATCGCCGCTCGAATGGCCTTGTGAACCATATCGTCACCGTCAAGATAAGCGTCGAGCAAGGCTTCATTGGTGACCATGTGTGCTGCTGTGTAAGCAAGCACAGCCGCTCCGAGTTGAATAATGATGGGGAAGCGCTCAACCAGCTTCAGCACAAGTGTGCTACCGAAAATAACGATCGGAATGCTGATGAGTAAGCCAAGAACCACCAGATCGAAAGCACCCTTCGAAGCACCCGCTACGCCTAATACGTTATCGATGCCCATCAAGGCGTCGGCAATGACGATGGTTTTCATCGCACCCCAAAAGGTGGTTGCGCCAGCCTCTTCGTGGCCACCGTCATCGGTGTCGGTGAGTAGTTTGTAGGCAATCCAAAGCAGCCCGAGTCCGCCGACAAGCATCAGTCCTGGGATTTTCAACAACCAGACAACGCCAAGTGTCATCACCGACCTCACGACAATGGCGCCTACGGTTCCCCAAAGAATCGCTTTGCGTTGTAAGTGCGAGGGCAAATTGCGCGCTGCCAGTGCGATGACGATCGCGTTATCGCCAGCAAGTACCAAGTCGATCAAGATGATCGCCGCTAGGGCCGACCACCAAGGCATTGTGAACATTTCCATGCTTGCTTTCCCTACGAGAGAGCGCGATTAGACATGAAAGCAAAAGCCCGGTCAAAGGCATGGGTGATGTTCCGCACTCCCGAAGTCGTATTCACGCTCGACCAATACATAGGGGTATTCGGGATATTAACTAGGCAAATACACCGATCGCATCACACTGCGAGTTTGAAAGAGTTTTTAGTGTTTAGTGAGCGGCCTAGGCTGCGAAAGGAAGGCGATTCGTGGGACTTTTTGAAAGCTTGAAACAAGGCGATGCCTTGATGCAAATGTTTGCAGGTAACGATAACCCAGCCGCTGAGCAGTTCATCAGTGAGGCTGAGGTCCAAGCGATGCGGGGACGGCTTGCGATTCGTGAATCCTTAAAAGCCTTCGTGCGCGGACGTGTGGTCAGCAAGGGGGCAGGCTTTTGGGTACTGACATCCGATGCAATATTGGTCTTCGGCGAAGCAGCTTATCCCTATCGGATGCCGTTTTCGCAGGTTGAATCGATCACTGGCGAAGAGGGGCAATACGGTCTCACGTTAAGGTTGCGGGTGAAGGGGGCGAGTTACGCGGTGTTTGGCGTGAGCATGCGCATGGGACTGGCCTTTGCGCGCATGCTTGCCCGAGCGAGCGGTATTCAGGCACAGGGACTGCAACAACGCTTAAGCGCTGAGGACATCGAAGTCGTTTTGCATCGGTTCAAAGACGCAGCTTTTCGCATCGATCCGGTGGGTGCTCTCATCGAGCAGCAACCCGAACTATGGAAGCAATGGTTGGGGCAAAGCGCAGAGCACGGCATGTTGTTAGTTGATGAATATGCGAGCGCACGCCAGCATTCTGAGGCCGTGCAGGTCAAGGCTGCCTAGGCCTTTTCCCGATCGTAGGGCTTAACGAGCTGCTCGCCCTGCGATCTCGCTAAAGGATTGACGCACATAGCGGTGCACGGCCTGGTGCTCGCTTCGGTGGTGCCACAGCATGTCAACGTGAGGGGAGGGTAGCTTGAGCGGCAGCGGCGTGCTGAACACCTTCTCGGCCATGCCACTTGAGGCAATAAAGTGCGTCGGCAGCACCGTAAGCAAGTCGGTTGTGAGGACAACCTGTCCCGCCGTAAAAAATTGATTCACCGTGAGCACAACCCGTCTTCTGCGACCGATGGCTTCGAGCGCTTCGTCAACAAAACCATGGGGGCGACCCGAAAAGCTGACCAGCAAGTGCTCCGCTGCGCAGTAGCGCTCAAGATCGAGGTTAACACCCGCCAAGGGATGATCTGGTCGCATGACGCAAACATATTCCCCTTCGTAGAGACGCCTGCTTCGAAAGGCATCGGCTGCGTGGCTTTGATCTGCCTGAGTGCTGATCGCTTCGGCCTCTACCGCTGGGAAGTAGCCCAGTGCAAGGTCAAGCTCGGCCGAGGCGAGCAATTCTCTTGGATCACGGGAGAAAAGCGTTCGAACACGCCAGGAAAGTCCGGGGGCCTCTTGTCGTGTTTTGCGCATCAGCGCTGGAATCAGTAGCGTTGCCGTTGAATCAGCCATCGCCAGGGTGATGGTTTCGTTGCACTGCCGAGGGTCAAAGCTTTGATCAGGTTCGAGTGTTTGGCGAAGCTGTGCAAGCGCAGCTTCAATACTTGGCCAAAGCTGTAAAGCCCGCAAACTTGGCTTAACCCCATAGCCTTCTCGAATGAATAAAGGGTCATTTAAGGCATCGCGCAGACGAGCTAATGCATTGCTCACTGCGGGTTGACTCATGGCCAACACTTCGGCTGCTCTTGTCAACTTTCCTTCAAGCATGACGGCTTCAAAAACCCGCAGCAAATTCAGGTCGAAGGTTCTAAAGTTCATGATTAAACCCGCTTAAGTATCAGTTATGTCAATAGTTATCATTCTAACTTATCATTTGAAATAATTGCTGCGTTGCCGCAATATGCTGGCTATCAATCATGAGGCAAAGACCTCTCCTCCCTCCTCAACATTCCAAGGAATGATCATGGCAACGATTTCAATGCAAACAGGCAGTTCGGTTCTCAACGCTACAAGCCACCAGGGTCTTGAACGGGTGACTGAGGCATCGGGTCTTTTAAAGCGTGTGTTTGAACGTATGATCGCAGCGCAGGAAGCGGCCGCGATGCGCAGGCTGGCTCGTTATCACCATGCCCTATATGTCGATTTGGTGAAGCAGGATCATCGACTAGCGGAAGAGTTTTTCGCTGCCAAATCGCGTAGCGAAGCCTAAGCCGCAATGCTTTGACTTAGTATCAGCTCTTTTACACCGAGGCGAATTGCCGGTTAGGGGGAGCTGTGGCCACGCGGCAAGTGTCGATGGCCTATCGTGTTTTGGCGGTCTGCACCGGACTCAATGTTGTATCCCGGGGAGTTGCTGAGAGCTTTGCAGTCTTTCTGCTGCCTCTCAGCATCGCATTCAGCGCAAGCCGCGCTGAAACGACGCTCGCCTATTCGTCGTTCATGCTTGTTTTGGGGCTTTGCTCGCCGCTGACGGGTTGGGCGGTTGATCGGTTCGGTCCTCGGCGCGTTTACCAGCTTGGGATTGCGCTTTGCGCTTGCGCATGTTTCAGTGCCTCACTTGCACCCAGCCTAACCATGGTTTATGTCTCAATTGGGCTAATGCTGCCCTTTGGGGTATCGGGCATGGGCACCATCGCAGCCTCGAATTTGGTGAGCCGCTGGTTTAAATCGGGGCTCTCAACTGCAATGGGTTTGCTTGCTGCCGCGCTCGGCACCGGCATCCTGATTTTCGCCCCACTTTCGCAATCGCTTGTCGAGTGGCTAGGATGGCGTCATGCCTACCGAGCGCTTGCGCTAGCGCTTGCTGCAATATGGATACTGCAATTTTTTTTGCCCTGGCAGCGCATGCGGGCAGAAGCCAACATGGCAGAAAGCGCGCTAGCTGTGCCTGTGGCAACGCCGAGCCTTGGATTTGGCGCACTCTTGCACGAGGCAACAAGAACGCCTTTGTTTTGGGCGCTTTTTGGCATTATGTTTGTCACCTCGGTGAGTACTTATGCGGTAACTGTGCAACTGGTTGCCTACCTGGTCTCGACAGGCCTAACGCCGCTTCACGCTGCCTGGGTCTTCGGTGCGACAGGGCTTGCATCCATTCTTGGCATGCTCGCTGCTGGCCATTTGGCAAGACAGTGGGGTGAGGTACGTGTGGCGAGTATTTCCTATGCTGCTACTGTCCTCGGGCTTTTGTCACTCGGACTCTTCGAGCACTTGCCTCATGTCGGCTTTTTGGTTTTTTATGTTTTGCTCTTCGGGACGATGCAAGGTTCTCGAGGCCCGCTTGTGGCCGTCTTGGCGGCTCGAGGCTTTGCAGGTGCCCATCAAAGCACCATGTACGGATTTGTTTTAATCGGTATGGGTCTGGGCGGAGCGCTTGGATCATGGGCTTCGGCAGCACTCTTTGACTGGTTCCAAAGCTATAAAGCCATGATGATGCTTTCAGCCGCGGCGGCTGTCTCGGGATACGCAATTTTTTGGCGCATGAAAGCCTGGAACAAGGCATGATGGGGACTTAGCCCTAGCGCGCTCGAGTAACGAGCGAACGTTTCAGACTTCCCGGGGGAGGCCGAGTTTGAGTCATACCGTTAATCTCAATGGGCAGGCTGAAGCAGGCTTCGCCCGAACGATGTGCCCGATGAACTGTCACCCCACGCTTTGTGGCATGAAGCTGCGCATCGACAAGGACGATATCGTCGACGTGTCGGGTGATCCTCAACACCCCGACAGTCGAGGTTTTCTTTGTGTTCGAGGCCGCGCAAGTGTCGAGATAAGGCGCAATCCCAAGCGCTTGTTGGCACCTTTGTGGCGCGATAACCAGCACGATGAATTTCGCGCTTGCAGTTGGGACGAGGCCTTGAAGCGCATGAACGAGGCGATTGCTGCCAAGCCTGCAGCGAGCACCGCAATTTGGTCGGGGCATGGATCTGCATCATCAACCTATGGTACCCGCGTCATGGGGCAGTTGATGGCGCGCTTTGCTCGACTCCATGGGAGTCAGTTTTTCAGTCCCACCATGATTTGCTGGGGCCTTGGTGCTTTTGGCTTAGGCTTAACGGGGCTTCTTGAGCCGCACAGCAAAGAAGATCTTGGTGATCATGCCGATATGGTTTTAATGTGGGGCGCAAATTTCAGCAGTCAACCCAATACAGCGCCTCATGTCTTGCGTGCGAAAAAGCGCGGTGCTTATCTTGTTTGTATCGATGTCCGATACACCGAAGCAGCAGCCCAGGCCGATGAGGTACTGCTGATTCGTCCGGGTAGCGATACAGCGCTCGCACTTGCAATGCTTCATGTGATTTGTCATGAACATTTGACCGATCAAGCTTTTATCGACAAGCACACGATAGGATTTGATGCGCTTGCAAAGCATGTGCAGGCTTATCCACCGACCTGGGCAGCACAATACTGCGGCCTGCCCGCCGAACAAATCGTGGGGCTTGCAAGGCGCTACGCAAGTACTAAGCCTGCGATGATTGTCTTGGGCGGCAGCTCGATGCATAAGGGAGCCAACCAATGGCAGGCATCACGTGCGGTGTCATGTCTTGCAGCGATTACAGGGCAGATTGCGAAAGCTGGCTCAGGATTGGGGCCTCGTCACGGTAGCGGTTCGATCGGTCAGGGACTAGGTAGTCTTGTTCCGCCCGACTTACGTGATCCGGCCCAAGTCATACCGAATCAGATGTCGAGTATGTTGGATGCGATGGAAGATGGAAGGATCAAGAACTTAATGCTTTTTGGAACGAATATGCTTTCGTCGTTTCCGCAGCGTGCCCGATTGAGCCGAGCCCTGCAAGGGCTTGATCTGGTGGTAAGTCATGATCTCTTTATGAACGAAACAGCGGCAAGTCATGCGCAGCTTGTACTGCCATCGACCGCCTGGCTTGAGGAGCTCGGCTGCAAAATGACCCATACCCATCTTTATCTCAGCGATGCGCTGCTTGCGCCTGAAGGCGAATGTCGGTCCACCTATCAAGTGCTGAAGGATTTGGCAAGCTTGCTCAAGCTTGAGGGCTTCCATCCATGGAAAGATGTCGAAGCCATGTTTGATGCAGTGATTGATCAGCCCTTTACAGGGCATGCAAGCATTGCGTCATTGCGAGCGGGTCAAGGGCGTGCTGCACTGAAGGTCTCTCATATCGGGCATGCCGATCTGCATTTTGATACACCGAGCGGCAAACTTGAGTTGTACTCAGAGCAGGCAGAGCATCTCGGTCTTTCGCCATTGCCCGACATGCCGCTCGACGATGGTGAGATGGTTATGACCGAGCTTGATCTTAATGGGTATCAGTCGATTAGTTTTGGCCATGATTTAGTGCCTCTCTCAGGACGAGTGTTTCGTCTTGCTCAAGGCCGAACATTACACCATTTTCATGGTTTTTATAACAATGGTACGGCACTACCGAGTCTTGCAAAGAAAGATGTTGAGCCCTGGGTTCTGATGGCTTCGGCCGATGCGTGCGTGCTTGACTTAAAGCAAGATGACCAAATTGTTTTATATAACAAACTAGGTAGGATGGTCGTGCATGTGCGCTTACATGAGCGTTTGCCGCAGGGGACGCTTTGGATTCGCGACGGTTGGCCGCAGTTAAACGCCTTAAGCGATGCTTCGCCGATCCTTCCTGATGCGGCAGTTGACTTGTTTCGGTTTTCAGCAGGTCAATCACGATTTGACCCAAGGGTGTATTTGGCTCGGGCGATCGGCTAGCGCAGCCGGAGACAATGATGAAGCTCGCCGATACGCAACAAAGTTTAGATCAGATTTATGACCTCATCGTGGTCGGTTCGGGTGCTGGGGGCTTGTCGGCAGCGATTACGGCCAAGCTCCATGGCCTTGAAGTGCTGGTGATCGAAAAAGAAGCCCAATTTGGCGGGACTACAGCGCGTTCGGGCGGTTGGCTTTGGATTCCGATGAATCCCTTGGCCCGCAAGGCGGGTGTGAACGACTCGATTGAATCGGCAAAGACCTATATACGCCACGAGACTGGGCGGTTTTTTGACGAAAAGCGTACCGATGCATTTTTAAGAGCAGGTCCTGAAATGATCCAGTTTTTTCTGGAACATACCGCGGTTCGCTTTGACGCTGGCTATTTATTCCCTGACTACCATCCTGATGTTGAAGGCGGGATGCCTGGAGGACGTCCTATCGTTGCAGCAGCCTTTGATGCCCGCGAGCTCGGTGAACATTTGCCAAAGCTTGCCCGGCCCTTTCGAGCCCTTGGTTTCGCTGGCCTAGCGATCAGCTCAGGCAACGATCTACTTCATTTTTTTAACTTTAGCCGTTCGCTTCGTTCATTTATTTATGTTGTTAAGCGAATGGCGAGTCATGGGCTTGACTTATTACGCTATGGACGAAGCATGCGCTTAGTCAACGGCAATGCGCTTGCGGGCAGGCTTGGAAAAAGCTTGTTCGAGCTTGGTATTCCACTGTGGCTATCCTCGCCAGCAACAGGATTGATTCGCGATGGCAATCGCGTCGTCGGTGTCAAGCTCGTGCGAGAAGGCAAAGCGATCGAATTGCGATCGCGACGCGGTGTTGTGCTGGCAAGCGGAGGATTCCCGCACGATCAGCATAGGCGAAAGCGCCTATATCGGCATGATCCGAAAGGTCGATCACACTGGCCTTTGCCCCCCAAAGGGAATACGGGCGATGGGGCAAGCATGGCTGAATCGATAGGGGCGCGCTTTTTCGATGCTTTTCCACAGGCAGCAGCATGGGCGCCTGTATCCGAAGTGCGATGGCCGGACGGTGAAACCGGCTTGTATCCGCATTTTGTCGACCGAGGCAAGCCCGGCATTATTGCCGTGAATGAACGGGGCAAGCGATTCGTCAACGAATCAAGTTCTTATCACGATTTCGTCCAGGCCATGGTCGCTGACGCAAAAGACCCCAGCGATGTCAAAGCCTGGTTCATCGCTGATCGTCGTGCGATTCGTCGCTACGGCTTGGGGATGGTTCGACCCTGGCCGGTGCCGATGGGCTGGTGGATCAAGTCGGGCTATGTACAAACCGCTGAAAGCTTGACGGCGCTCGCAGCGAAAGTTGGTATTGAAGGGCAATCGCTTGTTGAGACGGTTCAATCGTTCAATCGGCATGCAGCCGATGGCCTTGACCCTGATTTTCACAGGGGTGCCAACGCTTATGGGCGGGCACAAGGTGATGCCAAGCATCCTGGGAAGAATCCTTCGCTAGCGCCGCTCGATGTAGGGCCTTATTTTGCTTTGAGAATCCGGCCTGGTGAACTTGGCAGCTTTGCGGGTTTGCAATCGGATGATCAAGCCCGGGTGCTTGACCGCGAGGGCAAAGTCATCGAAGGTTTGTATGCGGTCGGCAATGACGCAGCAAGCATCATGGGGGGTAATTACCCTGGTGGCGGCATTACCCTAGGGCCTGCGATGACTTTTGGCTATCTCGCTGCAAGACATGCAGCGGGTGCTCAGCTGTTGATCGAACAAAGCCTTCGATTAGAGGCTTTTGCCGAACATGAGCTTAA
>JACCDK011844904.1_pt1 | contig 11988 bp, 11 predicted proteins | sample 7445871 | NCBI WGS metagenome assembly JACCDK01 (sample SAMN15323436, study PRJNA562643) | freshwater metagenome | isolation source: river surface water | place: USA:Blue River Watershed | collected 2017-08-15
GAACGAAAAATATTCTTTTCTTCATGATGGATTAGTTTCTGTGGTATGCTTTTGCTTTGATATCAACGTTTTGTCCAGGAAACAAATCCGCAGGAATCGACAAGTTGTAGATAAATGCGCGGCTTCCATTTGGATTAGATGCGGGGAAGAAGTTGTTCCAAGAGTTTGGACCTCCAAAACGACCACGATCACCCACCGTTAAATCGATATCATAAAACTCATGATTTGGATTTCCAGAGTTAACTGTTGTTCCAGCTGTACCAATAACCTTAGTCAACACCAAAGGATTTGAAGCTGTAGGCGTGGTGCAAGGAATATCCACTCCGTTGTATGTCCACTCAAAAAAACCAGAGTAAGATGGACTTGGGAACAAAGACGTTGTAGTTGAGTAAGATAAAGATCCTTCAACAGTTGTATCCCAATAGTAACCATAGGTGTAGTTCGGATATCCAGAGTATGATCCACCACTATTAAAACTTATCGTTCCCAAGAAATTGTTGCTAGAGAATTTAAAGTTATATCCAGGAACATTATAAGAGGCCAACATCCATGAAGCACCTGAAACAACATCATTGTTATAAAACTCATTAGAAACTGATGAGCTACTATTCCACTTGTACCAAGTCATATTATTCATCAAACAATTGCTCATGTTTACTGCGTAATTATCGGCACGCATGTAGAAATTTCCCATGATAGAGTCAGCTGTAAGTACAATTTTGTCTGTGGTATTGTTTCCACCTGTCTCATCATTAATGGTCAAATTATTGGTCTTTGAAGCAATAAAACTACCATAGCGCATGGTTGTTGTATTGGTTACCGAGGTACGAATGGCCAATAATTCATAGTTGTCCGCACCAACGGTCAAATCACCCATTTTACAATCTACAAATGACACCACTGCACGGTTGGCAGATGTGGCTGAATTGGTACTCAAAGTGTAGCTGTAGATACCCATGTTCATTCCAACGATATAAAGCTTCATTCCTGCGCTTCCGTTTACTGTGATATTTCCAGCATAACGAATATAAGCACCAGCAGTTTGGGGCGCGATGGTCAATGACTTGTTGATAGTCAAAGCACCTTCTGAATACAATCCAGTGGCTACTAAAATTCTATCTCCATTGGTTGCCGCTGAAATTGCGGAAGAAATGGTAGAGAACATGGTTGTTCCATTTCCTGATCCATAAGTGGCATCGACGAAACGGTCTGTAGCAAATGTTGTTGCTGCGCAAAACATGGCTAGAATAAAGCTGAGTTTTTTCATGATTGTTTAGGTTTTGGATTTTCTAAGGTAGCTAAGATAATCTTAGGCAAGTGATAGACAAAAAAAAGGGGAGCAAGTTGCTCCCCTTTAACAAATTCAATTGAAAAATTATCCATTCAAAGCTTCTGCTCCAGCGACAATCTCCAGGATTTCTCCGGTAATAGCTGCCTGACGGGCTTTGTTGTATGTCAACTTCAATCCTTTTACCAATTCACCCGCGTTATCTGTAGCTTTATGCATGGCTGTCATACGCGCCCCATGCTCAGCGGCAAAGCTGTCCAATAAAGACTTGTAAAACTGAACCTTTAAGCTTCTAGGAATCAACTCAGAAACGATTTGCTCCTTGGCTGGCTCAAAGATGTAATCCACATTGCTACTCGCTCCACTTTCAACTGGTGGCATGACAGGCAACAATTGCTCAGTAGTTACTACCTGAACTGCTGCGTTTTTAAATCTGTTGTATACCACAACAACTTTATCAACCATACCATCAGCAAAAGCTTGAATCATGGATTCCGCGATTTGTGATGCATTTTCAAAAGTCAATCGATCAAAAATGGCATTCGGGGCAGGATTCATTTCTTCACTCCAATTGTTGGATTTTCTGAAGAAATCTGCTCCTTTTTTTCCCATGCCCAAGACCCTCACGTTGGCACCTTCATGCTGCGCGATTACGCGTCGAGCTTCTTTGATAACGTTATTGTTGAAACCTCCACACAATCCACGATTGCTGGTGATTACCACAACCCAAACATTCTTCTCTTCCCTCTTTTGAGAATAAATACTTCCTTCAACACCAACACTAGCGCTGGCATTTTCCAGAATGTCTTTTAACTTCTCAGCATAAGGTCTCATTCGAGTGATGGCATCTTGTGCACGCTTCAATTTTGCTGCAGAAACCATCTTCATTGCAGACGTAATCTGCATAGTGGAATTTACAGAAACGATTCGTGTACGTATTTCTTTCAGATTGGCCATCTCTTGTTTAGTATTGAGAAGATAAATCTTTAGCTACTTGCTCCAATACGTTGGTAACATCATCCCCAATATTGCCATTGCGGATAGCTTCCAATGTGTCTTTGTGTGACAATTCCAAACGAGTTAAGAAGTCGCTCTCAAATTTCTTCACTTGATCAACTGGAACTCTTGACAACAACCCTTTTGTACCGCAGTAGATAATAGCAACTTGCTTTTCTACGGTTACAGGGCTGTTTTGTCCTTGTTTCAATATCTCCACGTTACGCTTACCTTTTTCCAAGACAAACTTAGTAGCTTCGTCCAAATCAGAACCGAACTTAGCAAACGCTTCCAATTCGCGGTACTGCGCTTGATCCAACTTCAATGTACCTGCCACTTTTTTCATAGACTTGATCTGCGCAGAACCTCCTACACGGCTAACGGAGATACCTACGTTAATCGCGGGACGCACACCTGCGTTGAACAAGTTTGACTCTAAGAAAATCTGACCATCCGTAATGGAAATTACGTTTGTTGGAATATATGCAGATACGTCTCCTGCCTGAGTTTCAATGATAGGCAATGCAGTTAACGAACCACCACCTTTCACTTTACTTCTCAAACTTTCTGGAAGATCATTCATCTTTTCAGCAACACTTTGTGTTTCATTCACCTTAGCAGCACGCTCTAACAAACGGCTGTGCAAGTAGAATACGTCTCCAGGATAAGCTTCACGTCCTGGTGGGCGACGCAACAACAATGACACCTCGCGGTAAGCAACAGCTTGCTTAGATAAATCATCATAAACAATCAATGCTGGACGACCCGTATCACGGAAATATTCACCAATTGCACAACCTGCAAAAGGAGCATAGAACTGAAGTGGCGCTGGATCCGCTGCTGTAGCGGCAACAACAACTGTATAAGCCATTGCACCTGCGTCTTGCAACATTTGCACAGTACCTGCAACAGTAGAACCTTTTTGTCCACATGCTACATAAATACAGAATACAGGCTCTCCTTTGTCGTAAAATTCTTTTTGGTTGATGATGGCATCAATCGCAACAGTAGTTTTTCCTGTTTGACGGTCACCAATAATCAACTCACGTTGTCCGCGTCCAATTGGAATCATCGCATCGATGGCTTTGATACCTGTTTGAAGCGGCTCTTTTACTGGCTGACGGTAGATTACCCCAGGCGCCTTACGCTCAATCGGCATTTCAAACAATTCGCCTGAAATTGGACCTTTACCATCGATAGGCTCTCCTAAGGTGTTTACTACACGACCAATCAAACCTTCACCAGCGTTGATACTGGCAATTCGGTTTGTACGTTTTACAGTCGATCCCTCTTTCAAGTCACCGGCTGGGCCCAACAATACAGCACCGACATTGTCCTCTTCCAAGTTCAATGCGATACCTTTTACTCCATTATCAAACTCAATCAACTCTCCTGATTGAACATTGGAAATTCCATAGATACGCGCAATACCATCACCTACTTGAAGGATGGTACCCACTTCTTGGATGTCCGATTCTGTCTTCAATCCTGCGAGTTGCTCTCGTAGGATGGCTGAAATTTCGCCGGGTTTAACCTCTGCCATAATTTCTTTTTTTTACTAATTAGATTCCAGGAACAAATTCGTTCTCAGAAAATTCACGTTTTAACTGTTTGATTTTTTGCGCAATGGAAGCATCCAATTGCTGATCTCCTACACGAACCACAAAGCCCCCAATTAAAGATGGATCAACACGCTCTGTAATTTCTATTTGTGCAGTAGTCAAAGATTGAGCAGCTGCTAAGATGGTTTGACGAGATGTCTCGTTCATGGGAGATGCAGTTACCACCTCAGCCAATACTTGGTTGCGGTGTGCTCGAACCAATTCTGTAAAAGATTTTGACACATCTTTTAAAAATGATTCACGTCCCTTTTCAATCATCAAGTGAATAAACTTCATGGTAATATCCGCCATGCTTTTTTCAAACAAAGCAACTACCACTTTCCATTTCAAATCTCCCTTGATAACTGGACTTGACAACATCAATTCTAGCTCATGACTTCCACGAATGGTCGCATGAAGTTCACTCATATTTTGAGCAACTACATCTACTTCATTGCGCTCAACGCACAAATCCAATAACGACTTCGCATAACGATTGGCTATTCTTGACATCTTAGTTGGCTTTCAAATCTTGAATCAATCTACTATTCAAAGCATTTTGCTTTTCCGCGTCGCTCAAATTGTCTTTGACCAATTTCTCGGCAATTTCGATGGACAATGTGGCCACTTGGTTCTTCAACTCTTCGATAGCAGCTTTCTTTTGCGTCTCAATTTCGCGTTGAGCATTGGCTAACAATTGAGCAGCTTCAGTTGCAGCGCGCTCTTTGGCTTCGCTGCGCATTTTGTCGCCCAATTCTTTAGCTTCTTTTAAAATCAATTCACGTTCTTCACGTGCTTCTTTTAAAAGTTGCTCGTTTCCGGATTTCAAAGATGCCATTTCCTCTTTTGCCAATTCCGCTTGCTTCAAAGCATTAGCAATTCCTTGCTCACGCTCCTCCAAGGTCTGTAAAATAGGACCCCAAGCCATCTTTTTCAAGATTAGCAATACAGAAATAAAGGCAATAGAAGCCCAAAAGACAGTGCCCACGGAGACACTTAACAATCCTTCCATGAGAATAATTTTATTTATTTACTACAGTAGCTGAGATTATCCCAAAGCTACCAACAAGCACACGATCACCGCGAAAAGAGCAACACCCTCAACCAAAGCGGCTGCTACGATCATGTTCGCACGCAAATCACCTGTTGCTTCTGGTTGACGAGCAATTGATTCTAATGCAGCTCCACCGATACGGCCAACGCCAATACCAGCTCCCATTGCTGCAATACCTGCTCCGATACCTGCTAATCCTTGTTGGATTCCTGCTTCTAATAAAACTGACAATAGTTCCATTGTTTTTTTTTTATGTGTTAATTGAATTGTTTCCTAATTAATGATGACCCTCTTCATGGTGATGTTCTTGGGTTGCATCCCCAAAATACAATGCCGCCAATAAAGTGAATACATACGCTTGTAAAAATGCTACCAACAACTCGATGAAGAACATGAAAATCATGAACAACACCGCTCCTATTCCAACTCCATATCCTGCTACCGCACTTGTCTCTCCAAACAAAAGCACCAAACCAACAAATGCCAAAATAATGATGTGACCTGCTGTTATATTCGCCGTTAAACGAATCATCAATACCGTTGGCTTTATAAAAATACTCAATGCCTCGATAGGGACTAGAATCAACTTGATTCCAAACGGAATACCTGGAGGCCAAAAAATGTGACCCCAGTAATGCGCATTTCCGTTAATTGAGGTGATCAAGAAAACCAAAGTAGCCAATACCAAAGTTATGCTCAAAGTCCCTGTTATATTGAATCCTCCCAAAAATGGAATCAACCCCAACATATTACACAACCAAATAAAGAAAAACACGGTCAGTAAGAATGGCATGAAGGCAGCAGCCTTTTTCTTTCCAATTGATGGAATCGCAACTTCGTCACGAACAAATAATATAAATGGTTCAATTGCGTTTTGTAATCCGGTTGGCGCTTTGTGCGCTCCTTGCTTGTAACGTGCAGCTACCGAACGGAAAATAACAATCATCAATGCGATGATAAACAACATACCAAAAACAGACTTCGTAATGGAGAAATCCATTGGCTTTTCATGAGCAGATTCCGCACCATGAGCGTCATGATGCTCTCCAGTTGAAACCACGATTGACTCGTGATGGTTCTCATAAGTAGTCCCTGAAGAGGCTGTGTATGGCTTAAATTGCAATTCTCCTTTTTCATCATATCCATTCCAAAAGTTAGAGGACATGAAAACATCCAAATGGCCATGATTCCAAAGAATAACTGGCAACGGCATATGTAACTTACCAATGAAATGAATTTGATGCGCATCTGAAATGTGGTGCATAATCATTGCACCTGGATTGAACTTCTCTTCAGCATGTGACGCATCTTTATGCATCGAAACACTATCTGCAGGATGAGCAGTAACTGCATGACCATCGTGTTGCCCAAATGCAACATTCCCCAAAATCATCAACGCCAGCATTAAAAAGCCTTTCATCATACGAACATTATTTTGAATAGATTGCGTCACCCTCAACAGATTTAAGCGGGGCAAAAGTAATCAGGAAATCCGCATTTTTTTGCAATAAATAAATAATTTTTATCAAGTTTTTTTTGTTTATCCCACAATTTCTAAAAGGAAGTAATTTTTTTTGCCTCTCTGTAACAAAATATAGCGTTGATTTAAACAATCCGCGATACTGATTTGTGCTTCTGCATGGACTTTAATTTTATTCACCGAAATGCTATTTTCTTGCAACGCTCTTCTTGCCTCGCCATTGGAAGGTAAGAATCCACTTTTCACCAATAAGTTGGAAATAGATAATCCTTCGGACAATTCAGTAGCTGGTAATTTTCCTTGAGCGACTCCTTCAAAAATCTCTTGGATTTGCTCGTCGTTCAATGCTTTGAGCGCCGATACGTCTGAATTTCCAAATAAGATCTGTGATGCAGCAATAGTTTGCTCCAAAGCCTCAATACCATGCACCCGTGCTGTAATTTCCTCCGCCAATGCTTTCTGAAGAATTCTTCGTCCTGGATCTAATTCATGTTCTGAAATGATTGACTCTATTTCCTCTCTTGATTTCAGTGAAAATATTTTCAAATAGCCAGGAGCGTCTGCATCTGCAGCATTTAACCAAAACTGGTAAAATTTATAGGGCGATGTTCTCTTGGGATCTAACCAGATGTTGCCTCCCTCAGTTTTCCCAAATTTAGTCCCGTCCGCTTTCTTGATCAGTGGCGTTGTTAAAGCAAATGCTTCACCTCCCTCCATTCTGCGGATGAGCTCGGTACCTGTGGTAATATTTCCCCATTGGTCAGAGCCTCCCATTTGAAGACTCACACCTTCATTTTTCCACAAATGGTAAAAATCATACCCCTGAATCAACTGATAAGTAAACTCTGTAAAACTCATACCCTCCTTATCTACTCCTGTAATTCTATTCTTCACGGAATCCTTGGCCATCATATAATTGATGGTTAGTCTTTTTCCCACATCCCGGATGAAACCCAAGAAGGAGAAATCTTTGAACCAATCGTAATTGTTGACAATCATAGCAGCATTCTCACCGGAGAAATCTAAGAATTTCTCTAACTGTCTCTTCTGACATGCTTGATTGTGCAATAATGTTTCCTCTGACAACAAATTTCTTTCTTGCGATTTACCAGAAGGATCGCCAATCATCCCCGTTGCTCCTCCAATTAAGGCTATGGGCTGATGCCCTGCTCGCTGAAAATGCATTAAGGTCATAATCTGAACCAAATTTCCAACTCCAAGCGAATCAGCCGTGGGATCAAAACCTATATACCCCCTAACTTTTCCTTTCATCAAAAGCTCTTCCGTTCCTGGCATCGCATCATGGAGCATTCCTCTCCACTTCAATTCTTCTATAAAATTTGTTTTCATCTTTGACAAAAATAAGGGGATTACAAGCAAGGAAGTACCTTCTCTAGCTGAATACCTCTAGATCCTTTGATTAAAATTAATTTTCCTTCGATGGGATTATCATTGAGATGTACAATTAATTCGTCAACTGTCTCAAACCAAGGATATACAGAACTACCTAAAGCAAACTCTTTTCCCACTAAAATTGTGGGGACTTGATGATTCTCCAGCACCTCCACAATATGTTTGTGCTCTTTCTCAGCAGCATCTCCCATCTCACGCATTTCACCTACAATAGCCAAAATATCGGAATCTCGCTGTTGAGCCAAATGTATAATCGCGTTCTCTAATGAAGTTGGGTTGGCATTGTAAGCATCCAATATCAATTTGTTCTTGTTTGTTTCCTTCCATTGAGAGCGCATATTTTCTGGTTGATATGCTCCTATCGCCTCGGCGATATTTGCCAAATCGACCTTGAAATAACTTCCAATTTCCCACGCCACACAAACATTATATAAGTTGTAAAGTCCTGTTAGATGACAATCAAAATGATAATCTTTTCCATCCTGAGAAACGGAAATTCGCATCCCTGAACCTCTATCCTCAACCTGGAAGCGTGACATACTTTGAAAAGGTATCACTTTCATGTTAGCTGTAATCTCCTCCATAAAAGGCAATTCAAGGTTTACAAAAATGTTCCCTCCAGTGCGATGAAGATAATCATACAATTCCTTTTTCCCCTTTTTTACGCCCTCTTGTCCACCAAAACCTTCCAAATGGGCCTTGCCAATATTGGTGATATAACCATAATCAGGCATTGCGTATTCACAATAAGTTGCTATTTCTTTTTGATGATTTGCCCCCATCTCAATCACAGCAATTTCAGTATCCTCTGGTGCAGAAAGTATGGTTAATGGAATACCAATATGATTGTTTAAATTTCCTTTGGTCGCGTGAACTTTATACTTGGTTGCCAAGACATCCCGCATCAACTCTTTGGTTGTAGTTTTCCCATTGCTCCCTGTTAATGCTATCACAGGGAATTTCCAAGATTTCCTATAATCCAAGGCCAATTCTTGTAAGGCGATCAGTACATCCGATACTTGAACTACGCGATCATCATCAATTCTTTTGTCATCAACAACAACTAATGCACATCCCTTTTTTATCGCATCTTCCTGAAAATCGCTACCGTTGAAGTTCTGTCCTTTTAAACCAAAAAAAATAGCATTTTCGGTTAAATTTCTTGTATCCGTCGTCACTTGACGATTACGTGTAAAACATTCAAAAATGATTTCTCTGATTGATTTCATATCGACAAAAATAAAAAACCCCCAATTTCTTGAGGGTTTTTAATTCATTAAATATCAAATAGACTATTCGTCTTCTTCGCCTCTTGTTCCGATACCTACTGGGCTACCGACACGAGTCATGGCACAACGGAATCCCAAAGTTGCCAAAGAGCGACGCTCATCCAAATATCTTCTTGTTCCAGGTATCGTATAATAAGCACGATCTCTCCAGCTACCTCCCTTGATTACACGGGTACGGTTGTTCACCAAAGTTGTTCTTCCCCAGTCATACATACGGTTTTGGTCAGTCTCTTTCTCAATTTGACCAGAACCATAATAAATTGAACTTTGGTAATCTCCATCCAAATAATCGATGTTATCTGCACGCTGATAATTGCGGCGGTCGATGTTCTCTTCCACGTTTACATTGCGCATTTTTTGATGACCAGATGTGTTGGTGATGTAATCCGCAATTGCGTCACGAAGATCAGGAGCAATAACAGATTCTGAACTTGTTACTTCTTCCATAACTTCTGCCATCTTCTCTTGCGCCTCATCATACTTGCGCTCTTGGTTTTTCACCTTGGCATCTTCAACCTTGGTTTTGCAACTGGTCAACAATTGGCTATCTTCTGGAGTCAAGTGAGATTGTTGATTAGCTTCACGCTCGTACTTGGTCAAGAAAGAATCTACACCAGCGATATCGTAAATGTTCTTGTCATATTTGTCAGCGATACTTCCATCACTGTTCAACATCTTGGTTTGATAAACGTTACCACGGAATGGACGGAACTCAGATTTATCTTCTGCAGACAATGGGCGATAAACGTCCATAACCCATTCAGTTACGTTACCTGCCATGTTGTACAATCCATAATCATTAGGAGGATAGGCATACACTGGAGCTGTAATTTCAGCGTTGTCATTCAATGCACCAGCAACCCCCATGTAGTCACCATTTCCACGAACAAAGTTTGCACGGATCGATCCAAAATAAGAACCATCAGTTCCATCGTTACGAACAAAGTGACCATCCCAAGGATAAGCACGACGATCAGTTACCAATTCTTGGAATGAGTTTCCGATCAATCCCAATGCAGCATATTCCCATTCAGCCTCAGTAGGCAAGCGGTAACTAGGCAATAAGATTCCATCTTCCATTCTTACACGACGGTAACCCTTTCCACCTTCGTTTTTGGGGTTGTTATCTTTTACACCTGGAGATTTTTGCTCCCCTTGGTATTGACCTGCATAATACGTTTCAGTAGTGAAATGCTCAGATGCATTTTGTGCAGCGGTATTCCATTTCAAAATCTTCTCACGAATCAAGATAAACTCATTCACACGATCTGTTCTCCATTGGCAATAGTCATTGGCCTGTAACCAGTTAACACCAACCACAGGATAATCGCGGTATGATGGGTGACGGAAGTAGTAATCTACAAATGGCTCATTGTACTCCATTTTCTCACGCCATACCAATGTATCAGGTAAAGCACGATTCACTAATTCAGGGAATTCCTCACCATAAACCAACTTCATCCAGTACAAATAATCCAACCAATATTGGTTTGTTACCTCTGTTTCATCCATATAGAATGAAGAGACTGTAACTCGACGTGGAACATTATCCCAAGTAAACTTCAAATCTTCTTCTACACGACCCATCGTGAAAGTTCCACCTTCAATCAATACCAAGCCAGGTCCTGTTTCCTGTTCACGGTACTTATTTTTGGTAAAACCTCCATTTTCGGGATTGTTGTATTCCCATGCAGTTGCCCCAGAGTTGTTCTTTTTACAAGAAACCATCGCTTGTGAGCAAACAAGCAATGACAACAAGGCGAAATAAATTGAACGGTTTTTCATGATTTCCTTTTCTTTTTATTCAATTAATTAAAACGATGGACAAGCCACTGATCTGAATTTGACCTTTCTTCTCACGCAGGGGAAGTTCACACTCACTGAAAGTTCATGTGATCCACCGGTTGAGGGAGTTAATTCAGAAATTGTAATATCGTAGCTATAACCAAAATTGAAATGTTCTGTTTTAATTCCCAAAGTACAGATAAACGAATCTCTGTAATTGTTTCCGAACATGAATCCACGGAACCAAACACCAGCCACAATAGGGCCCTTGTTTACATAAGTTCCAAAATTCAACTGTTGAAATTCACCTTGTCTGCGGTACATAATGTTGGGAGACAACCATGAAGTTTCTCCTTTGAAGCTACGCTTGAATGGGAGCATGGCACCGATATGACCAGTATACTTCATGGGCAGACGGCTCGTACCAACAACCAAAGACTCATTGGGTTCTGTCAAGTGATGAACGGCTAAACCAAAATATAACTTATCTGTATAACCCACTACACCTGTTGAGAAGTCAATTCCTGTTGCTTTTCCTCCACGAGGAATATCTGCTGTTTCGTAGATAAATCCTTTGCGTGGATCTATCATATCGCCAAAAGTAAGCTTACTCCAATCCAAAGATTTTTGGAAATAAGTCACTTGCAAAGCGGCTTTCATAGTAAACTTCTTGCCCATTGGCTGGGTGTAAGAATATACGCCACTGATTGTATTTGATGTTAACGTGCTTTGAGCGGCACGATCATTCATTACCAGTAAGCCAATACCTCCTCGCGCTGCATCTACGTGCTGATCATATGAAACTGCCGAAGTAATGAAGGCTCCGGATAGATTAGGCCACTGATTGCGATAATTCATCACCAACCTTGGACACTTAGACGAACCCGCAAACGCCGGATTCAAATACATTGGACTGGTATAAAACTGAGTAAATTCTGGGTCTTGCGCTTTACCTTGGAAGGCAAAAAACAAGACGATGAACATCACCCCTATCCCTATTTTGCTGTCTTTCTTCATTGCAAGATCTCCTAATTCATGTCGTATCTAATTTACAATAATACAACAATTCTTTAAATTATCAA
>JACCDK011246897.1_pt1 | contig 11981 bp, 7 predicted proteins | sample 7445871 | NCBI WGS metagenome assembly JACCDK01 (sample SAMN15323436, study PRJNA562643) | freshwater metagenome | isolation source: river surface water | place: USA:Blue River Watershed | collected 2017-08-15
CACGTACGAGCACCGATACGACGTGAATGGGGTGATCATCGAGCGCAACGGCAAGTTGGAGCGCTTCGACCCTAGTGCCGACGAGAACGGCAACGGCCGTATCGACGACATCGAGGCCTTCGTAGACCAAAACGGTGACGGAATCATCAACTCTGACGACCTCGTTATCATGGATGCCCAGCCCGAGCCGGTGCACACACTGGGCTTTACAACCACATGGCGCTACAAAAAGTGGAGCGGAGGCATGACCTGGCGCGGTGACTTCGGCCAGTACATGTACAACAACAACAACTCACTGCACGGAAACTTCTTCTCGGTGGGTGGTTCATTCCCGCACCTCAACAACATGTCGCGCGACTTCCTGAACACCAACTTTATGTTCAACACGACCGAGCAGCTCATGTCGAACTACTTCATCGAGCGCGCCGACTACGTTCGCCTCGACAACTTCTACCTCGCCTACGATTTGGGCAACCTGTACAAAGACAAGTACCCCGCTACGGTAAATTTCTCGGTGCAAAATGCCCTAGTGTTCACGAACTACTCGGGTCTCGATCCAGAACTCGCGGGCGGAATCGACAACATGATCTTCCCTCGCCCTCGCGTGTTTAACCTCCAACTGAACGTAACCCTTTAAGCCCACGATGACCATGAAGTTTGCAAAATCACTGGCCCTGGCCGCAGGTGTATCGCTGCTGGCCGCTTCGTGCGCGGACGACCTTAACCTCAAGCCGAAGTACGGCTTGACGGCCGAGCAGGTCTACGCCGACCCGAACAACTACATCAACGTTTTGGCTAAGATCTATGCGGGTCTGTCCATTTCGGGCAACAACGGCCCTGCAGGCATGCCAGACATCGGCGGAATCGACGAGGGCTTCTCGCAGTACGTGCGCGTCATGTGGAACCTTCAGCAGCTTCCGACCGACGAGTCAATTTGTGGTTGGGCTGACCCAGGCATCCCAGAGCTTAACACGATGGATTGGAACGACAACTCGCCTTTTGTCAGCGCGATGTACTACCGCATCTACTACCAAATCAGCTTGGCCAACGAGTTCATTCGCTACTCGAGCGAAGACTACCTCGCTGGTACTGACTTCAGCGATGCCGACAAGGTTGCCATCCGCCAGATGAACGCCGAAGCGCGCTACCTGCGCGCCCTGAGCTACTACCATGCGTTGGATTTGTTTGGAAACGTTCCGTTTGCTGACGAGACCGTGCGCCCTGGTTCAGAGCCACCCGTGCAAATCATGCGTCCGGACCTGTACGAGTGGGTGCTCGGCGAACTCAATGCGATCGAACCTCTATTGGCTGATGCGCGCACTGCCGACTATGGCCGCGCCGACAAGGGTGCTCTTTGGGCCCTTCGCGCAAAGCTTAACCTGAATGCCGAGGTGTACACGGGTACTGCCAAGTGGGCTGAGACCATGGCGGACTGCCAGCGCATTATCGACGCCGGGTACAACCTTGAGCCTATCTACGGATTCAACTTCAATGCTGACAACCACCTGTCACCAGAGATGATTTTTGTGGCCACATTTGACGGCAACCGTACCCGCACCTACGGCGGAACCACCTTCTTGGTGCACTCGCACATGGGCGGTTCAATGGTGCAGGCTGATTTCGGAACCACCTCAGGTTGGCAGGGTAACCGTGGCACGTTCAACTGGGCGAATAAGTTCACGATTCCGGGCGACGTTCGCGCTAGCTACCTCTACATGGACGGTCAAGAAGACACGATTACCGACGTAGGCGCGTTCACCCAAGGCATTGGCATCACGAAGTGGCGCAACCTCAACCGCGACAGCACGGTCGGAGTTGAACCTGGAACCTTTGTGGACATCGACTTCCCAATGTTCCGCTTGGCCGACTTCTACCTAATGTATGCTGAGGCTGCCGTACGAAGTGGAAGTAACTTGGCCGATGGCTTGGTCTACTTTAACAGAGTACGCCAGCGCGCAGTGGGTAACAGCAGCCAAAACGTTTCGTCACTCACACTAGACGAAATCCTAGACGAGCGCGGACGCGAGCTCTATACCGAAGGCCACCGCCGACAGGACTTGATCCGCTTTGGCAAGTTCACGACGGGGTCTTATTTATGGCAGTTCAAGGGCGGCGAGCAGTTTGGTACCGCTTTAGATTCCAAATACAACCTTTACCCCTTGCCGGGAGCTGACCTCAATGCTAACCCAAACCTTCGCCAAAACGAGGGCTATTAATCAACACCAATTCTTTTTACTATGAAAAAAACCCTTACTCTTGCTGCAGCCCTCGTTGCTAGTGCTGCTTTTGCTCAAAATGTCGTGTCAATCAGTCCCTCGATTGCTACAGGAGCAGATACAATCACTATTACCCTCGATGCAAACATTGCGTGTACGGGTAGTGCAGCTAGTGTGATGTCGGCCCCTGAGGTTCGCATTCACTCAGGAGTTGGTATCAACGGCAATAACTGGCAAAACGTTGTTGCGTTTGATGACCAAACTCAAAACACGCTTCTCACAGCCGATCCAAACAATGCTGGTTTTTACACAATCACGTTGGTTCCTAACACCTACTACAACGTTACCTCAGGAACCGTTACGGCTCTTTGCATGGTTTTCAACGGTGGAAGCTGGACGTATGAAGCTAAGGCATTTGATGCGGCAGGTACGAGCTGCACGGACATCATCATTCCTTTGTACGGTATTGGTGTAAATGAAATCGCTAGTGTAAGCAGCGTGTACCCAAACCCAACCAGTGGAGAGTTGAACATTGAGTTGCTATCAAAGAAGGCTTCAATGGTAGAAGTTCGCGTAGTGAACATCCTCGGCCAGAGCGTAATGTCGTTCGAGCGTGCCGTTGAAGCTGGTGTGAACACCCTCAACGCCGACCTGAACGTAGCCAACGGAACCTACTTCGTAGAAGTTACCGTAGACGGCGCCAAGAGCGTGAAGCGCGTAGTGGTAGCCCACTAATCGCTTAAGCGTTTGAAGAAGGGGCCTTCCGAATTGGGGGGCCTTTTTCTTTTCCCCTTAATTTTAAATCATGGACCGACATTCAGCCCTGGCCGCGACGGCCGCTTTATTTTTCGCCTTGACGGCTTCGGCCCAATCCCTGCGCGTGGATCCTCCCCATTGGTGGATCGGAACCCCAACCAATCGCCTTGAGCTACTGGTTTCGAGCGATGCAGAACTATCGTCGGCCACCGTTTCTGGCCAAGGCATCACCGTGGTGTCAGATGTCGCCGCAGCCAATCCGCGCTACCGCTACGTGACGGTCGAAATCCAACCGGGCGCGAAGCCCGGTTCCGCCACCGTGGCCGCAGAGGCGGGCCGCAAAAAAATCCGCGCTGAATGGAAGCTTAAAGAGCGCCGCCCCCGTGCACTGGCTCCAGGCCTGAGCCAGCGCGACCTGATTTACCTCGTTACGCCCGACCGGTTCGCCAACGGCAATCCGAGCAACGACGACGTTGCGGGCATGACCGAGCGCGGTGTGGACCGTGCCCACAACTACAAGCGCCACGGCGGCGACCTCGCCGGAATGACTGCCCACCTCGACTACGTGAAGTCGCTGGGGGCCACTGCCGTATGGCCCATGCCGCTCCTCGAGAACGACATGCCGGCCGCTAGCTACCACGGCTACGCGATCACTGACCACTACCGGATTGATCCGCGCTACGGCAGCCACCTCGACTACATCAACTGGGTCGACGGCCTGCACGCCCGCGGAATGAAGGCCATCAAAGACATGGTGTTCAACCACGTGGGCACGGGGCACTACCTCTACCAAAGTCCGCCGGATTCGAGCTGGTTCAATGCTTGGCCATCTGCGCCGGCCAATGATCCGCGGGCCAAGGCCCGAGGCGAAGAAAAGCCCGCATTTACGTCCATTCACCGCTACCAAACGCTGTACGACCCCTATGCCGCAGTCCGCGACCGCGAGCGCCAAACCGACGGATGGTTTGTAGGCTCGATGCCCGACGTGAACGGACGCGATCCGCACTGCGCCCGCTACTTGATACAAAACAGCTTGTGGTGGATTGAGGAGGCCCAATTGGATGGGTTCCGCGTCGATACATGGCTGTACCCGGATCAAGCGTTTATGCGCGAGTGGATGGCCGCCGTAAAGGCCTTTGAACCGCAGTTTTATGTGTACAGCGAGTCGTGGGTGCACAGCGCGCACGCTCAGGCCTTTTACCTCGAAACGCATCCGGACTTGACCGGGGCCGCCGACTTCCCCATGTATTGGGGCCTCAAAAAGGCCGTGGAGCGCCCCAGCGGCTGGAACGAAGGCATGGCTGACATCTATAACGCCCTAGCCGCCGACTACCTCTACGGGTTTGACCGCGCCGGCGACCACCTCGTCACCTTTCTCGACAACCACGATGAGGGCCGCTTTTTTGGCAAGGTGGGCAAGGACCTCGACCGCTTCAAGCTCGGCCTCGGCATGCTGTACACCCTTCGCGGAATTCCAAGCATTTACTACGGAACCGAGTTGCTCTACAGCGCCCTTGACGACCACGGCGCCATGCGCCAGGACTTTGCCGGCGGATGGCCCGGAGACAAAACCTCGGGCTTCACCGGCCAGGGGCTGACCGTCGACCAGCGCGAGGCCCAAGCCTACGTCCGCCAGCTCGGCGCCCTGCGCCTAGCCAACCCTCTGATCGGTACAGGGAACTTCATGCAGTTCACCCCCGACATGGGCTCGTTCGCCTACGCGTGGTACTCAGACAGCGAGGTGATTCTCGTGCTCGCCAACGGCGACGACCGCGTCCACCGCTGGCCGACCGAGCGCGTTGCGGACTTGGGCATCAGCCCGTACACCACCTTTACCGACCTCATTCAGGGCGGAACCGTGACCGCTGGCGCCGAACTCCTGTTCCCGGCTAAGGGGATTCGGATTCTTCGGGCGGTGCGCTGATCTGTTTCTGGTTTCTGGTTTCTAGTTCTTGGTTACTGGTTTTTTTGTTTCTGGTTCCTTGCCTCATTTACAGTACGCTTGGATGCAAGGATCGCGCACTAGGCACTAGGTCACGTTTCGCGAAGCTCGCTCGCGGGGTTCGTTATATTGCCAAGAACCAGGAGCTAGGTACGAGTTACGCGAAACCCGTCCCGGGTTTCGCCATATGAACCATCCGCTCGCGAGGGCGTTAGTATCTTTGTCCTTATTTAGAACTTTTCCAAAATGCTCAAGGTATCTGAACCTGCCGCCCGAAAGGCGATGGAACTCATGCGCGAAGAAGGACTCAACCCTGAGTCTGCCTTTTTGCGCGTGGGTGTAAAGAGTGGAGGCTGTTCGGGGCTGAGCTACGACATGACGTTTGTGGCAGACGCAAAGGACGGCGACCAACTTTTTGAAGACCAAGGCGTTCGCGTTCTGGTGGAAAAGAAGAGCTTGCTCTACCTCTTGGGGACTACGCTAGAGTACAGCGGGGGCCTCAACGGCAAAGGGTTCGCATTTAGCAACCCCAACGCGACGCGCACCTGCGGGTGCGGCGAAAGCTTTGCGGTATAATTCACGAGTACGATGAGTCAAGACGAACTGCTGCACGAAGTAACCGCGTCCGAATACAAATATGGATTTTATTCAGATGTTGAGACGGACCGCATCGCTGCGGGACTGAGTGAAGACGTCATCCGCATGATTAGCGCCAAAAAAGGCGAGCCCGAATGGATGACCGACTGGCGCCTCGACGCCTATCGCGTGTGGAAGGAGATGACTGAGCCCGAGTGGGCCAATGTTCACTACGAGAAGCCCGATTTTCAGGCGATTAGCTATTATGCGGCTCCGGTTAAAAAGCAAATCAACAGCCTTGATGAGCTCGACCCTGAGCTCTTAAAGACCTTTGAAAAGCTGGGGATCAGCCTTGACGAGCAGAAGCGACTGAGCGGTGTGGCGATGGACGTGGTGGTGGATTCCGTGTCGGTGGCGACCACGTTTAAAAAGACGTTGGCCGAGAAGGGCATCATCTTTTGCTCGATGAGCGAGGCCATTCAGGAGCACCCCGAGATGGTTAAAAAGTACTTGGGAACGGTGGTTCCGAAGTCCGACAACTTTTATGCGGCGCTCAACAGCGCGGTGTTCACGGACGGATCGTTTTGCTACATCCCCAAGGGCGTGCGCTGCCCGATGGAGCTGAGCACCTACTTCCGCATCAACGAGGCCGGAACCGGCCAGTTCGAGCGCACCCTGTTGGTGGCCGACGAAGACAGCTACGTGAGCTACCTCGAGGGCTGTACGGCTCCGCAGCGCGACGAAAACCAGCTCCACGCGGCGGTGGTAGAACTCGTGGCTTTGGACCGCGCCGAGATCAAGTACTCGACCGTACAGAACTGGTATCCAGGCGATTCCGAGGGCAAGGGCGGCGTATACAACTTTGTGACCAAGCGCGGAATCTGCGAATCGCACGCCAAAATCAGCTGGACGCAGGTCGAAACCGGCAGCGCCGTGACCTGGAAGTACCCGAGCTGCATCCTCAAGGGCGACCATAGCGTGGGCGAATTCTACAGCGTGGCGGTGACCAACCACCGCCAGCAGGCCGACACCGGAACCAAAATGATTCACCTCGGCCGTCACACCAAGTCGACCATCATCAGCAAGGGAATTTCGGCGGGCCGCAGCCACAACACCTACCGTGGTTTGGTGCGCATGGGTCCGCGGGCCGAACACGCGCGCAACTTCAGCCAGTGCGACTCGCTGCTCATGGGCGACCGCTGCGGAGCCCACACATTCCCCTACATCGAGGTCAAAAATGCCACGGCTCGCACCGAGCACGAGGCCACGACGAGCAAAATTGGCGAAGACCAGATTTTTTACTGCCAGCAGCGCGGACTCGACATGGAGGCCGCCATTGCGCTGATTATCAACGGATACGCTAAAGACGTGCTCAACCAACTCCCGATGGAGTTTGCCGTTGAAGCCCAAAAACTACTTGCCATCAGCCTCGAGGGCTCGGTCGGATAATTTGCAATCATCATGTTAGAAATCAAGAATTTGCACGCCTCAATTGGCGATAAAGAAATTTTGCGCGGGGTCAACCTGACGGTAAAGCCCGGAGAGGTTCACGCCATCATGGGTCCGAACGGATCGGGCAAGTCGACGCTGAGCAGCGTGATTGCGGGCCGCGAAGACTACGAAGTCACTAGCGGTGACATTTTGTGGGACGGCCAGTCGATCCTCGAGCTCGCCCCTGAACAGCGTGCCCACCTTGGGCTGTTTTTGAGCTTTCAGTACCCCGTAGAAATTCCGGGCGTAAGCGTTTCGAACTTCGTCAAAACGGCCTTGAACGCGGTGCGCACAGCCCGCGGCGAAGAGCCCTTGGACGCCTCGGCGATGCTCAAGAAAATGCGTGAAGCGCTTCAACTACTTGAAATGGATAAGGGCTTTTTGAGCCGTAGCCTCAACGAGGGATTCTCGGGCGGAGAAAAGAAGCGCAACGAGATCTTTCAGATGGCCATGCTCGAACCGCGCCTGGCGATTTTGGACGAAACCGATTCCGGACTGGATATTGATGCGCTGCGCATTGTCGCCCAAGGGGTGAACGGACTGCGCTCGCCGAAGGCCAGCTTTGTGGTGATTACCCACTACCAGCGCCTGCTGGACTACATTGTTCCGGACGTGGTGCACGTGCTCTACAAGGGCCGCATCGTGAAGACCGGCGACAAGACCCTCGCCCAGGACCTCGAGGTGCGCGGATACGACTGGATCAAAAAAGAGGTGGAATGAACGACCGCCTCTCTGCCCAGTACTGGCTTCACGAGAAAGAGCTGACGGCATACTCAAGTGAGGCCGTGCGCGACCGCCGCCGCAGCGCCATGGAGCGATTTGAGGCTGTCGGGTTCCCGACCGTGCGCGACGAAGACTGGAAGTACAGTTCGCTCAAGCCCGTGCTCGCGCCTCACTACGGGCTGCGCCCGCCCTGCGCTCCGCTCGAAGACGAGCACCTCGAGTACAAGGACATCAAACGATTCTTAGTCAACGAGTTGGATTCGTACCGCGTCGTGTTTTTGAACGGACGCTACTCGAGCTGGCTGAGTGACACCACCCACCGCGGATTCGACGTCTGCACTCTGTCGGCCGCCTGGAAGAAGTACCCCGAGACCATCGACCGCTACTTTGCGCAGCTCACCGAGAACTTGGGGCCGCTGGCGCAGCTCAACACGGCCCTGGCTTGGGACGGACTCTATGTGGTCGTGCCCGACAACGTGGTGGTTGACCGGCCGATCCAAGTGCTTTCGTTTACCACCGGAACCGAGCCGCGCGCCACGCAAATCCGCAACCTGGTCGTGCTTGGCGTCAACGCCCAAGCCGAAATCATCGAGCGCCACCAGTCCCTATCTGACCACCCCACGTGGACCAACGCGGTCGACGAGGCCTACTTGGCCGCCGGCGCGCAGCTCCGCTGGGTGAAGCTGCAGCACGACGCCCCCGAGGCTTCACTGACGCAGCACACACGCATTCAGCAGGCCCGCGACAGCCGCGCCCAAGTGAACACGATCAGCACCGGAGGCCGATTTATTCGCAACAACCTCGACTTCGTGCTTCAAGAGCCCGGAGCCGACGCCCGCATGCTCGGACTCACGCTGGCCAAGGGCAAGCAGCTGGTCGACCACCACACGCTGGTGGACCACCAGGCTGCGCATTGTACCTCGCACGAGAACTACAAAGGCATCTACGACGACGGTTCTAAGGGCGTGTTCAACGGCCGGATTTACGTGCACGAGGACGCCCAAAAGACCGACGCCTACCAGCAGAACGCCAACTTGGTGCTGCACGAGCGCGCCGAGGTCAACACTAAGCCCCAGCTCGAAATCTTTGCGGACGACGTGAAGTGTTCTCACGGCTGCACCGTGGGCCAGCTCGACGAGGACGCGCTCTTTTACCTCCGCGCCCGCGGAATCAAAGAGCCCGAAGCCCGCGCCCTGCTCATGCTGGCTTTTGCCGAGGACGCCTTGGCTGGAATCGACCACCCTTCGCTCAACGCCAAGCTGCACAAGCTCATTGCAGGCAAATTGGGCGTGGATTTGACCCTCGACTTGTAAGGATTCGGTATCTTCGCTGCTCCGTCTTAACGACTGCAGCAATGAACAACTACCGTTTCTGGAACAACGCCCTCGGCTGGACGACCTTCGTCGTCGCCCTCGTCACCTATACCCTCACCATGGAGCCCACCGTAAGCTTCTGGGACTGTGGGGAATACATCACTACCTCAGTCAAGCTTGAGGTCGGACACCCTCCGGGTGCCCCCGTATTTCAGCTCGTGGCCAACGTGATGTCGCAGCTCGCCCTGGGCGACGTGACGAAGCAGGCCTACTGGGTCAACTATACGAGCGGACTGTCTTCGGCCCTCTCGATCCCCTTCTTATTTTGGACCATCACCATGCTGGCCAAAAAATTGGTGCGCGGCGAGGAATCCCTTGGCCAAAACATCGCCGTACTGGGCTCGGGCCTCGTGGGCGCCTTGGCCTTCACGTGGTCGGACTCATTCTGGTACAGCGCCGTCGAGGGTGAGGTGTACGCCATGTCGAGCTTCTTTACGGCTGTGGCCTTTTGGGCAGCGCTCAAGTGGGAGGCCGCGGCGGACCACGACATGCGCGCCAACCGCTGGCTGCTGCTGGTGGCCTACCTGACCGGACTCTCGGTGGGGGTTCACATCCTGGTCTTCTTGACCATTCCAGCGGTCGTCATGATCTACTTCTACAAGAACTACCCCAAGGTGACCTGGAAGACGTGGGTGGTGGCCAACGCCGTATCGGTGTTTGTGCTGGCCCTCGTATTTGCCGTGATTATTCCGGTCATTTTGCGCTTGTTCGGATTCTTTGAAATCACCGCTGTCAACAGCATTGGCTTGCCCAAAAACACGGGTTCGGTGCTGATGGTGCTCGCATTGATTGCGGGCGTGTACTTCGGAATCCGCTGGGCCGTTAAGACCAACCGCCCCCTTGTCGAGCAGGGAATCTTGGCCGTCGTGATGCTGCTGATCGGCTACTCGAGCTTTGTGGTGCTGGCCATCCGCTCGAACGCCAACACGCCGATTGACGAGAACAACCCAGAGGACGCGATGTCGCTCTTGGCCTACTACAATCGTGAGCAGTACGGAGACTGGCCGGTGCTCTACGGGCAGAGCTTCAACAGCAAGCTCGACAGCCGCAAGCCCTACGCCGACGGATCGCCCGCCTACCTCTACAGCGAGACCACTGGAAAGTACGAGGTCGTCAACGACGGCAAGGCGGCCAAGCCGAACTACGCCAAAGACGAGGTCGGATTCTTTCCGCGCATGTGGTCTGACCAGGCTGACCACGTTGAGAACTACCAACGGATTTTTGGCGCTAATCCTGACCAAAAAATCACCTTCTCGGAGCACTTCAAGTACTTCATGGACTACCAGGTGGGCCAGATGTGGTTCCGCTACTTCATGTGGAATTTTGCCGGACGCCAGAACGACGACCAGAACCGCTACGAGCTGATCAACGGCAACTGGATGACCGGCATCGACTTCATCGACGAGATGCGCCTTGGGCCGCAGTCGAACTTACCGGATTCGATGGCGAAGCAAGAGGGCCGCAACTACTACTACGCCCTACCGCTGCTGCTGGGATTGCTGGGGTTGTGGTTTCAGGCCAAGCGCGACCAGCGCAATGCCTGGGTGATCACGCTGCTGTTCTTGTTCACCGGCCTGGCCATTGTGGTGTACACCAACCACAAGCCGTTTGAGCCGCGCGAGCGCGACTATGCCTTTGTCGGATCCTTTTACGTCTTCGCGATTTGGGTCGGACTCGGAGTGGTGGCCCTGTACGAGTTGCTCGCCAAGTACCGCTCGACGGCGCTTGCGCTTGGCGTGACGGTGCTGACCCTTGGAATTCCGACGCTGATGGTGGCTGAAAACTGGGACGACCACGACCGCAGCAACCGCTACACGGCCCGCGACATCGCTAAGATGTACCTCGACAGCTGTGAACCGAACGCGATCCTGTTCACCAACGGAGACAACGACACCTTCCCGCTGTGGTACGTGCAAGAGGTAGAGGGGTACCGCACCGACGTGCGCATCGTCAACCTGTCGCTGCTCAACACGGACTGGTACATCGACATGATGAAGCGCAAGTTCTACGACAGCGAGCCGGTTCCGTTTACGTTCGAAAAGTCCGAGTACGTGCAGGGCACCCGCGACGTGCTGTACTTCCAGGACATGGGCCTCAAGGGCCGCTGGTACGTTCAGGACTTCTTGGACTACGCCAAGCGCAGTGACGACGGCGTGATGTTCACCGCGTTTGCCGGAACCGACAGCCCCAAAAAGCTTCCGTTCTTCCCCATGAAGAACTTCCGGGTTCCCGTGAGTAAGGCCGACGTGGTCAAGGCAGGCCTCGCCAACGATTCGACGGCCATCCCCGAGTACATCGACTGGAACTGGGGCAGCAGCATCGTCGCCAAGCGCGACCTGATGGTGATTGACCTGATCGCGCACAACGACTGGAGCCGCCCCATCTACTTCTCGACCACGGTCGGAAGCTCACCCAGCTCGTTCTTCTGGCTGCAGGACTACCTTCAGCTCGAGGGCTTGGTGTACCGATTTGTTCCGACGGCTTCGGCCGGAGCCGGCAACGGCTACGAGTTCGGTTCGGTCAACACCGAGAAGTGCTACAACCTGATGGTGAATCCTGAGGGAGCCGCCGGCAAGTTCAACTTTGGCAATATGGAGGTTCCGGATGTGTTCTTGGATGAGACGGTGCGCCGCTCGACCTTCAACCTGCGCGCCACCTATGCGCGCACGGCCAACGCCCTCGCTCGCGCGGGACAAACCGAGAAGGCCATTGAGGTGCTCAATACCGCAACGAGCAAGATGCCGGTGTCCAAGTTGGGCTACGACTACTTCTCACTCGGGTTGATTGAGGGGTACTACGTGGCCGGAGACGCAGAATCCGCCAAGACCATGGCCGAAGGCTTCAAGGCCGACATTGTGCAGCGCCTCGAGTACTTCGGCCAGTTCAAGGGCAAGAAGGCACGTC
>JACCDK010510663.1_pt1 | contig 11977 bp, 9 predicted proteins | sample 7445871 | NCBI WGS metagenome assembly JACCDK01 (sample SAMN15323436, study PRJNA562643) | freshwater metagenome | isolation source: river surface water | place: USA:Blue River Watershed | collected 2017-08-15
TCGATGATGGCGTCAGCGATACCGCGGGCGTACAAAGCAACTGCTTTGGCCGAGTCGTCGTTACCTGGAATGATGTAGTCGATGCCTTCGGGTGAGTGGTTAGAGTCCACCACACCAATCAGAGGGATGCCCAATTTTTTGGCTTCCAAAATGGCGATCTTGTGGTAACCGACGTCGATCACAAAAATAGCATCAGGCAAAGTGGCCATGTCTTGAATGCCACCGATGTCTTTTTCAAGCTTCTCGATTTCACGCTTGAACATGAGTTGTTCTTTTTTGCTCAAAGAGTCGAGTCCAACTTCTTGCTGAGCTTTCATGTCCTTCAAGCGCTTGATGGAAGTCTTGACGGTTTTGAAGTTGGTGAGCATGCCGCCCAACCAGCGTTGGTCAACGTAGGGCACACCTGCGCGCTGAGCTTCAGCAGCCACGGTTTCACGGGCTTGACGCTTTGTACCCACCATCAGAACGGTACCGCGGTTTGCAGAGAGTTGTTTGACGAACTTCAATGCGTCTTGGAACATCGGCAACGATTTTTCCAAGTTGATGATGTGGATTTTGTTGCGGTGACCGAAGATGAAGGGGGACATCTTGGGGTTCCAGAAGCGTGTTTGGTGACCAAAGTGGACACCGGCTTCCAGCATTTCGCGCATGGTAACGGACATGTTGTTTCTCCGAAGGTTGGGTCTAAAATCCGGCTCACACATCGGTTGTTTGGGCGTGCCCTTGGGGCACACAGGTCAAACAACCAACACCTTGAAGGAGCCGGTTTGCGATTTACTTGCAGGGAAATTCCTGCCAAGCCTGTCGAGTATAGCATCCCAAAACCCACTTTTTCAGCCCTTCCACACTCTTTACCGCCACACCCCACGCCATGCGCCCAGACCTGATTGCCACCCTAGAAGCCATCTCTGCTCAAAAGACCACCCCTCTGGCCGAATGGGAAAAAAGCCAAACCTTGGCCCAAAGTTCTGCATGTGACAAAGTCTTTTTGACCCTAGAGACGAACCCCATTCCACCACTGTTACAGGAACCTAGCGTGGTCAATGCCCCACTCAAAGGCTTGGCTTTCTCGGTCAAAGACCTGTTTGATGTGGCTGGAAGCCCTACTTTGGCGGGCTCCAAGGTCCTCCACGGCACGACAATTGCGCAGGTTGACTGCCCCGTGGTGGCCCGAATGAACCATGCAGGGGGTGCTTTTTTAGGCCGCACCAACATGGTGGAGTTTGCATTTTCTGGCATTGGCAACAACCCCCATTACGGTACGCCAGCGGCTTGGGACGCGATCACAGACACGGCCGTCCAAAGCAATGGGCAAGGTCATGTCCCTGGGGGCTCGTCCTCTGGCGCTGCCGTTTCTGTGGCCACTGGCGCCGCCTTCATCGGCTTGGGTTCTGACACCGGTGGCTCCATCCGCATCCCGGCTGCCTTGAATGGCATTGTGGGATTTAAAAATACAGCCCGTTTGGTTCCGACAGTGGGTGCCATTCCTTTGTCAACCACCATGGACACCGCCTGCGCCATGACACGCAGTGTTCGCGATGCTGTGTTGGCGCATGAGATCTTGGCTTCCCGAAAAGTGGCCCGGGCTTCTCGATCACTGTCCAGCTATCGTTTGGCCGTTCCCACCAACCTCATGCTGGACGGCATGTCAGCCGGTGTGCAAAAAGCTTGGGAACGCAGCTTGCAAAAGTTGTCTCAAGCGGGCGCTCAAATTGTTGAAATTCCTCTGCATGAAATCAAAGAGCTGGCGGGGCTGTTGGCCACTGGCGGCTTCAGTGCGGCCGAGAGCTACACCTGGCACAGACATTTGCTGGCTCAAGGCGAATCGCAGTACGACCCGCGTGTGGCCGCTCGAATATTGAAGGGCGCCAACATGAAGGCCTTTGAGTATTTGGATTTGCAGGCTGGCCGAGTCGCCTGGATTGCACGGATGCAAGCGGCACTCAACAGTGTCGATGCAGCGCTTTCTCCCACTGTTCCCATCGAAGGACCCACGTTGGCCAGTGTGGCACCCGGCACCGAAAAGGACGACGCATTTTTTGCTGCCAACGGCCTGTTGTTGCGCAACACCAGCGTGGTCAATATGTTCGATGGTTGCGCCTTGTCACTGCCCATGCACCATGCCGGCGAATTGCCCACCAGTTTGATGGTGTGGCAAGGCCCCATGAAAGACGATGATGTGCTGAACATTTCATTGGCGATTGAAAAAGCATTGAGGACTGCTTGAAAAAACTCAACTGGCTAGAACCCCTGCCATTGTTCGATGTGGCGCAAACTCGCCGCCTTGAAGCCTTGGCCACATCGAGGATCACCAGCGGTCCCAGCTTGATGGCGCAAGCGGGTTTGTCAGTTGCCAAATTGGCCATGGCCATCAAACCCTGTGCGCCCTGCTATTGGATCTTTTGTGGGCCTGGCAACAACGGCGGCGACGGCTTGGAAGCCGCTGCACATTTGCACCAATGGGGTCAACAAGTTCGAATCGTGCTTTGGCAGCCTTCTGCACAGCGACCTTCAGATGCAGCGCAGGCCTTGAGCAATGTCAAAGCATTGGGCATTTCCATTCAAGCAACACTGCCAGCACAGGGGGCTGTCAGTCGTCATGACTTGTGCATTGATGCCATGCTGGGCATTGGCTTGCGTTCAAGCACATGTGAGCCCCACGAGGGCACCAAATTAGAAGCCGAGCAAGCATTGCATTCTTGGATTCACAGCATCTACCAATGTGGCGCAGATGTTTTAGCCGTCGACACGCCCTCTGGATTGAATACCGACACAGGTCAGTTTCAAAACATGAAGGTGGCGCCGCAAGCCATCCAAGCGCAACACACCCTGCAGCTTTTGACAGCCAAACCAGGTTGTATGACGGCACATGGCCGAGATGCTTGCGGCACGCTTTGGCTCGACTCCTTGGGCAGTGAAGATCTGCAGCAAAATCTCAGAGCATCAGCCCAAATCAACTGCAGACCTCAAACGCAATTGAGGCGGCAACACGCCAGCCACAAAGGCAGTTATGGCGATGTGGCGGTCATAGGCGGCGAAACCGTTCAAGTCCGTGGCATGGGTATGACGGGTGCAGCCGACTTGGCGGCTTCCGCCGCCCTGCATGCAGGTGCTGGCCGCGTGATGGTTTGTTATTTGGCAAACGAGCGCCAGTCTGGAACGCCAAGCCCGCGACTGGCTGAAATCATGCAGCGCGAATTTTCCGCATTGAAGTTGCAGTCTGGCGTGATTGTGTGCGGTTGCGGTGGTGGTGTCACTGTGCGCAAAGTGTTGCCGCAAGTACTGCAACAAAGTTTGCAATTGGTTCTGGATGCCGATGCTTTGAATGCCATTTCACAAGACCCTTGGCTCCAAGAACTGCTGCGTCAACGTGCGGATCAACGCCGCCAAACTGTGATCACACCTCACCCTCTAGAAGCTGCAAGATTGTTAAAGAGCGATCGCGCTTCAGTTCAAAACGATCGTCTGAGTGCAGCGCAAACCCTGGCTGACGATCTGAAGTGCACCGTGGTGCTGAAAGGTTCTGGCACAGTGATCGCCAAAACAGGTATTGGACCGGTCATCAATTTCACAGGCAATGCGCGCCTGGCAACAGGCGGTACAGGGGATGTGCTGGCAGGCTTGTTGGGCGCACGCATGGCCCAAGGCTTGAGTGAATTTCAGGCGGCTTGCACAGCCGTGTTTGAACACGGACTGGCAGCAGATGAAACGGATTTGCCCACCCTCACTGCAGGCAAATTGGCAACACTTATCCGCGGCCCGCAAATGGCATCTTGGTAGCCATCACAGTGTGGAACATCACGTTGGCTTCCAGTGGCAAGCTGGCCATGTAGACCACTGAAGTTCCCACCAACGCCACATCCATCAGGGGCTCTGCTTTGATTTCCAAGTTGGCTTGAGGCACACCTTTGGCCATTTTCATGGCCATGGGGGTTGCAGCGTTGCCCACATCAATTTGACCCACAGCGATGTCGTATTGTCGACCGTCGAGGGATGCGGTTTTGGTCAGGCCAGAGACGGCGTGCTTGGTGGAGGTGTAGGCAATTGAGAACGGGCGTGGTGTGGTGGCCGAGATCGAACCGTTGTTGATGATGCGACCGCCCATGGGTTTTTGATCTTTCATGACACGGAAAGCCTCACGAATGCACAAGAACATGCCCGTCAAGTTGGTGTCGACCACCCCTTTCCACATCTCCAAACTGAGGTCATGGATGGGAATGGCCGGCGTGCTAACGCCGGCGTTGTTGAACAGCAAATCGACACGACCAAATGTTTTCACGCATTGCGCAAACAAATTGGCGACAGAATCTTCTTGCGTGACATCGGTCGGAACCGCCAACACTTGGTAATCACCGTTGATCGCTTTGGCTTCAGCCGCCACCTCTTCCAAGTTAGCCAATCGACGGCCTGCCAATACAACGGACCAGCCGTCTTTGAGCAAAGCCAACGCAGTTGCCTTGCCAATGCCAGAACCAGCGCCTGTCACGATGGCAATTTTTGAAGCGTGTGTCATGAATTATGTCTCCTGCTTGAATCTTGAATTGAAAAAATGGGGTGAAACGCGAAGGCCTCTTTTCAGCGCCGACTCTTTCGCGATTGACTGGACTTCTTGGCGCCCGATGACTTGGAGGTCGCCCCTTTGGGACTGACCTTGCCATGCCGGGTACTGGGTTTGCCACCTTCCGCTTTGCGTGCATTGAAAGGACGCGTTTTGGACTTGGCACCTTCTGCGCCCACCAGTGAACCCCGCACTTTGTCATTGCGACCAGCAACTTGTTTGCCAGGTCCTTTGTCACGCATTTGACGCGCACTGAATTCTTCAGCCGGATTCACCAAACGGAAATCAATTTTTCGTCCGTCCAAGTCAACACGACTGACTTGAATTTGAACGCGGGTGCCAATGGCATAGCGGATGCCGGTTCGCTCGCCTCGCAATTCTTGTCGTGCTTCGTCAAAACGGAAATACTCGCCGCCTAACTCCGTGATGTGCACCAAGCCTTCCACATACAAATTGTCCAGGGTGACAAAGATTCCGAAGCTGGTAGCCGAGGTCACCACGCCTGAATATTCTTCGCCCAAATGCTCGCGCATGTATTTGCATTTGAGCCAAGCCTCTACATCGCGGCTGGCTTCATCGGCACGGCGTTCGTTGGCACTGCAATGCAGACCTGCAGCTTCCCAAGCCTGTTGTTCGGCTGGTGACATTTTGATGCGAGGTGCATCGTCCATCTGCGCGCCCGCTTTGTTTTTCTGCAAACGCTTCGCGAGCTTGGCATGCGCCTCGCCAGGCAATGGCAGTGCTGGCAACTGGTACTTCTTGTGCGCCAAAATGGCCTTGATGACGCGGTGAACCAGCAGGTCAGGGTAACGGCGAATGGGGCTGGTGAAGTGCGTGTAAGCCTCGTAGGCCAATCCAAAGTGACCGCTGTTGATGGGGGTGTAGATGGCTTGCTGCATGGAGCGTAGCAGCATGGTGTGAATTTGCTGTGCATCGGGCCGGTCTTTGGTGGCCTGTGCAATGTGTTGAAACTCGCTGGGCTTGGGCTCGTCACTGACGGTGTAGGGCAATCCCAAAGACTTCAGATAATTGCGCAGCAAATCTTTCTTTTCGGGCGTGGGACCTTCGTGCACCCGAAACAAGCCAGGATGCTTGCTGGTTTGAATGAAATCAGCGCTACAAACATTGGCCGCCAACATGGCCTCTTCAATCAGCCTGTGGGCCTCAGTGCGAACACGTGGAACGATTTTTTCGATGCGACCGTTGTCGTCACAAATGATTTGTGTTTCGGTGGTTTCAAAATCCACGGCACCGCGAACGGCACGTGACGACAACAAGGCACGGTAAACATCGTGCAAGTTCAGAAGATCATTGACGCGCGCTTTGCGCTTGATGGCTTCAGGGCCACGCGTGTTGGCCAAAATCGCGGCCACTTCGGTGTAGGTGAACCGTGCATGGCTGTACATCACGGCAGGATAAAACTGATAAGCGTGAATCTCACCTTTGGCAGTGATCAACATGTCGCAGACCATGCACAAACGTTCGACTTCGGGGTTCAGAGAACACAAACCGTTGGAAAGTTTTTCCGGCAACATCGGAATGACGCGGCGCGGAAAGTAAACGCTGGTTGCGCGGTCGTATGCATCGATGTCAATGGCACTGCCTGTTTCAACATAATGGCTGACATCGGCAATGGCCACCAACAAACGCCAGCCTTTGGCCTTGCCAATCTTGGCAGGTTCGCAATACACCGCATCGTCAAAATCACGTGCATCTTCACCATCGATGGTGACCAAGGGAATGTCGGTGAGGTCGATCCGATCTTGAGAGTCTTGTGGACGAACCTTGTCGGGAAGTTCACGCGCCAAATTCAAACATGCAGCAGAGAATTCGTGTGGCACGCTGTATTTGCGAACTGCAATGTCGATTTCCATACCGGGGTCATCGATTTCGCCCAGCACTTCTTTGACGCGTCCAACAGGTTGACCAAACAAGGCGGGCGGTTCCGTCAGTTCAACCACCACCACCTGTCCAGGTTTGCCAGCGCCAATGCCCACTTTGGGAATCAGAATGTCTTGGCCATAGCGCTTGTCTTCCGGCGCCACAATCCAAATGCCACCCTCATTGAGCAAGCGGCCAATGATGGGCTGCGCGGGACGCTCCAGTATTTCAACGACACGTCCTTCGGGTCTGCCCTTTCGGTCTTGTCTGACGATGCGAACTTTGACACGGTCTTTGTGCAACACCGCTCGCATTTCGTTGGGCGACAAGAAAATATCGCCATCACCATCGTCACGAATCAGAAAACCATGTCCGTCGCGGTGGCCTTGCACACTGCCTTCGATCTCATCGAGCAGTCCTGAGGGGTGGCTAATTTTTTTGATATACAATCCTTTTTTTCCTGAATGCCCAGGTGGCGGAATTGGTAGACGCACTAGTTTCAGGTACTAGCGAGTAACTTCGTGGGGGTTCGAGTCCCTTCCTGGGCACCAAGTTTAAACAAAGCTGCACGAGATGCGGCTTTTTTTACGCACATCGTTTGCAAATTCACGGTCCTTGAGGTGTCTGACATGCTTTTCTGCGGAACTTGCAAATTAAACAGGCAACGCGATCAGGTCGTGGCCTTCAACGCCCACAATCCGTGCGCGCGTGAATTCACCCACCTTGTAGGTTTTACTGATCTTTTCTGGCGGTAACAAACGAACCAATCCGTCAATTTCTGGCGCATCCGCATACGAGCGCCCAATGCCCCCTTTTTTGCCCAAGGCCGATGCAGAATCAACCAAGACTTGCATGGTGGCACCCACGCGCTGATGTAAACGTTGAATGGACACTTCTTCAGCCACAGCCATGAAGCGTGAACGCCGTTCTTCTCGCAGGGCCTCTGGCAGCATGCCTGGCAAGTCGTTGGCAGTAGCGCCTTTGACAGGGCTGTAGGCAAAACAACCTGCCCGGTCAATCTGCGCTTCTCGCACAAAATTGAGCAAGTGTTCAAATTCTTCCTCTGTTTCACCAGGAAATCCTGCAATGAAGGTGCTTCGGATAACCAGTTGAGGACAAATTTCGCGCCACTTTTGAATGCGCTCTAAATTCTTCTCGCCGCTGGCGGGACGCTTCATGCGCTTGAGCACGTCGGGGTGACTGTGCTGCAACGGCACATCCAAATAAGGCAAGATCAAGCCAGTGGCCATGAGCGGCAAAATATCGTCGACACTGGGGTATGGGTACACATAGTGCAAGCGAACCCAAGCGCCATGCTTTTGCGCCATTTCACCCAGTGTCTGAACCAATTCCAACATGCGCGTTTTGACAGGACGACCTTCCCAAAAACCCATGCGGTATTGGGTATCAACGCCATAGGCAGACGTGTCTTGGCTGATCACCAACAACTCTTTGACCCCGCCTTCAAACAAGGCCTGCGCTTCTTTCAAGACATCGCCAATGGGACGTGAGACGAGATCGCCGCGCATCGAGGGAATGATGCAGAAGGTGCAGCGGTGATTGCAGCCTTCACTGATTTTCAAATAAGCATAGTGACGGGGCGTGAGCTTGAGGCCCGCTTCGCCAAAAGCATTGGGCACCAAATCCAAGAAGGGGTCGTGGGGCTTGGGCAAATGCGCATGGACAGCATCCATCACCTCTTGGGTGGCGTGGGGTCCTGTGACCGCCAGCACACTGGGATGCATGGCCCGCACCATGTTGCCACCACCTTCAGCTTCTTTGGCACCCAAGCAGCCCGTGACAATGACTTTGCCGTTGACGTTCAAGGCTTCTGAAATGGTGTCCAAACTTTCCTTCACGGCATCGTCAATGAAGCCGCAAGTGTTGACGATCACCAGATCGGCACCTTCGAAAGTTTTGGAAGTTTGATAACCCTCAGCACTGAGCTGCGTCAGGATCAGCTCTGAGTCTGTGAGGGCCTTGGGACAGCCGAGGCTGACGAAGCCTACTTTGGGGGCGACCGATGAGGCGGTATCAGGAGCGGCGCCATGGCCGGTGGTAGCATTTTCGTTCATGGGGCTATTGTCCCAGTAATTCGATCGCCTCAGACGGCTCTGGTCTCATCGATTCAGGGCTTCAGACCCAAAGCAGAGAAAAATTGAGCGGTTTGCTTTTGCATCTGCTCTTGCATTTGGCTCATGATGTTGGTCGACTGATGCCCCATGGTCGATTGCATTTGCATCAAAGACTGCAAATTACTTTCTAAATAAGACCCCATGTAGCCTTGCATGGCATGGCCATAGAAGCGAATGATGTTGGCCAGTACAGCCTCAGTGAACATGGGCGCGCCAGCGGATTCCTCTTCCAAAATGATCTGCAACAGGATGCTTCGGGTCAGGTCATCTCCCGTTTTGGCGTCTCTGACTGCGAATGTTTGGCCTTCCATCACCAAAAGCTTGATTTCAGCCAGCGTGATGTAGCTGGAAGTTGTGGTGTCATAAAGCCGGCGGTTGGGGTATTTTTTAATCACCCGTTGTGGCTTGACTTCAGCAGAATCTGTGGGATTGGCAGTTTTTGTAGCCTTGGCGGTCTTCTCGGGCTCGGGTTTGCCACGGGTGGTGTCGGCGGCAGATTTGGCTGATTGACGTGCCATGATTTAGACTCTTCACAAAATTAACGGTGCAACATTGACAGGCGCAACAACGAACCACAATTTGCTGCAGCGCAATAGATTTTAAAGCCACCGCTTTGTTAACTGCTACGAGGAGTAACCCTCAATCATGCTGAATGCCCATCACGCTGCGCTGTTTTTGACTGTGGCCATGCTGGCGGTCACCACCTATTTTCTGTTTGGATCGATCCCCCTGCTCATTTTGAAGCACGACAACACCATGGACGCCAAGTTCATCAAGTCCTTCTACCTCACCTATTTCAAGTTTGCGATTGTTGTGGCCATTGCAGCGACATTCAGTTACGCACTAGCGGCCAAACCGATGCTGACCCTTGAAGCTGCCATCATTGCCACTTTGACCTTGGTGCTCCGCTTCAAATTCATCCCCAAAATGGAACAAATCGGCGCTGAAATTCGAGACAACAGCAACCTGATGGCCATTCCTGAATTTAGAAAAATTCACAAAACTGCCATATTGATCAATGCCACCCAGCTCTTCACGGTCCTCGGCAGCCTGAGCTTGATCTAACTCATTGGGGTCAGATCACAATTAATTGCATGCCAATGAGAGAATGTAGTCCCCTCATTTCATCCGGCACAGCCATGAATCATTTGAATGGTTGGCTTTTAGCCTTCGCAGGGCTCTTGATGAGTGCATGTACAACGCCCATGTCAACACCCCATTTGTCCTACAAGCCTGTCATTTTTGTACATGGCAACGGCGACTCCGCTGCACTTTGGCAAAGCACCTTGTGGCGCTTCGAATCCAACGCTTGGCCCTCGCAATTGCTTCACGCATTGGATGTTCCCTACCCGCTCGCGCGCGACGCCGATGACAAACCGCAAGCTGGGCGTACTTCCACCACCGAACACATGCAAGTACTCCAGGACAAAGTGGATGAAGTCTTGAAGCAAACTGGTGCCCAACAAGTCATCCTGATCGGCAATTCAAGAGGGGGCAATGCCATTCGCAATTACCTGTGCAACGCAGGGGGTACAAAAAACGTCAGCCATGCCATCATCGGCGGCGGAACCAACCACGGCGTCCAGGCGGTTCCTGGTTTGAACGATGCCAGTGAATTTTCTGGCGCTGGCCCATTTCTCAAACAACTCAATGCACCGAAGAACGAAAGAGGTGATGAGGTTTGTGGCCCCACGCAATGGATGACCATTCGATCTGACAACAACGACAAGTACGCGCAGCCAGATGGCGTTTGGATTGGCATGAAGGGACGTGCCACCATGGTTGGGTTTGATGGCCCTGAACTCAAAGGGGCATTGAATGTCGTGATTCCCCAACTTGATCACCGCGAAACTTCCTTTTCGCCAGAGGCTTTTGTCGCCAGCTATCAATTTCTGACGGGACAAACCCCTTTGCACAACATCACTCCGCAAACGCAGATTGAACTGAATGGCAAAGTATTTGGCCTGGGGCTGAACCCACGCCAAGCCGACAGCGGAAACTTTGTCAGCAATTTACCTTTGCAAGGTGCCCAGTTGGCCGTCTACGAAACTGATCCCCAAACGGGCCAGCGCCAAGGTGCTGCCGTCCACCGAAAGACCATCGCCGTTGATGGCCAATGGGGTCCCTTCAAGGCCAACTCGCGCGCCGCCTACGAATTTGAATTGACTGCTGAAGGCTATGCCACCACACACATCTACCGGAGTCCATTCCCAAGATCAAGCAACCTTGTTCATCTGCGACCCGAGCGATTGGCAGCATCGGAACGTACCACGCAAGCTCTGGTCATCTGGACGCGGCCCAGAGGCTACTTTGATGCAAACCGCGATCGAATGAAACTGGATGGTCAATCTGACATACCGGGTATTGTCCCAGGCATGGGGGCAGGCATTTCAAGCGTCAGAATGAGAACGAGTGAATCTCCTCAACGTTCCATAGCAGCGGAATTCAACGGAGAACACCTGAAAGGATTGACCTGGCCCGCTTCGCAAGGTCATGTCACTGTGTTAGAACTGACTTACTGATGACAGTTCGTTGAATTAACAATCAAAAAGAGGGCCTCATGAATTTCCGAACTTTATTTCTGATGACCACTTTCATGATGGGGCAAACAGCCATGGCCATCGAAGAACCTGCATTCAAAGTCACCCTGAAGTCCGAACCCTTTGAAGTCCGACAGTACGCACCCATCCTCGTTGCAGAAACGATGGTTGAAGGCGACATGGACGAAGCTTCAAACAAAGGTTTTCGTCGCATCGCAGACTATATTTTTGGTAACAACCGTGCTGCGCAATCTGGCAACAGCGCCAAAATTGCAATGACAGCACCTGTCACGGTTGAGCCACAATCTGAAAAAATAGCCATGACAGCGCCGGTCACCATGAGCGCGGTCATCAATGACATGCGAGAAGCCAAACTGTGGCGCGTGCATTTTGTGATGCCTGCCCAGTACACCCTGAGCACCCTGCCTCAACCCAACAATCCTGAAGTGAAGCTCAAAGAAGTACCCGGCAAGTTGATGGCCGTTCACAGTTACACCGGCTTCAACACCCTGGCCAAAGTTCAAAGCAAAACCGATGAACTGATGGCATGGTTGCAGCAAAAAAACTTCAAAGTCATTGGAGCCCCTCAACTCTCACGCTACGACCCACCTTGGACCTTGCCCATGTTCAGGCGCAATGAAATCATGGTTGAGATAGAAAAATAATTGGGGTCAGATCAACATTAATTTCTAATCAAAGGGGTTTAAGGCTTAGGGGGGCTGAACGATTTCTGGTACTCCAGTATGAGGAAGCCCCCCTAAGCCTTAAACCCCTTTGATTAACAAAATTAATGTTGATCTGACCCCAATTATTTTTCTATCTCAACCATGATTTCATTGCGCCTGAACATAGGCAAGGTCCAA
>JACCDK011652797.1_pt1 | contig 11973 bp, 8 predicted proteins | sample 7445871 | NCBI WGS metagenome assembly JACCDK01 (sample SAMN15323436, study PRJNA562643) | freshwater metagenome | isolation source: river surface water | place: USA:Blue River Watershed | collected 2017-08-15
CAAAGTAATATAGTATATTTTTCATAGCGCTATTTTTTTGTTTTTACTGAAATTATAAAATAGCGCAATCCTTAGACTTATCAAGCCTTCAGATCGTTTTTTCGATCGAGAATTTAATGGCCCTGATTATTTGTAGAAAAAAAGTATTAGCTATAAATTATTTTGGATGATAAGATAATTTATTTTTTACCAAGGATTTGTTAAATGATAAAGAAATTGCCGCTATGGAAAAAGGTCTTATTAGGGATGATTTTTGGCATATTGACAGGACATTGTTTTGGAGAAAGTGCATTATTAATTAAACCAATAGGCGATGTTTTTATATCATTAATAAAAATGGTTGTAGTACCGTTAATATTTTTTTCTATATTAAATGGTGTGGCCAGTGTGAGCGATGCAGATACTTTTAGCAGGATTGGAATGAAAGCAATGCTAACATATTCTGCAACAACGGTTTTTGCAGTCATAATCGGGTTGGCTTTTGCAAATTTCTTTGAGCCAGGGGTTGATTTAAATATTACTTTTCCAGCATCTGAAATAAACAATACTGGTTTTTCAATTGTAGACCTTTTAGTCAATTTGGTGCCTTCTAATCCTATAAAAGCAATGGTTGATGGCAATACTGTGCAGGTTGTAATCTTTGCATTCTTTACAGGCTTTGCGTTAATTTTAATAGGTGAAAAAGGCGCTCCTGTCAAAGATTTAACAGCCTCATGTACTGTTTTGGTTTTTAAGATGATAGAATTGGTTATCAAGCTTACACCATATGGTGTATTTTCATTGATGGCTGTCACAATTGGTCAATATGGTGTTTCAATATTAATGTCTTTGGGGAAATTTATTTTTACAGTAGTATCAGCATTGTTGACGCAATATTTAGTTTTTGGTGTAATGTTGTTGATTTTAGCACGACTAAATCCACTTCCATTTTACAGAAAAATGTTGGATACGCAAGCAGTTGCATTGGCAACAGTGAGCTCTAAAGCGACATTACCTACTGCCACAAGGGAATTGATGGAGAAAATAGGTGTATCAAGGCAATCAGCCTCTTTCATACTGCCGCTTGGTGCTTCAATGAATATGGATGGTGTTGCTATATATCTTGGCATTTGTAGTGTATTTTTTGCACAAATTTTGGGAATACACCTTTCTATAACTCAGTACTTAATCATTATTTTAACATCTACAATTGGTTCTATTGGTGCAGCTGGATTTCCTGGTGGATCTATGGTGATGATGAGTGTAGTATTAGGTTCAGTAGGGATACCAATTGATGGAATAGGCCTGATATTGGGTGTTGATAGATTTTTAGAAATGATTAGAACATTGATTAATATTACTGGTGATTGTACAGTTACTGTAATTGTTGATGCTTGGGAAGGTAATTTGAACAAAAATGTTTTTTATTCAAAAAATGAAGATGAAGATATATTATAGTGGTGCAAAATAAAGATGAAAATGCCAATAAAATTTCCGGTACTTTATACAAATAGGTTAATATTGAGGAATTTATTGCCAGATGATGTTTTAGATTATCATGAAATTTTTCAATATGAAGATATCAAATCCTTCCTTGCAGAAGAAGATATACCAGTAACTATAAAAGATTCTATGGAAGATTTACACTATTGGAATAGATTATTTGATGATAAACAGAGTATATATTGGGGTATTTCTCTGATAAACAACAATAAAATCATTGGCGGGATAGGGTTTAATTACATACATTTCCAAAATAAAAGAGCTGAAATTAATTACGATTTACACCCATCTTATTGGCGCCAAGGCATTATGAGTGAAGCGATGATAGAGGTGATTGATTTTGCATTTCACAATATTGGAATACATAGAATTGAAGCAAGAACTACATTAATGAATAAACCTTCTCAAAAAATGCTAGAAAAGTTAGGTTTTATTCATGAATGCGTCCAAAAAGGCTATCGAATCAGCCAAAATAAAGCTTTAGATGTTTCTTTATACTCTATCTTGGGCAATTTTTATACTTAGGGAGTTGATATAGCAATTTTATAACGCTTTTGCTATAACATATGTCTTTGATTTTCAAATACTTATAATTCATTGAATTTTTATCTTCCACCACGCGATCTTCGCATCCTGCTTGCATCATCTATACCAAGTGCCCATTTACCACTATCAAGCATTGCATTACCATAATCTTGTAGAGAAGATACATTAATCATTTGACCTGAGACAATCATATTAGTGATAGAAACGATTAATTCGCAAAATTTATACATCGCATGAGTTAGAATCAATAATATCAATGTGTTTTCAATCAGGCCAATTGGCAAAAGAAATGTGCTGGGTGCATATGATGGATAGTGCAAGGATGCTAAAACTTCGTATCCAACAATGCATTCTTTAAAAATGCTTAAAGAAAATAGACAATAAGGACATACAGTAAAGCTAAAAGTGCTCTGAAATACCATTAAAATTAATAAGTTGAAAATAGAAATAGCAGAAAATAATGCTACAGGCTGCAAAGTAAATGATAGCATGAATTTCCACCAATTGTTGAAAAAGTTTTGCGTTAACGAAAACAAAGAGCAAGATATGAAAAAAGGTGCAGCAAAAAACAATAACGCCAGTATGATAATTGACATTAAAAACATCATGATCACTTTTGCAATAGTCACCATATATAAAACCATAATCATTATTGCGATAATCCCAATTACAAATGATAGTGAAAATTGCATTAAAAGCGCAGCAATGCGCTTCCAAAATGGTATGCCTGTAAACACTGAAATAAGACCATCAAATGCAGAAAATACTAAGGTTGGATTTGCCTCTAAATCTTTCAGTGATAGCACTGTACTCATACTACCTGCTACAACTTTGCCAATTAACTCGAGGCCCCCATCCATAAATCCTTTAAACAAATATACTGAAAAAAATTCCCAGCTCGAAGGCGATATCATGATAGTAAGCGCTGTGATTTTCAGCAATCTCTTAATTAAATCTAATTGAGACCACTGTATAGTTCCAAGTATGTAACCAAGACCAGTAAATGCAACAAATAAAACCATCATAGCTCTTACAGCAGCAATTAATTGAGAATCCTTTACAAGAGCAGTAAATAATAATTCTACCACTCCTATTTTTCCTGTTTTGCTGTCACCTTGAACAGTAGCCCTAACGCTGTCTATCAACTGTTTGATAGGACCACCCCCTTTGATTAAGCCATTGTCATCAAGACTTATAACATCAATGTAATATTGCCCATATCTATATGCAGGATCTGTGTATCTGATTTTTTCTTCTTCAGGAATATTGGTTGGAGGTTCTAGGCCTTTAATTCGAAAGTATATATTCCCATCTTTCTCTGCTAATATCGAGAGCCCTTTCTCAATGGCATCACTTGGGACATCCTTCCAGAGATCTTCAGATATTTCAGATGCATCTGATGCTATAAGGTATTGTAGCATCTTTCCATCGTAGAACATGCATCCACTCCAATTGATGTATACTGATGCACCTCCAACATTATCATCATATTTATTGTAAGAAGTATCCCAGTGTCTGAATGCAAGCTTTGATGGGGTTTTTGAAAAATTCTCTATAATGCCAGAAAAAGAGTAATATACCAAGCCTGGATCATTAATTTTTAGACATTCTGCTGGATTTGCATCTCTTTTCTCTTTTGTGTCGCATTTTGGAGCTGATGTGATTTCATAATAAGTTCTGGATGTATTCATTGCAAGGCCTTTGAGCCCCTTCCATCGTACGTCAACATTGTCATCTGTATCAGCTTTATACCCTTCAATACTAGAAAAAGAAGCATTTGCTTTTGTTATATCAGATCCTGGGTTTAGAATTTGAATATAGGTTTGCTTTTCTAATAAATTTGACATAGAAGATCTAGTGGATGAGCTAGAATTTGGATCTTGGCTTATATTATATATATTTTTCCTGCTAATATCCCCAAGATAAGCGATTGGCACAGATGAAATGTCATGTATAGAAGTGCTCGACCATGATATGACGAGTTCATCACCATCTTGGACAAAAATGCCAGTATCAGTAAAAAGGTTGTTTCTAGCATGCCATGCGCAAATGTTATTGCCAACATTGGTTTCCAAGATTTTGCTCACACTTAATGTATTCCAATAATCTGGTGTCATGTTATAAGTGCATAGGCTGCTATTTTTAGCAATGACTGGTGGTATATGAGTGCTGCTCCAGACATCTTTATCTAGACTTGAGACTATTGGTATCATATTAATGCTTTTTTTGCCGCAAAGTGCAACTTTACTTGTATTTTCAACATCCATCACTTTTACTCTAAATTTTTGACCTGCATTTAACCTCAGGGATGTTTTTGAAATGTTACTAGATGGATGAAGACCATCATAACATTTTACACCTAAATCTATTGGGCCTTTTGTGACTAAAGCGCCAGAAGAGACCTCAAAATATGAACCTTTAAATTCTTCTCCTAACCTACATTTTTGAATGCAGTCCTGTATAGATGAGCTGTTAAGCTCGAAATTTGACTCATTTGTTCTAGATAAAAGAGATGTGCATGAATTTTCACAAACTTGAGCACATCTAATATTGATGGGCGATACTAATACTGCTTCAACATCTCCTGCGCCTGTTTCAAAGCCACGAACACATCCATGATATGGATCGGATGCAATAGAAACATTATGCCATAACAACAAGAGCGAAAGAATTTTGAGTAGCATTTTAAACATATTTTTTGCAATAGTTTTTGTATGGCAATTATAAATAATTATATTATTTAAGATCCACTAAGTCATTAATTATTTTCAGCAGATCTTCTTCAGATAATTTTTCATAATACTCATCATTGATTTGCACAACAGGTGCATTCACACATGCGCCAAGGCATTCAACTTCAACTAAAGTGAATTTCTTATCTGTCGTGGTTTGTCCAACATCTATCGATAATTTTCTCTTGCATGCTTTTGTCAAAGATTCAGCTCCATTTAGCCAGCATGGTGTTGTTTTGCACACCTGGATCAAATGCTTGCCAACTGGCTGCTTATTATACATTGTGTAAAAATTGGCCACTTCATAAACATGCATAGGATGCATATCTAGCATCGTTGCTATTATATCCATTGCAGCAGTTGGGATCCAATTATCATGTTGCTTTTGTGCTAAGTATAAAAGTGGCATCACAGCACTTCTTTGTTTGCCTTTTGGATATTTGTTAATAATTTCCTCAGCTTTATGCAAATTTTCTTTTGTAAATTCAAAAGTTTTGGGTTGTTTAAACTCAATTTCTTCAAACATTTTTGACATAATTTACCTATCTATTTCACCAAAAACAATGTCCATACTTCCAATAATTGCAACAATATCTGCAAGCATGTGTCCTGCACCTAGTTCATTTGTTGCTTGAAGATGGGCAAATCCAGTACTTCTTATAAAGCATCTATATGGCTTGCTTGTGCCATCAGAGATTAAATAAACACCAAATTCCCCCTTTGGTGTTTCAACAGGAGCATAATATTCCCCAGCAGGAACATTATAGCCTTCTGTAAACAATTTAAAATGACAGATTAACGCCTCCATAGATGTTTTCATATCAGCTCTGCTAGGAGGGCTAAATTTAGGATCTAAAGACCGTATACCACCACCTGGCATTTTTTCTATGCACTGATTGATTATTTTGATAGACTCTTTAATTTCTTCCATTCTAACAAGATATCTGTCATAACAATCTCCATTTTTACCAATCACCACATCAAAATCAAGTTGATCATAAATTTCATATGGTTGCGCCTTTCTTAAGTCCCACGGTATTCCAGATGCTCTAAGCATCGGACCAGTGAATCCAAGATCAATTGCTTGTTGCTTCTCAACAATACCGATATTAACCAGTCTTTGCTTAAATATACGATTTTCTGTAAGAAGATTGTCAACATCATTGATTTTATTTGGCAAATCTATAAAAAAAGACTTCATATCTAAAAGTAAGTCTTCTGGAATATCTTTTGCCACACCACCTGGTCTAAAATAATTTGAATGAAACCTTGATCCACTAGCTCTTTCATAAAATTCTAACATCTTCTCTCTTTCTTCAAACATCCATAGCAAAGGTGTCATTGCACCAACATCTAATGCATAAGTTGTGATGTTGAGAAGGTGGTTTAAAATTCTGGTGATCTCAGAAAACAAAACACGTATATACTGAGCTCTGATTGGGACTTGGCATCCTGTTAGCTTTTCTACAGCTAAGGCAAATGCGTGCTCTTGAGACATTGGTGATACGTAATCTAATCGATCAAAATACGGCACTGCTTGTGTATAAGTTTTATGCTCTATCAATTTTTCAGTCCCTCTATGCAACAGGCCAATATGAGGGTCAGCCCTTGTGACAACTTCGCCATCTAGCTCTAGTATTAACCTTAAAACACCGTGCGCTGCTGGATGTTGAGGACCAAAATTCAAAGATAAGTCTTTTATCTCTTTTGTCATAATTGTTTAAGTATAAGAAAAGCTCAATGACAAATAGTAACATCATAAATATTATATCACAATAATATTTTCACAATTTTATGTGCGAAAAAAAACACTGATAGCTTTTGGAATGCGCACCCTACTTTTCCTTGACAATGGTGTGATTATTATAGACAATAACATCACTGCTTTTAAATATATAATCATTAATGCTGTACTAATGGATACATCTTTGTTTGATGACAATACAGTTAATACCATCAATAAGCCGCAAAAAGGTGCTTATGATGCTAGTCAAATTGAGGTATTAGAAGGCTTAGAGCCTGTTAGAATGAGGCCTGGGATGTATGTGGGCGGGACGGATGAAAATGCATTACACCACTTATTTAAAGAAGTATTAGACAATGCTATGGATGAAGCGATTGCAGGGTATGCAACTGTAATAGAGGTGGAATTAATCGGATATAATACAGTTAAAATCAAAGATAATGGTCGTGGTATACCAGTCGATCCTCACCCTAAATATCCCCAGAAATCTGCTTTAGAGGTGATACTAACTACTCTGCATTCAGGTGGCAAATTTTCCAATCAAGCATATGAAATATCAGGTGGGTTGCATGGTGTGGGCATATCTGTTGTTAATGCTTTGTCTAGTGATTTAGAGGTGTGTGTTTTAAGGGATTCTTTGATATATACACAGTCTTATCAAAAAGGTATTCCTGTGACTAATATCTCTTCTGTCAAAACAAATGCAAATGAGACTGGGACAATTGTTACATTTACACCAGATGTTGAAATTTTTGCAGATGCAAAATTTGATTGCAAAAAACTTTATGATATTTGCACAGCACGAGCATACCTGTTTCCAGGGATCAAGATTATATGGCAGCATAATCAAAGTGGTGTGCTAGAAAGGGATATAATTCATTATCCTAATGGATTAAAGGATTATATAGGCACTATAAGCGCTGATAGCGAGCTTGTAACAAATGAGGTCTTTCATAACAAAGCATCATTTGCCGATGCAATTGGCACAGTAGAATGGGCATTAATATGGTGCCAAGATAATGATGATGCTAAATCTATATACTATTGTAACACAATTTACACACCACTTGGTGGATCACATGAGGCAGGTTTTAGGAGTGCTATATTTAAAGGTTTAAAGAGTTATTGCGAGCTCAAAAACGATGCAAGAATTAATAGCGTTGCAGCAGATGATGTTTTTTCATCTATTATATGTATAGTCTCAATTTTCATGCAAAACCCATTATTTCAAGGGCAAACCAAAGATAAGCTAATTTCTGCTGAAGCGCAAAAACTTGTAGAAAATGCAGTTAAGATACATTTTGAAAATTGGCTTACTACTTACTCTAAAATTGCATCAAGCATAATAGATAAGATATTTCAAGATGCAATGGACAGGATAAATCGTAAAAAGCAAAAATCTATTGCACGTAAAAACCCTATGAAGTATTTGCGTCTACCCGGTAAACTTGCTGATTGCTCTAATTCTGGTGCAATTGGTACTGAGTTGTTCTTAGTAGAAGGTGATTCTGCAGGTGGGTCTGCTAAGCAGGCAAGAAACAGGGAAAATCAAGCTATATTGCCATTAAAAGGTAAGATACTGAATGTAGCAAGTGCCTCTATGGATAAGATTTTTTCTAATGCTGAAATTAAAGATTTAATTACAGCACTCGGTTGTCAGTGTGGAAAAGGTTATAAAAGCCAGGATTTAAGGTATGAAAAAATTATCATTATGACAGATGCAGATGTAGATGGCGCACATATTAGCACATTGCTTATGACCTTTTTTTATAAGCAGATGCCACAACTGATTTTAGATGGACATTTATTTTTAGCACAGCCACCGTTATATAAAGTGGTGTATCGCAACAATCAAATTTATGTTTCTGATGATAAATCATTGCAAAAATTAATTAAAAAACACACAATTGAAAAGCTGATGATATCAAGATTTAAAGGGTTAGGCGAAATGACAGCGCCACAGCTGAAAGAAACAACAATGGATCCAAATAAAAGATCTTTACTAAAAGTGGTGATAGATGATGAAGTGGCCACAGACATCAGGGTTTCTGAGCTAATGGGCAAAGATTCTGCCCCTAGATTCAAATTTATTCAAGAATATGCACAAAATAACCTAATACTAGATTAATGGAGAATTTTATATGTTACCAACGCAATTAAAAAATTTCGCTGTTTTATTTCATAATGCATCACAAAAAGGTGTTTTACTTATCATTGCATGCTTTTCTGCATTAATATTTGCAAATAGTAGCTTAGAATTTTTCTATACAGATCTTATACATACCAAATTATTTAGCACCAATATTACGCTTGAAAAAATAGTTGTAGATGGCATGATGGTGCTATTCTTTTTGCTTGTAGGGCTTGAAGTAAAAAGAGAGTTATCAGAAGGTAATCTGTCATCTAAGGCAAGCAGAATGCTACCAATCATCGCTGCAATAGGTGGTGTTGTTGGCCCTATATTCATATATTTACTGATGAATTATAGTGATGATGATGCAATCTATGGATGGGCTGTTCCTGCTGCAACTGATATTGCCTTTGCCCTTGCTGTTTTTGGAATATTTGCAAAAGGCCTGCCCATATCTCTTCGTGTATTTTTAACAGCTTTGGCTGTAATCGATGATATCATTGCAGTTCTTATGATTGCTGTTTTTTATACATCTGAAATATCTTACTTATACTTACTTTTAGCAGTTATTGTAATGATAATGCTATTTTTCTGCTCTAAATACCTCCATAATGATAAAAGCTATCTATATGGTATACTGGGGTTAGCGCTTTGGTTTTGTGTGCTAAATTCTGGTATACATGCAACAATAGCGGGTGTTTTATTGGGTTTTTTGATACCAAACAAAAAAGATGGTCACTCATTGCTTAAAAAGTGGGAAAGGTATTTGCATCCTTGGGTAATGTTTTTAATTTTGCCATTATTTGCATTTGTCAGTAGTGGAGTTTCGATGAAATATGAATTGTCATTAAGTCATACTGTGACACTTGGCATTATTTTGGGTTTATTTATTGGTAAACCTCTTGGCATTTTAAGTGCTATTTCATTATGTAGATTTTTCAATGTCTTGCCAAAAAAACATGATGATTTTACCCCTCAGCAATTTTTTAGTGTTTCAATTTTATGCGGCATCGGTTTTACAATGAGTTTATTCATAGGTAAACTTGCATTTATTAATAGACCAGATTTATTAGATGAAATGAAAGTGGGTGTTCTGGCAGGGTCTTTGCTTTCTGCCATTGTTGGCGGTATTATTATCAAGGCTATAAAAAAATGATGAAAAATTCATTATTTATGCTGGAATTCTCAATAGCATTAAAATTTATTAGATCAAAGCGAAAAGAAGCATTTATTTCCGTTGTCACAGCTTTTGCCACTATTGGTACAGCACTTGGAGTTGCAACTTTGATTATTGTGATGTCTGTCATGAATGGATATCATAAAGAATTTCTACGTAATATTTTAGGCATCCAAGGACATTTGACTGCTGTTAGTAAGAATGGGCGGTTTGAACATTATATCGAATTCTCAGATTTAATAGAAAAAATTAATGCAGTTGAATTTGCAGCGCCAATTATTGTAGAGCAAGGCATGTTCCTTGCCAAAGATAAAGCAAGTGGTGGTGTAGTGAGAGGAATAGAGCCGCAAAAACTTTATCTTAAACCTACAATCAGGGATGTGATCAGTCAAAATGCTATGGATGCATTTATCGCTGGAAAAGGTGTTTTATTAGGCACATCACTTGCAAAACAACTTGGTGTTAAGGAGGGTTCTACAATTAAGATTATCACAGCAGAATTAAGCAATACTTTGGCAGGTGGCATCCCAAGAAGTAAAAACTTTAAAGTTGTTGGCATTTTTGATGTAGGACTTTATCAATACAATTCTACAACTATTTTCATATCTCTTGAAGAAGCTCAAAATTTATATAAATTTGCCAATTCTGTAAGCGAAGTTGAGATAATGGTTGAAAATCCAGAAAAAATCAACGATATAAAACAACAAATCTTTGATATCACAGGCGGTCAAATTGCATTGATAGATTGGCAGCAAGCTCAAGATAAATGGCTAAATGCCTTAGCAGTTGAAAGGAATGTGATGTTTTTAATCCTTACACTTATAGTTCTAGTTGCAGCTTTTAACATAATCTCAGGCTTAATTATGTTAGTGAAGGATAAATCTAAGTCCATCGCAATACTTAGAACAATTGGGATGAAAAAAGCCTCTATTATCAGAATCTTTATGATAAGTGGATCTTGCATAGGTGGTATAGGCACATTTTTTGGTGGTGCAATAGGCGTGATTATTGCCCATAATATAGATAATATAAAAAATATCTTACAAACTATTACAGGAGTTACTCTTTTTGACCCAGTCATATACTTTCTTATGCATTTACCAAGTGATGTACATTTCATTGATGTTTTTCTAGTAATAGCAATGAGCATACTCACATCCTTCTTAGCGGCTTTATATCCAGCATTTCGAGCTGCTAAATTAGCACCATCTGAGATATTGCGATATGACTGAATATAGCTGTTCTGAGCAAAACTATTGTTGTCTGCAAGATATGTAATATGTAGCAAAACCTTTATAAGAGACTTGCGCCAATACTTCGTTTTTTTATAAAGGTTTAGCTATAAAAGTAATGAAAGAGGTTTGATGCATCACACAGTTCAAGTATGACTGTTATATTGCAGTTTTATACAACATACTGGTTTTGTGTTATTATATATGTAAATCAATGTAATTTTAAGATTTAATACTTGATTTGCGGTATTTTTTATGATATAATGTGCATTATTAACAATTCTTTAAAAAACTAGGAAATTCAGATTATGGGTACTAATAGTAATAATGGACAATATCAAAAGCATCAGCATCAGCATCACAATCGGAATCATAGTGATGAAAGTAGAGGAAAGGTTGACAATGTGAATTACATGCAATATATTCAGATCGAGGGTTATAAGATAATCAATGACTTTATTGAGAAGAATGTAACGACCGAAGATAGGCGAAAACTCAAAGCAGTAATGGCTTCTTCTGCTAATTTCATGTCGGCAGGTGTAAAGGTGGTGATGGATGGTGTGATTAAGCTATCTGTGATAACCGCTGACTTTATTGAGAAGAATGTAACGCGTGAGAATATGCAAAAAGCCTGTACATTTCTGAAAACAGCAGCGACTGCTTCTGCTAGTGTCATGTTGGCTGGTGGAAAGGTAGTGATGGATGGTGCGATTACTCTATCTACAGAATGCATAAACAAGATGAGTGCTAAGTTAAGCAATCTTTATAACAAGTTATCGGTCTCTAAAGATGAAGCTATTACTATAGCAAGCTTTCTAGTACCATCTGTTGCATATATTCTTTCAGCGCTGGTAATTGCTCAGTCTATTGCTGGAATAACGTTGAATATGAATATAGTTGCCGATCAATTTGCAGAACTGTCACAATCG
>JACCDK010588446.1_pt1 | contig 11970 bp, 8 predicted proteins | sample 7445871 | NCBI WGS metagenome assembly JACCDK01 (sample SAMN15323436, study PRJNA562643) | freshwater metagenome | isolation source: river surface water | place: USA:Blue River Watershed | collected 2017-08-15
GAAAAAGGCTATGGGCGACCGCTTGCTGATTGAAGATCTCTCGTTCACCGTGCCGCCGGGCGCGATTGTGGGCGTGATCGGGCCGAACGGCGCGGGTAAATCCACCCTGTTCCGCATGATCACCGGCGGCGAGCAGCCTGACGAGGGCACCATCACGCTGGGTGACACTGTGCATCTGGCATGTGTCGACCAGTCGCGCGATGGGCTGGACCCGGGCAAGAACGTCTGGGAAGAAATCTCGGGCGGGGCCGAGGTCATTCATCTGGGTGACATGCAGGTCAACAGCCGCGTCTATACCGGGGCCTTTAACTTTAAGGGCACCGACCAGCAGAAGAAGGTTGGGTTGCTGTCAGGCGGGGAACGCAACCGCGTTCACATGGCCAAGCTGTTGAAATCTGGCGGCAACGTGTTGCTCCTTGACGAACCGACCAACGATCTGGACGTCGAAACCCTGCAAGCGCTGGAAGCCGCCATCGAAGATTTCGCGGGCTGCGCGATCATCATCAGCCACGACCGCTTCTTCCTTGACCGTCTTTGCACGCATATTCTGGCGTTTGAGGGCGATGCCCATGTCGAATGGTTCGAGGGCAACTTCGAGGCCTATGAGGCCGACAAGGTCCGCCGTCTGGGACCGGACGCGCTGGAGCCGAAGCGGGTGAAGTATAAGCGGTTCTCGCGGTAAGAAAGCGTAGGGTGCGCATTCATTGCGCACCCCATCCCCACACAGGCCCGCGCCCGACCTCGGGACGACGCGCCAACGCCCATGCTAGGCGCTTTATCTCCCAACCCCTCCCACCGCAGTTCTTCTGGCAACCGTTGCAACGCGCCCTTCCAGGGAGATGTCGTGCCATTGGCTTCTCGGACCAATGGCAAACCCCGGCGGCGCGTTCGCGCCTTGATTCCGGAACAAGGGGCGCTTGGGAGACGCGTTGCGGCTTACCCGGCCCGCGAAAGCGTTCGCGGGCGTTCGAACCTGAAAACGCTCCACTGGACCGTTGTCCCCCGCCAAGGGGCGGGGCGGTTCTCACCCCAAATCCTGATCTTTGATAACACCGCCCCCCGGCATCTGCCCTACGCTGGATCCATAAATCCCACTGCCACAAGGCAAACATATGGAGTTTCAGATGAAGGGTATCATAGCTTGGTTCTTGGGCGTCCCGCTGATCGCGATCATCGCGCTTTACTATTTCGACTTCTTTTTGGCCAAGGCGAATGGGCGGTGGGCAGATGGCCCACCCCACCCACGCCCATAAAGAGTTCAACCGAACCCGTGCCCCGATCCATCCAAAACGCTGACACGGCACAGGCTGCCCGGCATCGCTGCCGGACAGCCCACATCGTTGGCAAATCCTGAACGCCTTAGATCCGGGGGCCGGGATAGCTGATATCGTCGAAGCGCACGGTCTCATACCCCATCGACTCAGCCGTTTCCTTGCCAAAGCCGCTGGGTCCGATGATCCACTTCAACTCCCGCGGCTTAAGCGGCTTTATCTTCGGTTTTGACTTGGGCTTTGGTTGTTCGGATGCCAAGGCCGATGTCTGCCCACCGCTGACCACGATCTCGCCATCAACGATGAACTGCCCTTTGATCACCTGGTCCGCGCCAACCTGCTGGATGCTTTCCACCAAAAAATACTGCTGTCCCATCTGAATTCCTTTGTGCAAATGTGAAAATGAAAATCGCCTGCGTCCAGAAATGAGCGTCAGGAGGGAACCCCAAGCCCAGTGTGCACTAAAGCTAGGAATCCCCAACCGGACAAGCAAAATTGGGACAAGGCCTGCCGCCAATGCGCCATACGCCGCGCCCGAACGCCCATCTGGCCAGCCTGCCGCTTGATCCCAGACGCAGGCCTTTCACCCGCACCAACCGCCGTCCAGAAGCCAGCCGCCCCCTAAGTTAAGCCTTTACCTAGGGTTCACGCAGTCTTCGCAATCAATTTCTTTCAGACAGTTACACGCTTTTGACCTTGGGCACGCTTGATCAATCACCCCATGCGCAGCCCCAATCGGATCTGCTTTTCAATCTCAATCAACACGAAAAACGCAGCACCGATGCCGACGATCAGCACGCCATCCCACAGCGGCACCGGCCTTGTACCCAAGACCGCCTGCAGCGCGGGCAGGTAGGTCACTGCGAATTGGGCCGCCGTGATGGCCAGAACCACCGTCCAGACCACCCGCGTCCCCCGCACCGCTGCCCATGTCAGCGAGGTGCTGTGCAGGTTGCGGATAAAGAACAGGTGGAAAATCTCCAGCACCACCAGCGTGTTCATCGCAAGGGTCTGCGCCAAGGCCAAGGGATAGCCCCGGTCTATGGCATAGCTGAACACGCTGAAAACCGCCGCCACAAACAGCCCGGCCACCAGCACCACATGCCAGACCAGCTGTCCTGACAGGATCGGCACCTCGCGGCGGCGTGGGGGGCGGGACATGGTGCCGGTCTCAGTCGGCTCAAAGGCCAGAGCGATCCCCAGCGTGATCCCGGTGATCAGGTTGATCCACAGGATCTGGACCGCGGTCATCGGCAAGGCCATCCCGGCGAGCAATGCGACAACGATCACCAAGGATTCCCCGGCGTTGGTGGGCAAGGTCCAGCTGATGACCTTTTTCAGGTTGTCATAAACCGTGCGACCCTCGCGCACTGCGGCCGCAATGCTGGCAAAGTTGTCGTCGGCCAGTACCAGATCGGCGGCCTCCTTGGCGGCCTCAGACCCTTTCAGCCCCATGGCGATGCCCGCGTTGGCGCGCTTCAATGCTGGGGCGTCGTTCACCCCATCCCCTGTCATGGCCACCGTCAGCCCAGCTTCCTGCAAGGCAGTCACAAGGCGCAGTTTGTGTTCGGGGCTGGTGCGGGCAAAGACATCGACCGATCCCACCTCCAGCGCCAGTTCAGCCTCATCCAGCCGGTCAAGATCCGCCCCAGTGAGCACGCGGTGGGGTGTCTCCAGCCCGATTTGGGCGGCGATGGCCGCCGCTGTTCCAGCATGGTCACCGGTGATCATTTTAACCCGGATGCCCGCCGCCCGACATTCCGCCACGGCGGCAATCGCCTCGGGGCGGGGTGGGTCGATCAGGCCGACAAGACCAAGGAAGGTGAGGCCGCTTTCCAAGGTCTCGGCGTGGATCTTGGCGCCTGCTTCAGCTCGTTCAGCCAGCGCCAGCACGCGCAGACCGCGCCGCGCCATAACCTCGGCCCTTGTGTGCCAATGGCGTTGGTCAATGTCGCGGCACATGCCCAGCACCCGCTCCGGCGCGCCCTTGACATGGGTGACGCGGCCCAAGGGTTCCTCACTCAGCACAGCCATAAACCGGTGGCGGCTGTCGAAGGGCAGCACGTCCAGACGTTGGGCTGCGATGCCGGGGCTGACCTTGCCCGCAAAGGCCAAAAGTGCACCTTCCATCGGATCGCCCTCGACGGTCCAAAGGCCACCCTTGTCCACAAGGGCGGCATCGTTGCACAAGGCTGCCGCCCGCGCGAGCCGGGTCAGATCGCCTGTTGGCGTGATCCGGCCCTGCGGGGCATAACCCTCGCCCGCTACGGCGAACACCCCCTCGGGCGTTTCCACCGCTGCCACGACCATTTCATTGCGGGTAAGCGTGCCGGTCTTGTCGGTGCAGATCACCGAGACCGAGCCGATCGCCTCGATCGCCGGCAGGCGACGCACGATGGCATGGCGGCGCGCCATGGCCTGCACCCCGATGGCCAGCGTAATGGTCATCACGGCGGGCAAGCCTTCGGGAATGGCCGAGACTGCGATGGCAACGACGGTCATGAACACTTCGGTAAAGGCCATGTGACCGACGAAATAGCCCCAGACCAGCAAAAGCCCGGCTGCCGCAAGGATAAGGAACGACAGCCAGCGGGCGAAATGGTCCATCTGCGCCACAAGCGGCGTGGTCAGTTCCTCGACCCCAGCCAAAAGCCCCCCGATGCGGCCAATCTCGGTGCCTGCACCGGTGGCCACCACCAGCCCGCGCGCCGTGCCTTGGGTCACCAGCGTGCCCGACCACAGCATCGACCGGCGGTCGCCCAGCGCGGCATCTGGCGCGACCGGGTCAGGCGTTTTCTCCACAGGCACGGATTCACCGGTCAGGATCGCCTCTTGCGCGGCCAGACCGCGCGCCTCGATCAGGCGCAGGTCCGCCGGAACCTTGTCACCCGGTTCCAACAGCACGATGTCGCCCGGCACCAAAACAGCCCCCTCCACCGCCTGCCGGCGCCCATCGCGCAGGACCGCAGCGCGCGGGGCCAGCATGTTGCGGATCGCGGCCATGGCGGTTTCAGCCTTGCCTTCCTGCAAAAAGCCGATGCTGGCATTGGCCAGCACCACCGCAAGGATCACCCCTGTATCCACCCAATGCTGCAGCGCGCCAGTTACGGCGGCGGCGGCCAAAAGCACATAGATCAGCACATTGTTGAACTGAGCCAGAAAGCGGCGAAAAGGCCCCCGGGCATGAACCTGCAGCAGCAGGTTTGGACCATGACAGGCCAGACGGTCAGCCGCTTCGGCAGAGGAAAGCCCGGCCTCGGTCACGCCAAGGCTTTCAAGGCACGCACCGATGGGCCGGGCATGGGCCAGACTGGGCGATTGGAAGGTCGGTCCGGATGGTGAGGTCATATGATCCCTGCTTCCGTGGTCCATTTCTCCCGTGGGTGTCACAGGGCCAGACGGCCTTCGGTCTGGATTTCGGGAATTTCTGTTCGCTCGGCTTGGGGGGCGCCGCACAACAGATCAACCGCCCGATCTGCCGCATCCTGAAACGGCTCAAGCACCAGATCAGCCCCGGCTGCAAACAGCTCGGCACTGTCAACCGCGCTGTGCGAGGCGGCGGCGACCTGCCCGCTGAACCCGGCGGCGCGCACCGATTGGATCAGCGTGCGGCGGGCATCCTCTTGGCTTAGGCCCGTCGGTTGGATCGGAACGGTCGAGACCACCCAACGCGCGCCGCTCAGCGGCAGTTCCACCACGAATTCGGGATCGGTGGCATCGCCAAACTCGGCCTCAAGGCCCAAACCACGCCAGCGCCGCACCGCCTGCGGGTTGAAATCCACCCCCAGAACCGCAATGCCGCGCCGCTGCAGGCGCAGGCCGATGGCCGTGCCAAAGCGGCCCAGCCCGAACAGGATAACGCGGTATCCGCCCGCCTTATGCGCGCCGGCCTCGGTCGGCTCGCGCGGGGTGGCCTTGCGTTCGAACACGCCAAGCAGCGGTTCAAACAGCGCATAGAGATGATGCGAGAAGGTGATCATATAGGTCGAGGCGGCAATGGTGACCAAACCGACCATGGTCACAAGGCCCAAGGCATCGTCGGCGATATGGCCCAGACTGACCCCCATCGCGACGAAGATCAAAGAGAACTCGCTGATCTGGGCCACTGTCAGCCCAGCCAGAAAGCCAGTGCGCTTGCGATAGCCAAGCGCCCCCATGATCGCCAGAACGATCAGCGGATTGCCGATGAGCACAAAGAGCGAAAACACCACCGCGCCCAGCATATGGGTTCCCAACAGTGACAGATCCAGCGTCGCCCCAAGCGCGATGAAGAAGAACAGCAACAGAAAGTCGCGCAAGGGCGCCAGCCGGGCGGCGATGGTTTCGCGGTAGGCGGTGGAGGCCAGCGCAACCCCGGCCATCAGGCCCCCCACTTCTTTGCCAAGCCCCACCGCGTCGCCCGCGGCGGCAAAGATCGTTGCCAGACCGATGGCAAAAATCACCAAAAGCTCGGGCGCATGCGCCAAACGCTCGGTCAGGGGATTGGCCGCATAGCGCACAAAAAGCACCACCGCGGCCAGCATGGCCAGACCCGACCCCATCACCGACAGCACAGATCCGCCACCATGCCCCCCATCCGCCGCACCGATGCCAATGGCGGACAAGACGATCATCGCAAAGACCACCACCAGATCCTGCACGATCAAAAAGCCCAGCGCGATCTGGCCGTGCAGGGCGTCAATCTCGCGTTTGTCGGACAGAAGCTTGACGATGATGATGGTTGACGAAAAGGTCAGTGCGACGGCGACATAGAGGCTGGTGATCGCATCTAGACCAAGGCCGAGCCCGATGAAAAAGCCAAACAGCGCGGTAAAGCCCACCTGCCCCAGCCCAGTCAGCACCGACACCGCGCCAAGGGAGCGCACCAGCTTGACGTCAAGCTTGATGCCGACAAGGAAGAGCAACAGCGCAATGCCCAGTTCAGACAAAAGTCCGATCTGCGCATCCGATTGCACCACGTCCAGCGCCGAAGGCCCGGCCAAAAGGCCGACAGCGATGAAGCTGACGATTAAGGGCTGACGCAGCAGAAGCCCGATCAATCCAACACCGGCGGCCATCATCAAGAGGATCGCCACTTCGGAAAATGAGGTCATCTCAAGCATTCATGCCGTCTTTCGCACGGTCTGACACCGCAGGCTGGCGGGGCGCGGTCTGGTGCCGCTCAAGAAACCGTTCGAGATCCAGGCTGGCGATGCGCCAGCCCTTGCCAATGTCGATCGCGCGCAGATCACCTTGTTTGATCCAGTGGCGCACGGTGGCTTCGGCGACCTTCATGCGGTCGGCCACGTCTTTGACGGTTTGGTAGTGATCGAGTGGCATCGGTTACTGGCTTTTGTGGTGGTTTGGTCCACTCTAGCGGCTTTCGACGTGGCTTTATTGACATCGATCAAGTCGAGCGCGGTTTTGAAGCCGCCCGCCTTACAGCTGCAGGCTTGCCACATCCAACCCGCGCTTCTCGGCGCTTTTCAGGACAGCGTCCCGCAGGCTTTGGCTGCGCTTGAGCAGGCGGCGGAAGCGGGGTTCGTCCAGCACAAGCAGCGTGGTGTGGCTGATGGCGGTGACCTGAGCGCTTGGGGTCTGGCGACTGAGGAGCGACAGCTGGCCAAACATGTCACCGCGCCCTAGGCGCAGGCGATGCCCGGCCGTTTCAATCTCAACCGCGCCGGTGGCGATAAAGCACACCTCGCGCGGGGTGTCGCGCTTGCGGCGCAGCACGTCACCCGGTTGCACATAGCGGGTGCGCAGCGCGCGGGCGAGGCGTTTGCGGCTGTCATCGTCCATATCGGTGAACAGCGGGAACTGGCGCACCAAGTCGGATTTCTGCACCGCCAGATCAAGATGCGGGCGCAGATCGGCCTCATGGCGGGCGGTGGCCAGACCCTGTTGAAGCGTCGTGTGCAGCTCGGCCCCGATAATGCCATCGGCCAAGAGGATGTCATATTCCCGCTCTTCAAGCCGCAAGGCGATGCGGCGCAAAAAGCGCCGTTCGGTCTTTTCGGCATAGCCGGGATATTGCAGCCGCAACCCGTCAAGTGCGGCCTCGGTCTCATCCTCGCGGCGGCGCAAAAGCTCGTGCAGAAGATCGGCCACGCGCCGACCATGGATGCGGCGGATCTTGGTTTCGATATAGCTGTGCAGATCACGCAGCACGAAACGCTGGTTCAGCAAAAGCTCAAACCTGTCCGCCGTCAAAAGCGCCAAGGGCCCCGAGATTCGCAGCCGGCTGTGCAGGATATTGGCCAGCAGCGCGCGGCGCCCTTGCGCAAGGCTTAGGCGGCCCGCGGCGCGGTATTCCTCGCGCCCCCCCGCCCGGGTGCGTTCGATCAGGCGGTCGGCGTCGGACAGCATCTGTTCCACCAGACGCGGCGACAGCAGTTGTTCGCGGAAGCTTTCCAAGATCATGTCGCGTTCGCGCCCGGCCAAGGCCACCAGCCCCAGCGTGATACGGTCGCGGTCAGGAATGTCATCCGCCGCCTCGGCCTTTTCAATCGCGCTGTCCAGCCGGGCGGCAAAGCGTTTCGCCTCGGATCGCACGATGTCATGGGTCAAATCATGGGCGCGGGCGGTCTCGGCCACCTCTTCGCGCACATTCTGCAAGGCGACGGCGATCACTTGGCTGGAGAGCGCCCGGTCAATCGGGGCAAGCCGATCCAGCCCGAGATAAGAGATCACCCGGCGCAGCGTGGTGCCCTGCACCAAGAGCGTGAAGAGGGTAAAGCCAGTGGCCAGAATCCCGACATCACGCTTGACCTCGACCGGCACGCGGAAGTTTTCCGACACCGCGAGCGCCAGCGCCAAGGTCACCGCACCGCGCAACCCGCCCCAGAGGATTGCCACCCGGTAGGGCCGATCCACCCGTGGCGAGAGGCGCACCATCGTCAGAAGGGGCAGGATGACGTAAAGCATGAACAACCGCGCCGAGGTGGCCGCCACAACGACCACCAAAATCAGGAACAGATCGTAAAGCCGCACATCCCCCAAGAGACGCGGCACAAGGAGGGCGGCGAGCAAAAAGATCAACGCCCCGGCCCAATGCGCCAGCACATCCCAAAGCTCACGCAGGTTGGTCCAGTTGGTGGGCGACAGACGACCCGGCCCCAGATAGTTCAGCGTCATCCCGGCCATGACCACCGCCACGACGCCCGAGACGCCAAAAACCTGATCGGCCACGAGATAGGTGATATAGGGCAAGGCCACGCTGAGCGAGATCTGCGCCAATGCAAAGCGGCCGAGCCAGGTGAGAACCGTCAGGCAGACCCGCCCCAGCACCCAGCCAATGCCCAAACCCCCAAGGATCATCGTCGGAAAACCCACCAAGGCGTCTTGCAGCGTGGGGTTCGGCACACCCAACATGACAAAGGTCAGGAAAAACCCGAACAGCGCGATGGCGGCGGCGTCGTTGAGCAGGCTTTCGCCCTCGACCAGACGGGTCAGGCGCTGTGGGGCCGCGATATTGCGAAAGATCGAGACCACGGCCGAAGGATCGGTGGTGGCCACGATCGCACCCAACAAAAGGCAGGCGACCAGCGAAAGGTTTGTAAAGGGCAACAGCGCAAGGCCGATGGCAAAGGTCGACACCACCACCGCCATCACTGCCATAACAAGGATCGGCACCCAGTCATCCGCCATGCGCCGCAGGTTCAGCCCCAAAGAGACCTGAAACAGCAAGGTGGGCAGCAGCACATACAAAAACACATTGGCGCGGATCGCGACTTCAAGGCGTTCGGCGGCGGCCAGCGGATCGGTGAGCGGATCGCTGATCGCCGTGTCCGAGGAGAGCGAGGCCGCGCCAATGCCAATCAGCACGCCGATGATCGCCAGCACCACCGTATAGGGCAGCCGAAGCCAGTCGGCCAAAGGCTCGCTTAAGCTGATAACGATGAAAAGCGCGGCGACGATGCCGACAAGCGAGATCACATCCATACCGCCACTGTCACTTGCAGGGGCATGGTAAACAAGCATTTTTAGGCCAAACCGCTCGCAGGATTTGACGTTTCTTGGGCGTTTGCCCTCAATCGGGCGCGGGGCTTTTAAACCGCGGCTTCAGCCATGCCTTCGGCGAGATAAATCCGCAGCCATGGCGTGAACTTTTCGGGCGTGGCCTGAACCTCGACCTCCAGCGCCTCAAGCGTGATCCAGCGGGTTTGCATCACTTCGTCCGGGTCAGGCTGGGGTACAAGATGGGCCGGCGCTTGGGCCGAAAACACCTCAACCACCTCATGTTCGGTCAACCCACCCCCCACGTCGGCGCGGTATTCGATGCCGCCACTGCGTTGCAAGGCCAGACCAGAGATGCCCAGTTCTTCGTGCAACCGCCGCGCGGCGCAAGCAAGATCACTCTCGCCCCAGCGGGGATGGGTGCAACAGGTGTTCGCCCAAAGCCCCGGCGTGTGGTATTTGCCCAAGGCCCGGCGCTGCAGCAAGACCTCGCGCCCGCGCATGACAAAGACCGACACCGCCTTGTGACGCAAGCCGCGCTGATGCACCTCAAGCTTTTCCACTTGGGTCAGGGTGCCGTTTACCCAAGCCGGGATCATCTCGCTCATGTGTGAACCGGCGAGACGATGCCCAACAGGTGGGACAGGTTCTTGAAGCCGATCTTAAGATGCGCAAACGGACGGGCGCGGACCAGTTTCTTGTTCATATAGGCCTCAAACGTCAGCCGCTGCACGTCGATGTCATGACACAAGCTGACAAAGCGCTCGCGGCGTTCGTCCGATTTGTAATAGGCGTCCTGCATCGTGCGCAGCACGCGGAACACCATTTTATGCTCTTTCATGAAAAGCTTGCGCGCCAATTGCAGGTCTTTCACCCGTCCCGAGGCCAGCATGGCCTGCGCCGCCGTGGCCGCCACGCGCCCGCCGACCATGGCATAATAGATCCCTTCGCCCGACGAGGGTGCGACAACCCCAGCGGCATCGCCTGCCAGCACGACATCACGGCCATTGTCCCAACGATCCATCGGATGCAGCGGAATGGGCGCGCCTTCACGGCGGATGGTTTCGCAGCCCGCAAGGCCCGAGGCTGCCCGCAGATCAGCGGTGGCCTGTTTCAGGTCAATCCCGTCAATCCCGGTGCCCATGCCGACGCTGGCCTGATCGCCATGCGGGAAGACCCAGCCGTAAAAGTCGGGGCTGATGCGACCATCATAGATCACATCGCAGCGCGCAGGGTCATAGGCGGCATTGGCCGGAGGGGCTTTGATGATTTCATGATAAGCGATCACATAAGGGATTTTATCGCCGCCCGGCACTTCGGTTTTCGCAACGTTTGAGCGTGCGCCATCGGCCCCGATCACGAGCTTTGTGGTCAGGCGCGCCTCTTCGCCCGAGGCCTTGTCGCGGTAGATGACATGAGTGCCTGTCGCATCACGCTCGATCCGCAGATAGGTGCCGGTGAGGCGTTTGGCCCCGTGGCCCACCGCACGCAGGCGCAGGAATTCATCGAAATGCTCGCGGTCGACCATGCCGACAAAGCCGTTTTCAATGGCGATGTCCACCGCCCGTCCCGTGGGCGAGATCATCCGTGCGACGTTGATCTGCGCCACGATCTGGCTTGAGGGAATGTCGAAGTCTGAAATCATGCGCGGCGGCACGGCCCCGCCGCAGGGCTTGATCCGCCCGGCCCGGTCGAGCATTGCCACCTTGCGCCCTGCGCGGGCGAGATCATCTGCCGCGGTCGCGCCCGAAGGGCCGCCGCCGACCACCACAACATCATAGATCATGCACTATCCCCCTGAAATCGCTTAATGTCAGGCGCGACCTGACCCGCCCCGATGATTTGCGCCGCCATCACAGCGGCGATGCCGAACAGGCCGGCTTCCAGCGTGAACACCAGCCCGAAGGCGGTGGCGTCATCGGTCATGTGACGCGCGATATCGACCGCCGCTGCACCGACGAGCCCGCCAAGGCCCGCTGCAATGGCCTGTGACGCGCCCCAAAGTCCCATACGTGTGCCCTCACGCGCCTGCCGCCCCTCACCCGCCAAGGCCATCATCGACCCAATGGCGGCGACCGCGAACATGCCGTTGAAGAGGCCGAGCGCAACGGTGGCCGGCAGCAAGAGCGTGCCGCCTTGCGGGATCTGGCCCAAAGCGGCCAGCGTCAATAGCGCCAGTGCCGAACCAAGGCAGCCGGTGATGATCCAGACCCTGAGCGAGCCTATCTTGAACCCGGTGGCGGCAATGCCGACCAGAAGCATCCCTACGAACACCCCGCCGTTCTGCGCGCCCGAAAGCGCGGTCGATTGCCCCGGCGTCAGACCGAAACTCAGGCCCGCATAGGGCTCTAGGATCAGTTCCTGCATGAAATAGGCGGTCATCGACAGGAAAATGAACAGCGTGAAATGTCGGGCGCGACGTTCGGCCCAGATCTCGGCCAGCCCCACACGGAAGGGCACCGCGCGTTCAAGCGTCGCCGGGGTCGCGCTGCGGTGACGCCTTTCGATGCCGTAGACCGCGAGCGTGGTGACGACCACCGCCGCCATCCCGACCAAGGCCACCAGTTCCAGCAACAGTTGCGGCGAGTAGGGGTCGAGCGCCTTCCCAACAACCGTGGCCGTAACGGCAATGCCGAAAATCATCATCAGCCATGTGATCGTCGCCGCCGCCGCGCGTCTGCGCGGATGGGTGGCCGTGGCCAAAAGCGCCAAAAGCGAGGTGCCAGAGGCGCCAACCCCCAGCCCGATCAGGGCATAGGCC
>JACCDK010739709.1_pt1 | contig 11967 bp, 6 predicted proteins | sample 7445871 | NCBI WGS metagenome assembly JACCDK01 (sample SAMN15323436, study PRJNA562643) | freshwater metagenome | isolation source: river surface water | place: USA:Blue River Watershed | collected 2017-08-15
ATAGTCATTCGCGATCTGGATGGCAGAAATCCAATTATTTGAAATGTTCGGATCGTGTTCGGATTTTTTCAGCCGTTTATAAATATCTGATATTGAACAACTAATTCATCGACCTGAATATTGCCAAGGTTGTGGTCGAGGGTTCGAATCCCTTCGCCCGCTCCAGTTTTCCTAAGCACTTATTTTCGGGGAAAGAAGCGGGCTGGGCCGCCTTTCGGATCTGCGTTCTAATTAGAACGCGGCCTTAAGCTTGGGAAAATCTATCTCCAATAGCTTAATATAGCTATTGTATAATCACGCCACACATTAGGCGATGCGACTAGTGTTGCACTCATTTCAATCAGCGGCTGAGCGAACTCAGCCGTAAAACTGGATCGTTAAGGTGGCAAGGTGGATTGCTTTAGTATGCTCAAGGGCAGAGCATTGCATCGCTTCGAAACGCGAAGCTTCGGATTCTAACCGCCACTCAAGCTTTTCGTGCTTGTTCGAGAGGCATGAGAGGGGCCGCTGTGTTCCCCGCCAGTCAGTAGGGGACGAATGGTTAGAGCGGAGCCGCCCAAAAGAAAGAGGAAGGCGAGCTATTCACAATGGCAGCTAGCTCCGAAACCAAATCGGTCTTGAGTTCATGGATCATTGGTTTGGCGTTGTTTTCTCGAAGAATGCCTTTTAATCTCAATGTAGAAAATGCATTTTAGTTATTCTTCAGAGAAGTTAAGGCGAGACATATGCGTAAGCGTTGGACTGTGGCTGTAGCGGTTGTCTCCATTATGATAATCGGCGCTGCTTTTTTTCATAACGCCAATCGCGAGATTTCAGAACCGCGCCCAATCTCCGGCTCTTCAGTCGGCAAAATAGTCTGGGACAACACTTTTGTGCCGCAACCTGTCGAGGGCACGCTCAACGCGAACCCTTTTTTAGCCGCTGATACTAATGGCACGATGCACGGTGATGGTGGACAATCTGATACACACCTTGCTGCTGGCCCGCATACTGGAAGCCTAGAAGTCCGCAGCCGCCGGTCGGGTAATGGGCTTCCGCGGCAATGCTCCACATTTGTTTATCGGTCTGATGGGAAACCTGTTGTCATGTGCGGCGGCCTCTCAGGCTTCCGCATGGTATTGCTCGATCCCGAGACACTTGATGCGCTCGCTCATTTCGATCTTCCAGTTCGTCCCAGTTCATTCGAAGCCTTTATGAAGCGCGACATGGCGATTATGATGAACGATAGTTCTGGCGGTGCTTATATGTTCCTCGACAATAGGGACCGGCTTGTCTTTGCGGACAGCCGATGGGTGGTGCAGCGGCTCGTCGCTCAAAAGCATGATGGCAAATGGTCATTCAAGGTAGAGAAATCATGGGATTTGAAACCCTATGTACCGCATGACTGTTTCAACTGGAACAATTGGTGGCCTGACAGCGAATGCGACAAAATTACGACCGTTATGCCCGATCATGACGGACTGTATTGGTGGACCACGCGGAATGGGCGGCTCGGCACATTAGATCCTGAGACCGGAACCGTTAAGGTTCTTAAGCTAGCAGGCGAAGAGATCCAGAACGCGCTGGCGATGGATAGGGGCTCTGTTTATGTACTTTCGGACCATGCGCAATATGCCTTTGTGGCAGATCGTTCGGGGAAGCCGGTTCAGCTATGGCGAACCCCTTATGATCGTGGGACAAAACGCAAGATCGGCTCGATCAACCAGGGGAGTGGCACAACGCCAACTTTGCTTGGTGCCAACTGGATCACCTTTGCAGATAATGCAGATGGCCGGATCAATATCATTGTGCTGCGGCGTAGCGACGGCAGTCGAGTTTGTGCCGTCCCTGTGTTTCAAGAGGGAGCTAGCGCCACCGACAATAGCATGATCGGTTGGGGGCGATCGATCATCCTTGAAAACAATGCTGGTTTCAAAAGCGCTCATGAACAAACGGACTGGAATAGTATAGCGGGTGGAGTGGTGCGCGTGGATGTGCGTCTCGATGAAAGCGGGTGTGACATCGTATGGACATCGCCGCTCAAATCGCCCTCTGTGGTCCCGAAAATGTCAGCAGCAGCCGGCATCGCCTATTTTTACAGCTTCGATCTTGTGAAGGGCGTTGATGGCAAGCAGACGCCGGCTTGGTCGATTGTTGGGCTGGATTTCCGCTCTGGCAAGCAGGTTATTAGGATCCCGACCGGTCGCGGCAAGCCTTTCGACAATAATTGGGCCTCGATGTCTATCGCGCCCAATGGTGATTTCTATGTTGGCATGACGGGAGGACTTGTGCAGGTGCGGCGTAAGCGCACTTGAGTGCTGAGGATACTGCCAATCCCGCTTTTTGGCCCGCTAAACTAAAAATTGATCTGAATCTTGCCAAGGTTGGGGTCGAGGGTTCGAATCCCTTCGCCCGCTCCAGTTTTCCTAAGCACTTATTTTCGAGGAAAGAAGCGGGCTGGGCCGCCTTTCCTGCCTGTGTTCCAATTAGAACGCGGCCTTCAGCCTGGGAAAAATCTATTCCCATTGGCGCGATTTACCTATTGTATAAAAACGCCACCTGTTAGCCGCTGCGACTAGTGCTGCACTTCTTTCAATCAGCGGCTGAGTGAGCTCGGCCGTAAAACTGGATCGTTAAAGTCGCAAGGTGTATTGCTTGAGTATGCTCAGCGGCAGAGCATTGTATCGCTTCGAAACGCGAGGCTTCGGATTCTAACCGCCACTCAAGCTTTTCGTGCTTGTTCGAGAGGCGGGAGAGGGGCTTCTGTAGTGCAGAATTGAACAAAAATTGCCTTGGATCAGTTCTGAGCAAGAAGTTAGATCGGTTAATTATTGTCATATTCAGCAGAAATGGCGATCGCTTAATGAAGTTCAATTATGATTCCTAGGAAGTCATTTTTATCTAACGCGGTCCAGAACTTGTTTGAAAAATACCACCTCTCCACTAGTTGCAGTGACGCTAGCAAAGCATATTTGTCGATTGAACCCGGGCTGCATAATGCAGACTTTGTTCTGCCGCGCGCCGTTCGGAAATTTCAGCTTTGCGTCAACAGCCCCGCTTGGCAGGAGGGTCATCGTCATTTTTGCGCCTGGAAATTCTGGCACCAATCGCTCAACGCCATCTGTTGGTGTTTCATGACTAAAGCTGCGCATTTTGCCGTCAGGGCCCATTTCTGTCTGCGTAAATGCCAACTTTGCCCCTGCCTCTCGGATGATCACCTGAAAAGGCTGAAAGTTTCTTCCCTGAGGTGGGATCGACTCTGATATGTTAAGCTGCCAGGTTCCGACAGCAGCAAGGCTTTCGTCCTGAGCCAAGGCTGGTATTGAAAATGCGGCTAACACTGCTGTGGCCGTGATACGCGATGTCAGCCCAATCCCTAAAAGAAATTTTCTCAACGCCTTAACTCCTATGCTATGCTCAATTCTTCTTTTTGCTGTGAAAGGCCATTACTCGAGGTAGTGCTTTTGCAGCTTTTCGATTTCAAGTTTCGTAATTCCCAATTCTTTGGCCAAATAAGCGTCTATGCTGCCATATTCCCGATCAATTACTTCAAAGAATTGGGCGAGATGCGACGCGCCACTTTTTGTGTAAAGAGGCTCGGCTTTTTGAGGCGTGGGCGATGATTGGATCGCCGCATAATAAGGAGCAATTGCATTGCCCGGCCAGTCCTTCAGATCCAACTTTGGCATTTCATATTCTGGCCGACGCAGCGACGTAGACAAATGATAATCGGCAAGGACAGTTTTCCGATCCACGCCTAATGCTGACAAGATCAAAGCGGTCGCCACGCCCGTGCGATCCTGTCCAGCTGAGCAGTGATAGAGGATGGCCCCGTCATTAGCGAGCAACTGTCTAAAAATCGACCGAAATTGAGGCGCAAGCGCTTTGCCGGTGCCCCGATACATATATTCGCCACCGCCTATTTGTGCATTTTGAAGCAATGCTTTGAGGCGGTAATCATTGGATACAAATAGCGCCCCAATCCGATCATCAATTGTATCAGGCGCGATTTCACGCTCATCAAGTGAACGTAAGTCGACAATTGTTTTGATGCCCAGTCTTTGGATCAGTTCAGCATCTTTTTCCGTCAACATGGGCATTGCTCCGGACCGAAAGACGCGCCCCCATTTTACATGTTGACCATTAGCTGCTGGGTAGCCGCCAACATCTCTAAAGTTTGAAGCCTGTTGCAACGGCAATACCCGCTCGGCAACGCGCAGGATTTTTGCGGTACCCTGTTCTTTCAAAATAAAGTATCGCGGCGCGTCAATCGCTGCATCTATGAGCACGGTTGTCGATGTGGCCTTTGTCATGATGCGGCGGGCTTCATTAACCGGCGTATTGGGCGATGGTGCAACAAATAAAGAGACCGGGTGCCGCGCCTGCCATTGCACTGCGACGTGCTGGTCATCCACTCTCACAACGGAAGCTGTTTCAACGGCTTGGGTGTTGGTCGCACCGGCAAGGCTTGCGCCAAGCATCACAAATGCACAGAGGTGGCTTCGGATTTGCTTCATTGCGGCTCTCCCATGGAAATTTGCCGGCGATCAGATTTGCTGGTTCGGTGCCAGCCTAACTTGTGCAACCTCATTTGCAAACGCAGAGTTTTTTGGCTGTATTTTCTCGCGAAATTTAGTTCATTCGCATTGAAAGTGTTCTATGCGTACCTGCACTTGACAAAATTTACGCAATCTCAGAAAAAATCTCAATAAAATATGCAAGTCGAGCATTACGCTTATTTGCCATATTCGAGGGAGAGGGAAATGGGGAAGTTTCTTAACGTTCAATTGGCGTCAAAGTTCTTATGCGGCACATGCTTTGCGGCTTTAGCCATTCCAGCACATGCGCAGACCGCCACAGCAACAGGCCTGGAAGAAATCGTTGTCACTGCCCAAAAGCGCGAGCAGAATTTGCAAGACGTCCCAATTTCGATCAGCGCGCTTAACGCCGACAAGATTCAAAAGCTGAATATCCGCGACTCTCGTGATTTGAGCGGCCTTGCGCCCAACGTAACGGTTGTTCAAAGCACAACCAGTTTATCTGCTGCAGTCGTGTCAATTCGCGGCGTTACGTCGCCTGCTAGTGAGTCATTTGGCCTAGATCAGGCGAACGCTCTTTATATTGACGGCATTTACATCGGACGGTCGGGTGCAAGCGGGCTCGATGTGATGGACATTGAACGGGTTGAAATTCTGCGCGGGCCGCAGGGCACCCTATTTGGACGAAACTCTACGGGCGGCGCATTGGCGTTCATTTCACGCGACCCCTCTTCCGATGCCAAATTCTCAGGCAAGGTTGGAGTTGGTAATTATGACAGCAGGAATATCAAAGTCTCCGTCGATCCTGGCACATTTCTTGGTCTCAAGACGAGCTTTAGCTATGCTCACAGTGAACGCACTGGCGTGGTCGATAATATTCTTCAGCCTGATTCAGCTAAGGATCCCGGTGCTCGCCGCACCGATGCTTTCCGGTTCGCGGCTAAGGCCGATCTTGGAAGCACCGGAAGCATTCGTTACATTTATGACCGATCAAAAACTGTTGGGCGACCTAATGCGTTTCAGTTGACGAACGTGGCCGACGGAACCCCGCGTGCGCCGCTGGTTGTGAATGGCCAGCCAGGTATTACTCAGACACAACAGGCGCCTGTGGCCCAGTACTTGGCAGCAGCTCAATTTCTTGACGCGAGCTGCTCAGCTTTGGCTGTGCCAACGCGCCAGTTCCGCGATAAGATGTGTTTGAACGCCGACCAAGATGCGACTGATAAAATGCAGGGCCATAATCTGCAAATTCAGAATGATTTTAGCGGGTTTAAGGTGAAATCCACCACTGGCTATAGGACATGGGACAGCATCACATTGGGATCAGATCTCGACGGGATGAGCAGCTTCCGAGGACCTCTGTTCAGCAATGCAACTTTGTTTAACGGAATGCCGCTTACCCTCTTAAACTTTATTCCAAGCATTCCCGCTGCAGCAAAGCCAATTGTTGCCGGTAGTCCAGTTCCAACGACAACGCAGGGACTTTACGACACGAATAACAATCGTGACCATGAACAGTTCAGCCAAGAGCTCGAAATATCGGGCGACACAGATTCTATAGATTGGGTTGCCGGCGGCTTTTACTTCTGGGAGCGCGGGGGTGAAAATAACCCTCAGAACTCAGGTTTTGTATACGATACCAATGCCATCTTCCTAGGCAATTTTGGTGCGTTGGGGCCGTCATTCGTGGCAGCCAACCCGGCTCGCTATCGCTTGGTCGTGACAAATGGTTTGCTTCGCTATCGGGTGTCGTCCGAGTCTAAAGCGTTGTATAGTCAGGCAACCTATTACGTCGGTGGCCGGGACGGTAAGCTTAGCTTCACCGGGGGACTCCGCTACACATGGGATAACAAGTCAATTATCCGTTTTCAGTCTGGTGCAACTGCGCCAGCAACGCCCGACCAAGGGGACGCTAGCTTTAAAAAGATGACTTGGAACGCCATGGCGCGTTACGAAGTAAGCGACGAGGCTTCGGTTTATGTGCGTGCAGCGAGTGGGTATCGTTCAGGCGGCTTCAATGCGCCCGACACCACGCAAGCGGGCACCAGCAAACTTGTCCCATTTCAGCCGGAGAGCATTGTCTCTTACGAGGCTGGGCTAAAAAGCGAGCTTTTCAATCGTAGGTTGCGCCTCAATCTTGCAGCTTATCACAATAACTTTAAGAACCTAGCCGCATCTGTTCCTGTCGTAACGGCTAGCCCCGGCGTGTTCGGTTCGCGTATCGTCAATATCGGTAAAATCAACTATACTGGCTTGGAGTTCGATGCTCGCGCCGTGCTGAACGATTATCTGTCCATTGATGGTAACGCTGGCTATGTCGACATTAACTATAAAGAGTTCCTAATCCCCACTTCAGGCGCTGCCGGGGCACCAATCGTCAATATCGCCTCGATCGCAAAGGCCGGTTATACTTCCAAATACACCGCGAATATCGCGGTCAATGCTCGAACCCCAGTTGGTACGACGGGAATGACCTTAAATGCTCGAGTGGGGTATACATACGAATCTCCGAAAATGAGCTTCTCGACCAGCATTTCGACACCCTTTAATGAACAACTGGTGTCTGACGCTAAGAAACAAATGGATGCTCAAATTTCCCTCGACAATATCCGACTGGGAGGTGCGGATGCACAGTTGATGTTGTGGGGTAAAAACCTGACCAATCGCCATGAGTTTGTTCGAGCGGTCGATTTCGGTTCGCTGGGGTATGCTGGCGGTTTTTACGCGGATCCCAGGACCTATGGGCTGACGCTTAACGTGAAATTCTAAGATTTGGTTTTGACCCACGTTGGTAATTGATGGCGGGAAGGCGCATGAACCTTCCCGCCGTTTTGAAAGTCCAAAACATGCGTTGGCGAGCAGCAACTGGTCTTCTTCTTTACTTAGCAGCGCCCTGCGAGGCCAAGCCGTTTCAGTCGAAGCCACCTGCCAATCCGTTTCTTGCTGCAAGCCATAACAATCAGAGTCATTGGAACGATGCTGCTACCGACAGCGTCGATTTGCCAATGGTGCGTGGTCATTACTGTATTACAGAATCTGGCGCGCAGATTGTCCCGAGCGATGCGATGGGGATCCCATCTTATATGGCGCGTGTCGGCGGACGAGAAATTCATTGGTTCTTCTCAGGCGCGATGTTGCGTAAGCTGGAATTTGTGAACGGTGCTTTCCGAGAAATTGATCGCAAACGCATCGCTCAAAATTATCCAGACCGCGTCATTTTGACTGCTGCGGAACGCAACACGCAAGTTGAACGTATTCGGGAATTTCTGGACAATCGCGATGAAAAAGGCCTCGCCGTTTATTTGCAGGCGCAACCCAATCGCCTTGTGTCGGCCATGGAAGATCAAGTGGACCAAGGCGTGCTCTACTCGCTTTTTACGCGCGGTAATGGATTTGTTGGCGCCAATGCGCGCGGCCTTTTTAAAATTGACAACCTAGATAAAGATGATGCCCTATCCCGGCTGGGAGAGCCGCAATATGCCACGCTGCCGGACGCGCTTTTCAACGATGATAAGGTACGAAAAGGCACTTATTTTGCGCGGGATACTGTTTTTGGTTTGGGAATGACGTTTAACGGATTTCTCGTTATCAGTACGCTTGGTGGACAAATCGCGACAATCGATCGCGACAGCCTGCGGATTATTGATAGCTACAGTACGCCGGGGGCGGATGAGCTGATTACCAACGGGTTTGCGACAAGTGATGAAGCGGGTGGAGGTGCCATTTATGTCGCCTCCAATCGGCGTATGTATCGCTTTGTTGTCGGCCCAACGGGCAAGATTAGTGCCGATGAGGCACAGCAAGCTTGGTCGGCGCCTTATGACGCGGGCGAACGCATGCCCGTCGGTAAGATTGCGGACGGGACCGGCTCAACGCCAACTTTAATGGGTTTTGGGCGGTCTGATGATAAGCTCGTGGTGATCACAGATGGGGCCAAGAAAATGCGTTTGGTCGCCTTTTGGCGCGATGGCATTCCGAAAAATTGGAAGCCGCGGCCCGAATTCCTGTCAGCGCGGATCGTCGACCAGAAGACAGTTGAGATGGGACCTGAATTTCCTCTGGTGCAATCTGAACAATCCGTTGTCGCATTTGGGAGCCACGCTTTTGTCCTGAATGGAATCCCGTCACCTCAGTCTCTAAAGCCCTATCCCATTCAAAGCACATTGCTGCGTGGGCTCCTTTTAGGAACGACGCGCCCTTTGCCTCAGGGAGTGGCTATGTATCGGTGGAATAATTCTACTAAGCGCTGGTTGGCATTGTGGCGCCGATTAGATGTTGGAACAATTGCAACAGTTCCGATGATCAGTGGGAAGAGCCGCATCGTTACATTCAACGGCACTTTGGGTGATCGACTTGGCCATCTTTATCATCTGGGGCTCGATATCGACACTGGCAAACTCGCTATGTCGATTGCCTCAGGCAATGACCCGCGATTTAATGGCGCGTTCACCGGGTTAAAGACGGATGATCATGGGCGGTTGGTTTATACCACACTCCACGGCCTAGTGCGCTTCGATACGGATCATATGCAGCGTGCAGACAAATCCCCGGAGATGGACCCAGAGAATTGCGCAGCGCGGTGATAAAGTGGAAGGGGCCTCAACGTGTGAGGCGTACGGCATAGTCTCTCGCACGTTTGCGCCGTTCCTCTTTGCGTGCACTGGGCGATACTCGCGAAAGGCTGCTGTCTAACGCACTTAGCTTTACAAGCCGGATATCCCTGATTGCCAGGTCCATCGCCGCGCCCTGGGGCACACCCTGCCAGCGCAGCGTGACAATCCCGGAATTATAGCCCCCAGAATCCAACCAATTGATCACACCTGGGTCTTTGGCGGATATCACAAAGGTGAACAGCCCATGTGCATCGGGCTTTGCTTGCGCGTTATTTAAGCTGCTAATCCGTGCGCCATATTCATACGCGACCCCCCAAGGATCGGTGATCTGAATACCGAAAGAAGCAGATCCCAATGTATCAACGCGGATCAGCATCGCCTCATCCTGCCGGAGCGCATAGTGCCCACTGGTTGAAAGGCCGCGGCCTCCCGGGCGCTGTCGCACCGGCGCGATGGAGTTGATCGGGCGTGAATAAATAAACTTGTTGTTATAGTTCAGCCAATAGGGCGCGATTTGGTCAAGTATTGCAGCAGCGCGTTGCGCTAGCGCCCGATAATCCCTTGGCGCAGGCGGCAATGTTGCATCTAGGCGCTGAATTTGCAGGGATGCTGGTGGTTGGTTAGCCCAATTTGTGAGCAACTGGCGAACGCCAATTTGTAGGACGCCTTTGGTGGGTATTTGGAGATGATTACGCCGGTCAGCTGGCGGGTCGCTATCTATTGAAATATCGAACGAGCCGTCTTCGGAAAACTGAATTTGTTCGGATTGTATGGTGTCTAATTGGCGAAAGCCTTCGACTGCCATTTGCCCCAAACCTGGTAAGCTATCGCGCACTTCGAAATGAATCTGAACCGGCCCAGGCTTTGGCATCTTTCCACGTAGGAGATATCTGCCGCCGCCAGCGACTGTCATGACTTGATAGATGTTATCCGGGTTTTCAATTCCAAATCCCGAATTAGGCACGTCCAGTCCATGCCATTTATGCCGTGCGGCTGTGCTCCAAGAGACAGCTGGCCGGCTGATATCCTCTGACAAAGCGTAATAAACAGACTGCGCTGCGATCGACTTTGCTGCACGCTGGATGGTCCGTTTACCCGCGCTCGTTATTGCTCTTGGATCCGAGGCGTAGAGAAATTCTACGCGCGCTGTCGCCCTGCGCATTTCGGGTTGTTTCAAAACCTGAATCAGGGTTTGTTCCCGTTCTAATTGTTCCGGTGTGTCAAGCGTCGCAGCTTGGGATTCCGCAGCGCTAAGGCAAGAAATTAGGCAGGTCAGAATCAGCCAAATCTTCATTTTTGATGCTCCACTTCAAAGAGCTCCGTAGCGAAGCACCGGCGCTCACTTGGAGAGGCTAATAGAAGGCAAATGGAACTGCAAGGCCAGCAAAGAAACGCGCAAAAAAGTCTCAATTTCCCTTCGAGATGTGTATCGCTCTTCTTTATGAACATTCTTATGCGTATTATAAGTTGACAATAAATACGCGCTCGTCAAATTTTAAGAAAATTGCAAATATGCCCGTCTCACTCGCTTTAAGTGGCTCAAATAAGGGAGAAAGAGCAGAGCATTCAGGCATGTATCTTGCTGACATCTCAGCGAAGCTCTGCATGCTGGCGAGAGAATTCCAGTTGCCGATTTTTCGAGGTTTCGGCGACTTCTTTGTTTCGGTGAAAAGTGGAGGTGTTGAGGCCGGTGGAGCACCATTGTCGCGCCTTACTGGAGGCCGCATGGCCTAAATTGGATGACCAAATCTTTCGCGGTCCATTCGACAAACGCGAATTAGACCAGCGCACTCTCCTATTTGTCGAATGCCTCCTATGGCTGGTAGATGTTGGGGGCGCATGGGAAAAAATGCCTGATCGTTACGGTAATCGATCAAATGTTTATCAAAGGTTCAATAGATGGTGCCGAAGTGGACGGATTGTGACCCTCTTTGAAAATTTGAATGCCACCGTATCATTTCCCTATGAATGTGATGGGCGAAGAATTTTCAGAAAAGACAATCCCGAATGCTGCCTGCGATTGTCCAGAAGGCGACTTTGGAAAAAGATCGCAACGCGCTGATGTCCGCAATCCATTAAGAATGGCAACGAAATTGGCCTAATTAAACGCACAAGCGTCTTTAAAATTTAGAAGAAGAGATTTAATTTCGCCTCACATTTCAAGCAGCGCGCATCAAATATTCAACTCGAACAATATTTCTTTTCAAACTCTCTCTGCACCTGCGCAAGGCATTCGCCTGCATTGCTCGGCATCCGTCGAAGTCCAGCTTTGGGAAGTGATCATTGGCGTGCAGCAAATTCGAAAAGAGAATTACGATAACGATAAGTTAACCTTGATGTTCGGATCGTGTTCGGATTTTTCAGGTCTCTCATAAACATTTGAAATAAAACAACTAATTCGTCGACCTGAATCTTGCCAAGGTTGGGGTCGAGGGTTCGAATCCCTTCGCCCGCTCCAGTTTTCCGACACAAAGCACGTCTATAGAAAATTTGCGCGGTACCCGGCCTGCTGTGTCTGGGCTCGGATTTTGCAAAAATCTGATTGATGATTGCGCGGTGCTGGGCCGAGCACGGCTTAGGTTGGCTTATGCGTCATTCTAATTTGGCGCGGGCTCTGGCCGGTGATGCGTTTCATGAACCGCGACAAGGCACTGGTTTCTGAGAATTGAAGAATTTCGGCAATTTCGCTGACGGAGAGGGAAGAGTCGCGCAGATAAAGTGTCGCCAAGTTGGCGCGGACCTTTGTGCGCAAATCGTCAAAGCTGGATCCGCTGGTTGCAAGCCGGCGTTGCAAAGTCCGGCGTGATGTCCGCTGCAGACGTGCAGCAATCCCAACA
>JACCDK011629407.1_pt1 | contig 11967 bp, 9 predicted proteins | sample 7445871 | NCBI WGS metagenome assembly JACCDK01 (sample SAMN15323436, study PRJNA562643) | freshwater metagenome | isolation source: river surface water | place: USA:Blue River Watershed | collected 2017-08-15
AAAGACCGAGCAGAACAAATACTTCAATATTGAGCGAATGGGTAGTGTAGAGGTACTTGATTCACCCATGGTCTATGAACCGCAACACGAATTCTATAAACCGGACATATTTGGCTTCCAAGGGAAGACAATGAATAAAGAAATCGAGATCCAGATGAGTATGCGTGCCAGTTTAGTCTTGAAGGAAGAATATCCGATGTCCATTCCATTTGTAAAACATATCCCGGATACTGATCGCTATTATTTCAAAGCATTGGTACAGAGCTTTCAAGCTCCGGGGCGCTTTGTGTTAGGATTTTTAGAGGATGTACAAGTTGTCGGATCTAAGGAATTTATACGCTATATCAACCGCGTAGTGAAAAAGAACCTCTAAAACAATTTGAAAACCAAGAAGATACCAAGAATTGGAATACTCAGAAGCCAAATCAAAGTAACCATGCATCCAGCAGTTGTCCTGTTGTAAACACGATTGTATGCAGCCTTCTTAGGATTTGTCAACCAACCCCAACCCCTTGGCGCTTTAAAACCCAAGTTGTGTCGAACTATGCGCTTAACCGATGTCCGGGCAGCGATTCGTTTAGTAAGTGATGGAATGCGGAATCCAAACTTCATTTATTCAGGCCTTTGATAAGTGTCATTATAAATATCGCGAAGTTTTCTGCCATTAAAGCTCCAATATGGCCCTGGGGCTACATTGTAGGCATAACCTTCTCCTAGTGCCATTCTTGTGGCATTAGTCAAACTAGTTTCCTCATTCCTAAAATTTACCATTCGATCTGACACTACAACCGCAATTTCCGCATTGTTATTAAAAATCAATTCAGATCCCACAGGAATTCCCATTTCTTCAAAGTTCATACGAGGACGTTTCTGCGAGTATGCTTTACCGGCTTCTAATTCTACTGTATCGATTACATTAGCTTCCTGCTCTACAAGTGGAGTGGCATTCTGCAATTCTAACAACTTAATAATAGCTATTGCCTGACTTGATTCGATTTCAAAAAACTCCCTCTTAGGATTTAATCGATCTGGGCTAAATGCAGTATGTAATGCCTTTTCAACCTCATCTATACTTCTAACTTTAGCAGCATATACGCATTCAAAAGGCAAAGGAACTCCAGATGAATATAGCTCCTTCATTCGTAGCTTAACATCTTCCTTTGTGGTTTTACCAATCTTGATTATTCCCGGCATTGCCGGATTAGCAAGTATATATATTATTCCTTCCATAATATTGAATTGTAGATTAGATCAAGTGACGTACTTGAACTTTTTTATATTTTTTTCCCATGCCAAGTGTTATAGCGGTAGGGTTTTTTATCAATAATTCCCCTTTTTGAAGTCCTGCAATTGCTTGTTTGATTTCCTGAAACTCTGCACCTGACACACCAAACAAGTCTTTAATTACACCATCATTGATGGATTGTTGTTTCATAATCAATGGATATTGTGCATTGGCATAAAAGTCAAAATACTCACTCTTATAGCTATCCATATTTTGTGTTGCAAGAATAATGCTAAGACCTTTATTTCTTCCAACAGCAATCAAGTCACGAAGCGGTTTGTTGTCAAAACCCAACATATAATGTGCTTCATCAATAATGGTAAAATGTCTGAGTTCAACACAATCTTCATCAACTATCTGTTTAGGAAGTTTTTCGTAGATGGTATTCAATTTAGAAACGATAAAATAAACAATAGCTTTTGCAATTGGACCATCTTTCGGGAATGAATCCATTTTCACAATGTAGCTATCCTTAATTAAATCAATTTTATCTTCTGAAGCAAAAAGGTTGTTTCTAATCAGTTGTTTGAGTACGGATTTAACACTATCGTCTTTATCTCTTTCTCTGTCATTTTGAAGTTGTGTGTAATGGTCTAAAATGATTTGAAATGTTACAGGTGAATTTGAAGTTTGTCTATATGCGTTTATAATAGCTTCCGATAAGCGGTTACTCATATTGGCACTAATTGTTGCTCTGTCGATTGAGCATAATGCAGTAGCCAATTCTGTTGAATATAGATTGATTTCGTTTTGTGGCTTTCCTGTAAAATCTTTGAACGGAGAAAATGGTAGTGGAGCCAAAATAGGATCAAGAATGGAACTGCGGTCTGTTTCAAAAAGTTGAAGCCAACCATTGTTTGCAGGGTCTGAGAATTCTCCCTTATAGTCAAACAGAAGGAAGTTTACTGGATATGAGCTTTCAATGGAAAGGGTGCGGATTTCATTTAATAAAACCGCAAGCAAATTTGATTTTCCTGAACCTGTGGTACCTGCAACTAAGATTTGAGTATTTGGAACATCTCTACCATTAAGATTAAGTGCTGCCGGAATATCATCTTCATAGGAACCAATGTTTAAATTCAAATATGGCAGAGAACCTGCTTTGCCTCCTTTTGAAGTTGCAACGGTATTTAACAACCAATCCTCCACAACTCCATCTTTCAATAAAACATCCTTACCCCTCAGGATTTCATAATTAATGATTTTACTTTTCAGTGTGGTATTTTCCCAGTCTATTGGCAAATCATGATAACGTAGTTTCAAAAGTGCTGAGTAAGCACCGCCCAAATTGTGCAATGTGAATAGGGTTTCAAAAATCCTGTTACTGGTTTTGGACAGTTGGATTTGTTCAATGGCATGCACATCTCTTTGTTCTTTACTCGAAAGTCCTGCCAACAAACAAATTCGCATTATCTTATTCCCGTTTAAAATAACAGGTTTATTACTCGTTGTGTATTTTTCAAGATTTAATCGCTGTTCAAGCTTATATCTAATGTCGTGAAGGTCGTCCATCAAACCTTCTGATTGTCTTATATTCTGTAGATTTATTACGCTCATTACTTATTCATTAATGGTTATGCCAAAATATCCTGAAATCACATCAGTAAGTTGCATTTCCTTGTCACGTTTAAGAGTATAAGATTTTGAAATAAATGGCTCAATTTTTTCAAGGTCTTTACCGATTCTAATTTCACTATCACTACTCAATAGTATAGTTTGCTGCGACAAGTCAGGGAAATAATTTTCAAGTACAATGGCACGGCTTGTTTCGTCCAAAACACCCATTACGGTATCAATCATGACAGGCGGTTCGTAATCTCCAAACTCGTGAAGAGATTTGAGTAAAACTTGTATCACGACTTGCTTGGATGCCGTATTCAACTGGCTTAAATAAATTTCATTTCCTGTTTTATGATAGATTTTGAAAGTCAAGTCTTTCAGGTTTTCAGAAAGTTCAACTCTGTCAATCACATCACGGTAAGCTGAAAGATTTATATTTAAGTCCTGCTTCATTTTCAGCTCAATCTGCTGCTTCTTGATTTTTAATAATCGGTTGGCAACATCTTCAAAAAAACTTTTCAGTTTACCTAATGCTTCATATTTTGGATCGGGCTCTTGACTGGTTTGAATGTCAAACTGGTGGAGACGTTTTTCAATTTTGGTTATTTCGCCTTTAACTTCTGCTAATTGTATTTCATGTTTTTTAATATTGGATTCATTGTCTTCATAGGCTTTCAGTAACACATAATCTCTACCGGTGATTTGCTGTTTCATTTGTTCAATTTGACTTTCTAGCAGTGGAATTTGACTTAACGAAACATTCAATTCAACCTGTTGCTGGTTGAGTGTTGGGAAAGTATTCATTGCTCTCATATTTAGCAATCCTTCCAAGGCCTTTACTTCTGAAAACTCCAAAAAGTCATAGGGGTCTTTTTCGTTTGATTGTCCGGATTTAGCTATAACATAGTCAACCAATTCATCAACTGTAACGGCCTTCAAAACCAAATTGTTTTCTGATAGGTACTGAACAATTGATTTACTGATGGCCTCAATTTGTTCAGGGGCTATATTGCTATTTTGTTGCTGCTCCTGTTCATTCTTTGTTTTCAATATCAAGTTTACTTCCGTTTTCACGGCTTCAATCAATTTTGGAACACAAACATTCAACTCAATGTCTTTTACAAACTCATCCAATTCATCTCGGAATATGTTTTCTTTTCTGTAAATGTTCTCTATCTGTGCTTTGCTTTGCTCTATCTTGTTTTTAATAGTGGTTTCCTGATTCAAACCAATTTTCAGGTTATCATATAACTCTTTGTTGGCTACAGAATATTGGAGGGAATCCTGCAATTGTCTTTCAAAAGATGCTTGTTGTTCCTGTAATTTCTTTTTTTGTTCTACCAATTCAAGATATTCATTCTTTTCATTTTCAATGTCTAGTCGCTGGGCTGTATAAGTTTGGAAAAGCGTTTCAGCACTTTTACTCATTTGCATATACTTGTTGAAACCCATTACATTTTCAATATTCTCACGAATTACTCTATTCAACTGGTCTTCTTTCAATAAATTACCTGCTTCCATCGCATCAAACAAAAAGTATCGGCTCAACTCTTGTGGTAAATTGGCTTTTATGATTTTGTTAACCTGTGATTCTTGATCTGCTCTTTGGGCTGGTGGTGTTGCGGTTCCGTACATAAATATGGTTCCGTTCATATTCAATTTCACACTTTCTACCGGATTACCTGATGGGTTGAGCAAATAAGTTCGAGTTAAAATATATTGTTGTTCTTCATTCAATACCTTTCCTGTAAAGTGAAGTTCCAGCATTATTTTTTCGTCTTCTTTACCTATTGCACCTGCGTTCAAGAGTTCTTTAAACTGCCTTGAATTGTGAATTTGCAAACCATATAAGGCACCATAGATGGATTCAAACAAAGTGGTTTTACCACCACCGTTGGCACCACCAATGAGAATAATTGGTTTATCCTGCTCAACCGAAATGTCTAAATCAAGATTGAGATAGGTCTTGAAGTTTTTAGCTTTTATCTTCTTTATTAACATATTCGGCTATTTAATTTTAGATAGGGCTTTCTCAATAATTTTCTCCAAGGATTTTTCGTCAACATCCTGATTTCGTATTTTTCGTTCATGAAATTCTTTAAGTAATTCTTCTTTAACCCATTCAAATTCCAATTGATGTTCAGTGCATAGCACTGAAATCATGTCCATATCTTCTTTGCGAATACCGTAATGGACAAATGTTGTATCTAAACCTTTTTTAGCCATAATCGTTTAGTTTGTATTTATTGTTGCAGGGTTGAAAAATTCCCAACCTGTCAAGTCTCTATCGTTTTCTATTCGGTTTCGGCAATACCTCCAACTGCCTTGTTGTTGAATGATGATACTTCCGATTGCTTTTTTACCTTTTGCATTCAATTCATCAATGTACTCAATTAAAGCATTGTGTTTTACTACATTTTCTGGGTCGCTTTCAATGGTTTTGGGGTCAAAAAGTCCGAGCGTGCCGTTTTTGAATTGAATCACCAAGTCAACATAAAAAAGTGATTGAGTACCGTCTCTTTTCACAAAGGGAATGGCAAAATCTTCTTTGTTGCTGCTTCCATTTTTATACCACCATTGTATATGTTCGCTTTCGTTTACAATGAGCAAATCAATAAAACGGTGTTCATTGCCACTGTCAAATAATTGGTTGGCTCCACGATTACGGGCATACAAAGGGTCTAAGGCGTGTGCGTCGGCTTCATACGGCACATAATTATCGTTGAAGATTTTGAATTCGGGAACATCCCAAGGTTGCTCGTATTCTTTTACCATTGTTGATTTGCTCGATGCTTTGGCAGCCATTATCTGAGAATAAATCTCACGTGCCAGGTTGTACAAATCATCAAAACGGCTTTGATTGTACAATACAATCTTATAAACATCAGCACCAAACATTCCCAAATATTCTTCAAAAAAAAGTTGGGTGTGGTATTTTATCCGTTCCCAACTGGCATCTTTCTGGTAATCGCCACAACTTGCCAAACAATAACGGTTGAATAATTGCTCTAACTGATATGCTGTTTTTGCGAAACGTTCAACGTGGTCTGCTCTTGTTCCACCTACTTGTGTAACATCAATATTTACATCGGCAGGTATGCCAATTTCAATTTCTGCTACATCCATGATCACACCCGCATGTTGCAGTGCCAATTTGTTGGTGTGATAAAATGATTCGCCACTTTCTGAACCAATTTTGATATTAAATAACTGCTCTGCTGCCCTGAACAAGGCTTCCCTAAAATGCAAGCCAATACGATTACGATTAATTTCCTTTTGAATATAGTATGACTTTAAAGCCACCTCTTGATAAATATCGTTATTTCGGTTGGCTCTGTTTTCGGTAATGTAGTCGGCTTCTTCTGGTAGAATTGTAATTAAATCTTTGTTCAAGTTGGTGTAAACATAGCCGTAGTTTAGGGCTTCATTGGTATAATGTTTCTGTTCGGGCATTCGCAATATTCTACCCATTGTCTGAACCGTGAAGCGTTCATTTTTCATTTCACGATAAATGAGTAAAACTGAAGCTCTTGGACAATCCCAACCCAAAGCAATAGCCTGTTTGAATAACAAGACTTCTACCATATTGTCGGGCTTGGAAATGTCTTCTAAATTTGTTTTTTCACCACTGAGCCATACGGCTAATTTTCCGTTTTGCTCTGTAATGCCCATTACTTCCAATTGAGCCACTACGGTGTCTCTTATTCTGGTGTCTTCTGCTGAAATTTTAGCGGTATCGGATGGCAACTGTATCAATAACAAAGGTCTAATATTGGTGCCTGCTAATACATAGTGCTGTTCCAACTCAACACGCTTTTCTAGGGCTTTTTGTAACAAAACGACATCGGCATCACGGCCCGCCTGTTCTTCTGCCCTGAGTGAAGGGTTCAAATGCACGCCCTTTTTTATCATTTGTGCTTTTACCACGTCTTCTCTGGGTATCATTACTCTATATGGCGAACGCAAACTTTTATCGGTAAGGGTAGCGGAAATTCGCAACTCAATTTTAGGACGCATACGACTTAGAATCATTTCCGCCTTTTCGGCTGTTTTGCCACCTGCCATTAAATGTTCTTCGTCAATGATTACAACTATTTGCGTATCATTTAGCAAAGTTTGATTCAGGATGTTATAAAAATTTTTTCCGTTTTCATTTTCCCGCATAAACAAAGTGTCATCACGGTTGATGGTTTGCCAGTTTAGAAACAACATTTCGTTTGGTTTCAGGCAATCATCTGTAATGTCTTCAATACTTAAGGTTCGAATGTCGCGGGTTTCGCTGTAAAAGTGCGATAGGCTATTATAGCTCTGTAGATGCAGAGTGTTGGGAGCAATCCAAATGTAGGTAACATTGCGATTGGCAATTTCAAAACGGGTGGGCAGTTCGTTTACAATATCACGAAGCAGGCAAGCCATTGTAACTGTTTTGCCTGAACCTGTCGGTGCTTGAAACGCCAAAATATGGCGGTAAAATTCTCTGTTTAGCAAATTGAAAAAGTGGTTTTTCAACTGCCTCAATGCCTCTTCTCTATATTCTAAATTCAATAATTTCATTTCGTTCGCTTTTAAAGGATGCTTAATTGTTCGCCAATTTCGTTGATGGATGGTCCGGTTTCCTCTTCAATATTGGGAAAAGCTCTCTTTTTATTGGGTAATACATTCTGATAAGCCTTGTAAATAGCATCTGGCAAAGCACAAAGGGTTACTTTATCCAATACCTCGGCAAAATCTTCGGTGTAAGGGTCGCTACCCATTGAGAATACATACACTTTGATTTCAGGGGCATTCATTTCCTTGATTACCTCCACGACTTGTGGAATGATGTGATCATCAAACAGAATAAGTAATGTTACTTTACTATTGGCAAACAAGCGGGCTTGTTTGATGCTGATTTTTTGCTCCGTGTAGCAATCCTCTTTAATGCAGAGCAACTCTGTAGCCAATTGAGTGAGTTCCCGTTTGTTTTTAAGTGATGGCTCACGACTGATGAAATTATTTTTATAATATCTTAAATTGTTATTTAATAAACCCTCAACTTCTTCGTTATTAGAGTTGATATAGCCTTGAATTACACGCTTATTTCTTTCATAAGTTATTTCCTCGCATATGTTGTTTTCATTGTTTGTAACAAGAATACATTGCCTTGTTCCTTCGTCTAAATCATTAATTTTCATTACAGATTGCATAGTAGTGCCAGAACCAGCAAAAAAATCAAGGACAACTGAATCACTTGAACTTCCAATTTCAAGACATTTGACAATTAAGTCTGTTGGCTTTGGATTTGTGAAAACTTTATCGCCAAAAATATCTTTCAACTCAATTGTTGCTTTCTTATTGCCATCAATATCAGTCCATAAATTTGAAGGAGCCTTACCTCTACCTTCCATATAAAACTTTACATAAGGCTTCCATCCATCTTCTTGCTTTACCCATTCAATCATATTGTCCTTCAATAAACGGTTGAAATACTTCAAGTCTCCTCTCCATCGACTTTCATATCCAGTTGGGCCTATCGGATAAATTATATTACCCTGTGGATCTGTTAATGGATAGTACAGATTAGGTCTATCTTCACGCCTATCTCCGTTACCTGTCTTACGCCATTGTAAGATAGAATATTGACCTCTGTCATCTATTCTACTAAATCGTTTTTTATCTTTTTCTGAAAGCTGTGCTTTTCCTAATTCAAAGCCAGGTTTACAATAAACCAATAAATAGTCGCAGCTAGAACCAAATTTCTTGCCATCTTGACCGGTAGTAGTGCCTTTTGCAACTGTCACTAGGCCAATCAAGTTTGATTCATTAAAGATAGAATCACATAATAACTTAAGCTGGGTAACTTCGTTGTCATCAATTGAAATAAAGATTACACCTTTTTCACTCATTAAACGCTTTGCAATTAGCAATCTTTTATTCATGAAGCTTAACCATTTGCTGTGGCGGTAGCTGTCTTCTTTATCCACGAATGTGTCATTATATTTAAAATCTTTATTACCAGTATTGTAAGGCGGATCTATATAAACTACATCTATTTTTCCCTCATGTGTGAAAGTAAGTCCCGTCAGTGCATGAAGGTTGTCCCCCTCAATAAGAATATGATTAGGGTATTCTTCTCCATTTATAATGGCCTTATCTTGCACCTCTTGAAGCACAGGTAAATTTTCACGTAATTCGTCTTCAACTTCCTCTGGCTTATCTTCCCATACCAGGCCATACTTCTTTTTGGTGTTTACCAAATTTAGCAGAAAGGCTTTTTCATCTTGTGATAGCCCTGGTAATGATTTTACTTTTTGTATCAGGTCTGTTTTGTTCATTGTATTACTGTTGATTTGGGAGTACTTTTCTGTAACTCCAAACTTTAAAATCGTTTACTAATCCTTTCGGTGTTTTAGGTAAATCCTCTTTAGACTTTGAAGCCTTCTTTTTTTTCTTCAATTCCCAACGTTCTTTAAAAAATGGTAGATGCTCTCTTTTTTCCTGTTTAACAAAAGAAAAGAAATCAGGATGTAATCCGAGAGTGGTTTCATTATTTACATTAAACCAAGATGTATTGGAGCTACCAGATGGAGATGGCAAATTGGTAATCAAGTTGGCTTTTATCTTCTTGATGTCCACCCCCATAATCATTTTGAAGGTTTCATAAGCAGAGTTACAGCCGGTACCGCTGGTAAAGAGAATTGAATCAATTTTCGCATTATTTTCCAGTATGTATTCTTTAAGATTATGGAAGTAATCTTCATTATCTAATACTAAATCCGCATCATCGGCTGATCTAATATCTTTTCTTGAAACTGAAATGATAGTATCCGTAATACCAACATCATATTTCAATTGCCATGCTTTCATTTTGTCAATCAATTCCTTCCTGGTTCCGTTTTCAAAATCAAATTCAGAATAAATCTTGCCCAGTATTTTCCATAGAGAACCTTTATTGCCGTAAAAATAATCGGTCAATGATTTCTTACCTTCTCTTATCTCCCTATTAGGAGGAAAGGTTCCAATGATTAAATACTTCCAAGGTCGGGAAGTATCAAAGTATTTTTCTATGTATGGATGTTTCTCTTTATGCATATTTAGTTTTCATTTTCATCGTCAATCAAATCGGCATCGGTTATTTCGGGTAGTATCAATTTAGCCTCTGCTTCATTCAATGATTCTACACTTCGCAGTTTCCGTTGTATGGCTTTGGTTCGTTTACCCATTACATCATCTAATTGGTCGAGACCGGTTTGTATATTCTTTTGTGCTTTTTGCATTAGGCCGCCAAAGTTTTCAAACTCTTTCTTTACAGCACCTAATACCTGCCACACTTCGCTGCTTCGTTTTTGTATAGCCAATGTTTTAAAACCCATTTGCAAGCTGTTTAATATAGCTGCCAATGTGGTTGGGCCGGTAACAATGATTTTATAGTTACGTTGCAAATCTTCGAGCAAACTTGCCTTACGCACCACTTCGGCATATATGCCTTCAAAGGGTAGGAACATTATACCAAAGTCTGTTGTATGGGGTGGATCAATGTATTTATCGCTAATATCCTTTGCCATCTTCTTGATAGTGTTCTCAAGGTTTCTTTGAGCCAGTTCAATTAGCGCTATGTCGCCATTTTCATAAGCTGTTTGCAATTGCTCATACACATCTTTGGGGAACTTTGCATCCACGGGTAACCAGACCTGCTTATCATTATTATCTCTTCCCGGCAACTTGATGGCAAACTCCACCAAATCGCTGCTGGTTGCTTTGGTTTTTACATTGGCCTCATATTGGTCTGGGGCCAAAATTTGTTCCAATAACATGGCCAATTGTACTTCACCAATACCGCCACGCATTTTTACATTACTCAATACTTTCTTCAACCCACCCACATCCTGAGCAAGGGTTTGCATTTCACCCAAGCCTTTTTGAACTTCTATGAGCTGCTTCCCTACGGTTTCAAAACTTTGTCCAAGGCGTTCACTCAGTGTTTTCTCTAATTTTTCTTCTACCGTTACTCGTATACTTTCCAATTTCTTTTCTGTTCCCTGCACCAATTCATTTTGTTTGGTTTCTAACTGCCCAAATTTTTCTCGCTGTATTTCATTAAACGATTTTACGTTTTTATCAAAAGCTTCTTGAAAATCTTTGAATGATTTTACTAAGGCTTCACGTATCAGATTGTTATCTGTTTTAGCTTGTTCATTCAAGGTTTGCAGTTTGGATTCAACCTGCTTTTCGATTTTTTCTAATTGGGTGGTATTGGCTTCCGAAAATTCTTTGAAACTTTTTTCCGTTTTCTCAATCAAGGATGTTACTTTTTGCTCCAGTGTGTTATTGAGTTTTTCCAACACTTCCACATTCTGCTTACTCAATTGTCGAATAGCTTCAGCCGTTTCATTTCTGAATTCTGTAATGGCCTTGTTTAGTTCTTCGCGGTTTGTTTTAGCTGTGTTAGAGCTTTCCTCTCGGTTAATTCTGAAATCTTCTTTCAGGTTGTTTTCAATTTTTAAAAGACTGTTTTGAAGTTCACCGACTTTTGTAAATAATGTCGGAATCTCATTTACTCCTTTGTTACGAAATTTAAAAATTAACAAAATTGATAGTACTATCAGCACTAAATTGAAAATATGTAGAATGCTATCCATTTGGTTATATAAAAGTTTTTAAATATTGCTCCAAGGTTTCTTTCAAATAGGGCTCGTTGCCATAATCCTGATTGATTTTTTGATTCAAAAACTGAATCTGAAGTTCTCTGTATTTTAAATTGAATAAATCTGCAATTGGTTTAATCATGTGAGTTTGAAGTTGTCTTTCTCCATGTTCAATTTTGCTGAGCATCGAGACGTCAATACCGATGTGATCAGCAACATCTCTCAATGACATTTTTCGCTCTTTGCGAAGATTTTGCAAATAATTTCCAATACTCGTTTCGATTACCATGATACGTTCAATTTGCTATTGACAAACTTGTCAAAAGTAATTAAACTTTTAGTCGTTTAATAGGTGATGTGGGAAACTTTTCTGCCAAATCAGGTCAATCGTTTCAAGAATGTGGTAAAACCAAGGTAAAAAATAAAGTCCCACGGAAATCCGCGGGACTTTTGCCGGAAAATGGGGGGAGAAACCGGCACTTTCACTGGAAAACCAGA
>JACCDK011143552.1_pt1 | contig 11966 bp, 7 predicted proteins | sample 7445871 | NCBI WGS metagenome assembly JACCDK01 (sample SAMN15323436, study PRJNA562643) | freshwater metagenome | isolation source: river surface water | place: USA:Blue River Watershed | collected 2017-08-15
GAGTCGACAATCATTGCATTTGCTAACTCGAAAACATAACGTGGCATAGTGTTAGCAATTACCACAGCATTGGTGGTTACATTGCCGCTGATATTACTATTTAAATTGCTCATAGCAACATCCAACTTTACATATTTAATATCGTAGTCGTTTTCATCCGCTAAGGCCTTTAAATTAGGGTGTGGCGTTGAAAAATGATTCATCTTAGATGCGGCGCATGGATGAATGTTTCCTTGACTAAAAGCTTTAGTACAGAATAATAAAATGAATAGAAGGCTTAACTTTTTCATAGTGTTCAATTGTAAAATAAAAGTAAACAATAATCAGAAGTTTGTCGAATTCTGTCTAAGTATTGAACCTTTCTTTGGTACCTTTGTTTAAAGAAAAAGCATTTTTATGTATCGCCATTTGCAGCATTTTATAGAGGTATTGGAACAGCACAATGAATTGATTCGTGTAAAGACTTATGTGAACCCTTATCTAGAAATTTCTGAGATTACCGATCGACTGTCGAAGTCGGAGAATATGAATAAGGCAATTTTATTTGAGAACACTGGTTATGATTTTCCTGTATTGATTAACTCTATGGGTTCGTATAAGCGTATCTGTTTGGCTTTAGGGGTGGAGGAGTTGGATGAAGTGAAGGCGGATATGGAAGATCTTTTCAAACAATTAACGAAGCCGCAAGAAAGTCTTTTAGATAAGCTAAAATTAATCCCGCAGTTAGGTAAAATTTCCTCGTGGATGCCGAAGGTAGTAAGTGGCAAGGGTGCTTGTCAGCAGGTGATTATGCAAGATCCTGATATTACTAAAATACCGGTTTTAACTTGTTGGCCTGAAGATGGTGGTCCGTTTATAACATTGCCTGTAATACATACCAAAGACCCTATCACAGGGATTCGTAACGTAGGGATGTATCGTATGCAGATCTTCGATAAGACATTAACAGGGATGCATTGGCATAAGCATAAAGTGTCTGCAAGACATTATGAAGAGTACAAGAAATTAGGCAAGAAAATGCCCGTTGCCGTTGTACTAGGTGGCGACCCTGTCTACACTTATTCTGCTACCGCACCATTACCGGATAATGTCGATGAGCATATGTTGGCAGGATTCCTTCGTAAAAAGAAAGTAGAATTAGTAAAGTGTATTTCACAACCTGAATTAGAAGTTCCTGCTGATGCTGATTTCGTGATTGAGGGTTATGTGGATCCTCAAGAAGATTGGATTTGGGAAGGGCCGTTTGGTGATCATACTGGTTATTATTCTTTGGCTGATTGGTATCCTCGATTTCATGTAACTGCAATTACACACCGCAAGAATGCTGTATTCCCTGCCACCATTGTCGGTATTCCTCCGCAAGAAGATGCGTGGATAGGAAAAGCGACCGAACGTATTTTCTTGGCTCCTATCAAGATGACAATGATTCCTGAAATCATCGACATGGAATTGCCTGTAGAAGGGGTGTTTCATAACCTTACTATTGTGAAAATTCAAAAGACATATCCTGGTCAGGCACAGAAAGTGATGAACGCTATGTGGGGTGCTGGTCAGATGATGTTCAATAAAATATTAGTTGTAGTGGATGGTGACGTAGATATTCATAACTACGAGGCTGTCGCTAAATATGTGAGTGAACATTGCAATCCTGCAACGGACGTTTATTTCTCCCAAGGTCCGATGGACGTTTTGGATCACAGTTGTAGTAAAACAGGCTTCGGTGGGAAGTTGTGTATCGATGGCACGAAGAAATTGCCGGAAGAAATTATGTTCGAAGAGGTAGCTGCTAAAGGTCAACCGATTGATGCTAATTTGCTTAAATCTAAATACGATTTCATTCAAGACCTGCGCGTCAATTTAACTGCGAAGGGAATTGCTACGCTCATGTTGACGGTGCAAAAAACATGCATGGGTGATGTTAAAAAGTGGGCGAATCAATTATCTGAGGAAGCGCTCTTGAGTGATATCAAAACTATTGTATTTATAGATGCTGCAGTTGATTTGCATCATACTGCTGATGTGCTATGGCGTGCATGTAATAATGCAGATGCAAGAAGAGATATATGGACTTACCAACCTAATGATAAGCGTGCAAAAATGATTGTGGATGGTACGACCAAGACAGCTAATTTGGACGCCTTCACTCGTGATTGGCCGAATATCTTAACACATACCAAAGAGACCATCGAATTGGTAGATGGGCGTTGGAACGAATATGGCTTAGGGCCATTTATCGAATCTCCGTCATTACGTTATCATGCGCAAACCTACGGCAGAGGCGCAGTAATAACCGCGTCTGAATTAGAGAAATAATTTAATAGAATTAGCGACTGTAGTTAGGAGCTTCTTTGGTAATGACGATGTCGTGTGCATGACTTTCGCGAATACCGGCATTGGTAATCTTTACAAATTGTGCATTTTGTAAAGTGCGAATATCTTTAGCACCGCAATAGCCCATACCAGCGCGTAATCCGCCGATGAATTGGGTCATTACCTCTTGCAAAGTTCCTTTGTAAGGGACACGACCTACAATTCCTTCTGGAACCAATTTCTTAACGTCGTCTTCAACATCTTGGAAATAGCGATCCTTACTACCATCTTGCATGGCTTCAACAGAACCCATTCCACGATAAGATTTAAATTTACGGCCTTCGTAGATAATCGTTTCACCAGGAGATTCTTCTGTTCCTGCGAAAATACTACCCGCCATAACGATATCGGCACCAGCTACTAAAGCTTTGACTACATCTCCTGTATAACGAATTCCTCCGTCAGCAATGATACCTACTTTAGTGCCTTTAAGGGCAGCTTTTACATCCATGATAGCATGTAATTGCGGAACGCCCGCTCCGGCAACAATACGTGTTGTACAGATACTTCCTGGTCCTATACCCACTTTCACAGCATCCGCTCCGGCAGCCGCTAAAGCTTTCGCCGCAGCACCAGTTGCGATATTACCTGCAATCAAATTCAATTTAGGATACGCTTTGCGAACGGTTTTCACCATTTCAATAACACCCTTGCTATGACCGTGTGCGGTGTCAATAGTTATCGCATCAACACCAACGTTCACTAAGGCTTCCACACGTTCTAAGGTATCCTTTGTAATACCGACTGCAGCGCCAACCATCAATCGACCATGTTGATCTTTTGACGCATTTGGATGCGATGTTAGTTTTTGAATATCACGGTAGGTGATTAAGCCAATCAATTTACCAGCCTTGTTAACAACAGGTAATTTTTCAACTTTATATTGACGTAGGATTTTTTCAGCTAGTTGAAGCGTAGTGCCTTCCGGAGCTGTAATCAATCCGGTAGCGGTCATTACTTCTTTAACTTTTTTCGTATAAGTACGTTCAAAACGTAGGTCGCGATTGGTAATGATACCCACTAATTTCCCTTTTTCATCTACCACAGGAATACCGCCAATTCGGTTATCCTTCATCAATTTTAAGGCTTGCGCAATTGTTGCATCCGGTGCTAATGTTACCGGGTCGATGATCATTCCACTTTCTGCGCGCTTCACTTTTCTAACTTCTTCTGCTTGAGCTGCAATGCTCATATTTTTATGCAAAATACCCATTCCTCCGATTTGTGCAATCGCTATAGCCATTGACGACTCCGTAACGGTGTCCATCGCAGCCGAAATGACAGGAACATTTAATGATAAACGAGCAGTAAGATTCGAGCGAGTATTAACTTCTCTAGGTAAAACGTCCGAATAAGCAGGAACGAGAAGTACGTCATCGAAGGTTAAACCTTCACCAATGAATTTAGAATTTTGTTTAGCCATATGCAAAGGTAAGGCAAAAATTTTAAAATTGACAGCACTTTTATATCCTCGCTTTGTTTTAGCTTTACCAGATGAAGCGTCTATTGTTTTCTTGCCTTCTTATTTTTGTTTTTTTAATGCGTGCCAACGGGCAATCAGCGTTGCAATTGAAGGTATATAGTTTTCCAAAAACTTTCCCTGAAAAGTATGCCTTCGATCCGAAGCATGCTTATGCGGAAATGCTACAGCAAAAGCGACCGAAAGGATTTAAGCGAAGCGTTTATGAGCGTTATGCCGAAGCTATGAGCTATCAAAAGGCAGATGCATTTACCGAAGGCGATATGTATTTGAATTGGCCAGAAATGGAGAATTATTTAAACGCAATTGTTCGTCGCCTTGCGAAATCAAATGCAGCCTATTCCAACATGACGGCTTACGTTAAACGAAGTCCAGATATGAATGCTTTTTGCATTCATGATGGAAGCTTTTTTATCAATATCGGACTACTGGCAGAGGTGAAAAATGAAGCGGCACTTGCGAATGTATTAGGGCATGAAATGTCGCATTATTTGATGCATCACTTAGAACGTTCGTATTTGGAGATGGCGAAGGTAAACACTAAACGAAAGAGAAATTCTAATAGAGATGAGGTCTTAGCGAATCTTCACCAAAATCGTGGCCGGGAGATGCAAGCTGATAGTCTAGGCGCAACACTTGCGGCAAATGCTGGCTATAGTGTGAAGGAGGGCTTAGGAAATTTTTACATGCTCTTGCAAATGGAGGAGAAGGAGTTGAGTCGCGCTCAAAACACAGATAGAAAATTACATGCCGACGATGAGGAGGGCTTTGTGAATGACAAAGATGAAAAAGGAGATAAAGTAATCTCCAGTCATCCGGATTTAAAGCGTCGTATTCGTAACTATAAAAAATTAGCCAAGCGTTATAAGACTAGTGAAGAGTTAGGTGATGAAGGCGCGTTTCTTAGCTTGCAGAAAATGGCTCGTTTGGAAGTATTGAACTTATTAAAAGAGCAACAGGATTATCGTGCATGTGTGGAGCGTGCCATGACCTATTACCTTTTTGACCCTTCGAATGATGCGTATGTGTATTATATTTTGGAAGGGATTAGAAGAGAATTGTTTTTACATCCCAAGGAGGCGGATCGTCCGTTTATCACAGATAATTATGATGAGGATTATTATCCTTTAAAGAAAAAAGGAGTACTCGCTAATTTGCGTGTTTTAGTGCCTGATACAGCTAATTGGAAAAATATCGTTGCAACAGAATTGTTGAATTCAGATACCTTAAAGCGTTATCCATTTGTAACTTGGAAAGGGGCTTTTATTTATTTCTCCAAACAGGCAAAAAAGCGTGGAATAGGGGAGTGTTATCTGACGATGGCCTTATATGAATCTGATTTAGATAAGCGTAAGAGCTTGCTCGATAAGTATCTTGCGCAAGAGAAAGTTTTATATCGCGAGTATGCCAAGACCTTGCAGCAAAATCGATTGACGGAGTCGATACGAGGTAATACTAAAGAGTTATTATTGGCCAATGAAGTAGCTTTTGTCGAAGATCACAGCTATGGGTATCATTACCGTAGGCTTGTTTCACAGTCGAATTCTAAAGGAATCATTTTGAATATTAACAAGTTGGTAAAAAAGGAATTTCCTAACAAAGAACTGCTTGTGTATAATGATTTAGAAAAGGAGAATTTTTCGAAGGCCATGCGGTATAAACAAGTAATGATAGCGGCTTATGCATGGAATCAGGCTAAGGAGCAAGTAGAGGAGGAGAGCGACGAAGAGGTGGATGCAGTCAAGGTAAAATCAGACAATACGAATGAGCCCGCTACGATAAAACGAAAGGTTCAAACGCAGGAAGATTTTTACTCTCCTTTTGCCAATAAAAGATCTAAGAAAAATATAACTATTGAATCGGATCAGGCTGATTTATTTATGTTGAATCCTGACATATGGAAGGTCTTCAATAGCGAAAAACTCTATGCTCTGGAGTTGTTGAACGTGGTTTCTTTCACCGATAAAACGCAAGTCTTTGGTTCGCATATGGGCTGGGCTTATTTGTGCTTGCCTTATATTCCGTATATTTTATTGCAAGATCTCTACTTCCGTGTATCCTTTGGTTCTAATAAGTATTCATATCAAGTAAAGTATTATAGTTTTACGCCAACAGACAAGAAATATACAAATTGGTATGTAGCGGAAACGGTACATTATAAAATGTACAAGCCTTATTTATTATCTACTACCTATGACGTTTTACACGGCAGAAAAAGTAATGTTGATTCCAATGAAAAAGATTAAAAAATATGCGCAAGTCTTTTTGTTTGCGCTTTGTTTCTTGTGCGTAGATTCAGTAAACGGAAAAGGGTTTTTAGGCAAAAGAAATATGTTCGATTATGATGTAATGGGTCGTTCTATGTCGAATACCCATAGTTTCGGATATACGCGCATTAAAAGCAACCATTTTGCCTTGCGTTTCGGATATAGTCGAACTAACTTCACCATCTATGGACTTCGAAATAATAAGGTTTTTGAGGCTGATTTACAGAATTACCTTATGCCGTCCACTTTTTATGACCCAATCTGGCTGAGTGCAAGCGGGAATCCTACCTTCAAGGCCAATACCTATTCATTAGGATTTCTTTTTAGCAGTTCTTATGCGAATTTGAATTTGCCAATTGGTTATTTCGCGTCTTATACTTTTTACATGACGAAGGGAAGTGCTTCTCTGCATTTAGTTGCGCCTGCCGAAGTAGTGCCTTTTATTGCCTCAGGGCACAGTAAGGATATTGTAGGGGATTATGCATTTACCGCTCTTGGCAGTACGTTTGATTTAGGTAAAACGTATTATATTCATCCTGGATTTACCATAAGCCTAGGCGCTCAAATGGGAGCTTATTTGCGATTCAGCAAAGAACAGTTTAATGAACCAATTAGCATTTATAATGAAGGAATTTCTCCATTAGCGAACCTTTTTTCAGATTACCCGTATACATTGCCTAAACAAGTGCCTTATTCGCTTAATTTGACGGATGAAAATCTTGGTGTCGGCTTTAATTTTATGCCATTTCTACGTTTTGGGTATCTTTTTTAAAAGAAAACCAAAAAGAAATTAAACGATTCTTAAATTTTGCTGATTTCGGGTTGGTATTCTCAATTTTAAGGGGTATTTTTAGGCCTCTAAATTTTCTGTGTTATGAAAAAAATAATTTTACCTTTTGGTTTGGCTATCGCTTTATTAGGAGGATTGTTTGCGTTCTCATTCCGTGAAGAGTGGGAAGGTGAAAACGAGGAAAATGAATCTGCAGAACAAGCAACGTATGCTGGTATTCAGAATTTCTGGGGTATGATGCGCCAGAATGTGAACACGGGCAAATTTGAAGAAAGTGATTACTACAATGCGGTTGCGCAGTATAATCAAATGGGTACTGCTAAGTCTTTAGGGCTTAGTTGGACGGCATTAGGACCTGACAACATTGGTGGTCGTGTTCGTGCTTTGTTGATTGATAAGAAAAATCCAAATCATATCCTTGCGGGTGGTGTATCTGGTGGATTATGGATCAGTAATGATGCTGGTAAAACATGGAGTAAGCATCCGCAGGCTGATTCAATGAAGAATATTTGTGTAACGTCTCTTTGCCAAACAAAGGATGGAGATATTTACATGGGTACAGGTGAATTGGTGGGTAGTTCAGAGGTGTCTGTAGGAAATGGTGGATCTATTGGAAATATCGGTTTCCCAGGTTATGGCGTTTATAAGTCAACAGATAATGGAACTCGTTTCACGCATTTGACGGCAACAATTCCTACCTCAGGTGCTCAATGGAAATACATTGATGCGATTGCTGCTGATAACCTTGATAATGATTTGATTTATGTTGCTACACACTTAGGTTTGTATAAATCAACGGATGGTGGAGCCACCTTCGCAAAGCCAACTGGCGTTGCTGGTTCGTCTTGGTGCACAGATGTAAAAACGAATACAAATGGTGATGTAATCTGTTTCTTAGGAAGTACAGCTTCATCAGCAGCTAAGAATGCATTGGTATCGAAGGATCATGGTGCTACCTTTTCGGCAAAACCAATCACCACAGGTGCTGGTTTTAACCGTGTGAAATTTGCTTACGCTCCTTCGGATCCTAATTATGTGTATTGCGGTGCAGCGAATAGTGCAGCTACTTCAACGGCAGGTGTGTTCAAATCTACTGACGGTGGAGAAACTTGGTCACAAATTGGTCCAAGTGGCGCAAGTACTTTCAATCCGTATAACCAGGCTTACTTCTCTATGAGTATCGCTGTAAATCCTGCAAACAAAAACCGTATTTATACAGGTGGTTTAGATTTGTACATGTATGACCAAAGCGGATGGGTAAAATCATCTTTATGGTATGCATGGGAGGCTAGTCCGGTTTATGTGCATGCAGATCACCATGCGATTGTTTTCCACCCTACAAACCCTGATATTTTCTATATGGGTACAGATGGTGGTGTTTCTGAGTGTACAAACGCACGTGCTGGTGTTCTAAGTTTCCAAACACGAAACAAAGGATTAGGTGTTACCCAGCTTTATGGTTTAGGTGCTGGTGTTAGTGGTGATATCTTAGGCGGTGCACAGGATAATGGTTCTATGTACAATAACTACAGTGGTATCTATCCTACTTACTATAGTAAAGTTAAAGGTGGAGATGGTTTCCAAGCAGCGATTTCACACGTAAATCCTCAAGCATTATTTGCTACTACTTATGGTGATGCAAATGGAACTAAACCGTTGGCTCGTTCATTAAATGGCGGAAGTAGTTTCACAGGTATCCTAGACGTGCATATCGATGCTAATGACGGTGCAACTGGTGGACCAGATGATCATCCAGATGAAGGAGGTTATTTCGTTACACGTTTATATTTATGGGAGAAATTAGGTAACTATACATCCGTTGACGATTCTTTGAATAATAGTCGTTTGTACATGCCAACACAAAAAGGTGTTTGGGTTGCAGTAAATGCATTGACTACTTCACCTACTTGGTATAAGGTTTCTGCAGGTAACATCGTTACAGGTGCTTTATCAATGAAAGCGACTGAAGATGGAAATACATTATTTGTAGGTACAGATGGAGGTGATGTATATCGTATCGATAGTTTGAACACTACTTACCCTGTGAACTATTCTGGTAATTTTACGGCTACACCTGAAGGTCGTCAGATTCGTACTACAAAGATTTATAGTTTGGGACGTGCAATCACTGGTATTGCCATCGACCCAACGAATTCTGAGAATATTTTGATTTCATCTGCTATGTATGGCGCTTCTTCTTATGTAACGCGTATTACTAATGCGATGTCATCAACGGCTACAGGAACTACAACCGCAGCAAGTGCACAAGGTACAGGTGCAAATGCCTTACCTATTATGCCATGTTATGATGTTGCAATCAACCCAACTAACGCTTCGCAAGCAATCGTTGCTACCGAGTTAGGGGTGTTCTCTTGTTCAAATATTTGGTCAGGAACTCCAATATGGGCTAATGAAAACAATCATATGCCGAATGTGCCAGTAATGCAATTACAGTTCTCTCAAAATAAGAAAGGAGAGTGGTGGTTGTTTGCAGCTACGCACGGTCGCGGCGCGTTCTACACACGTAGTCTATGTGGATCTTGTGATTCTATTGCTTTGAATAATGTAAATCTTGCTAGTAATAATTTACATGCAAATGAGAATTCATTGAACATTTATCCAAACCCAGCAACAGATCAGTCTACATTGACGATTACTGCAACGAAAGCGGATGCAAATGCAATGGTTCGTATTTATTCATTAAATGGAACTTTGGAATATCAAGCACAAAATGCAATTAGCGTAGGCACCAATAACCTAGTAGTTAATGTGAACGGTTTTGCAAGTGGTGTACACTTGGTGCAAGTGCAAATGAATGGTCAAACTTATGTTAAGAAGTTGATTAAGCAATAAGTTGCTGATAAATAATTTTTTACAAAACGCCCTTAGCTAAAACGCTATAGGGCGTTTTTTTATTCCAAATTCTCCTCACTTTTTTATAACTTCGCTATATATTATTCGGTTGAAAATGGTAAAAATATTAATAACTGGAGGAGCGGGTTTTGTGCCTAGTTCATTAGCGGATCGTCTATTGTTGGACCCGAATAATTATGTCGTTGCGGTTGATAATTTCCATACGGGAAGCAAGGCAAATCTACCTACTAGCAATCCCTCTAATTACCGTTTTTATGAGTGTGATGTAAATGATTGGAACAGTATTAGTGCCATCATGAACGAACATCATTTTGATTATGTCTTTCATTATGCAGCGGTAGTTGGTGTTATCAGAACATTGGATAATCCCGTTAGTGTGTTGAATGATATAGAGGGGATTAAAAACGTATTGACCTTAGCTAAGGATACTGGTGTAAAACGTGTGTTTTATTCGTCTTCAAGTGAAGTGTACGGGGAACCTGTCCACTTACCCCAAAACGAATTAACCACTCCGTTGAATTCTCGTTTGCCTTATGCAATCGTTAAGAATGTTGGTGAGGCTTTCTGTCGTTCTTATTCGCAAGAATTCGGTTTAGACTATACTATATTTCGATTCTTTAATACCTACGGCCCTAAGCAAAGTGTCGATTTTGTGATGAGTAAATTTATCCGTCAGGCATTAAATAATGAACCTATCACTATTTATGGTGATGGATCACAAACACGTACATTCTGTTATATCGATGATAACTTAGACGCTTGTCTCAATGCGTTTAAAGAAAATAAAATAGTAAATGACGTCGTGAATATCGGTAATGATGAAATCACTGAAATCGTTGATTTGGCAAAAATCATTATTCGTTTGACGAATTCAAAGTCTGAAATAATTCACCTTCCACCATTAAGGGATGGCGATATGACTCGTCGTCAGCCAGATATTTCTAAGATGCGCGAGTTGTTGAATCGTCCTTTAACCAGCTTAGAGGAGGGAATTAAGAATGTTTTGAAATTGGGTAACTTTTAGTTTTATGAAAAAGAACAGTTTATTTGTCATCGCTCTTTTAGGTTTATTTATTGCTTGTCAATCTGAGGAATCTTTGCGACATGATATTTTGGTTAAGGAAGAAACCTTGATGCAAAGTACAGCGCGTAGCAAAGCGATGGATAGCTTGGCAAATGTTTTAATTGCTGACTATGATGCTTATGCAACGAAGTATCCAAAGGATAGCATGACGCCTACTTATTTAATTCGCGAAGGACAATTATATTCTTCAAAGCGCGACTATCAAAAGGCTGCAGAATTGTTCAATAAAGTTTGTGTGCAGTATTCATCGGATCGTTGGGCCTCTTATGCCTTGTTTTTCCAAGCTTTAGCCTATTCTGATTGGGCACAGAGTAATCAGAACGCTGTGGATGTTCAAAAGAACGTTGCTAGATCTAAAAGCTTGTTTGCTGATTTTCTTAAGAAGTATCCAACTCATAGTTTGGTGAAGGATGCAACTAACTTGATGGAAATGGTTGGGCTTTCAGATGAAGAAATGTTACAGCGCGCCATACAAAATCGTGTAGCCGATTCAATTGCAATGGCTTCTCAAGAAAAAGTTAAACTTCAGTAAATCGTTCCTCTCTTCGATAAATAAAAAAGTCCTCCTAGGAGGACTTTTTTTATGCGATAAACATAAGTTATTTTAGGCTTCGAGTGCCTCGTCTACTAAGAAAACGAACACTTCTTTCGGTCCGTGCACCCCTACTACTAATGTCTTTTCAATATCAGCAGTACGGCTTGGTCCGGTAGCAAAATTTATCATAGAAGGCAAACCAGCAGGGTAGCGCTCTCTCATTAATTGGAAGGCATCCTTAAGGTCGGGTACAATCTGACTTGTGAATGCAACAACTATATGAACGGGTGGTAAAATAGATAAAGCTCGACCGCAATTCAATGAAGAGGATAATAAAATTCCTCCGGTACGAGCTACTAATCCCTCACACAAAGTAATGCCTGCATCAGCCAATTTCATTAAATCCTTGTCATGAGATGTACTGATATTGTTTAATCCTTTACGTTCTAGTAAACGAATAATATTATCATCCCAACAAGCGATTTGATTCCATCCTTTGGCAGTACTCAAGTCAAGGATTGCTTGACTCATTTCTGCAGTATCTTCGCAATACATGAAACGACCGC
>JACCDK010126795.1_pt1 | contig 11958 bp, 9 predicted proteins | sample 7445871 | NCBI WGS metagenome assembly JACCDK01 (sample SAMN15323436, study PRJNA562643) | freshwater metagenome | isolation source: river surface water | place: USA:Blue River Watershed | collected 2017-08-15
CATGAGATGTCTTCGCAAGCTTGACGGGTACGTCCAGACGCTCGTAGATATTAGCAAAAGCTTGAATGTTCCCGAGGCCATAGTCGATGATAGTAATCATCGTTTGCCCCCGAGCTCCAATCCGAACGCCTTCATGGCCTTTGCCCCCACTATATATAGAGCTTCCTGCGACTTATAGTCCCGATAAGTCTTGTTAGGGGCGTCTAAGTAACCTTGCAGTTCAGTGGTACTTATCTCAAGCTTATTGGCTATGTACTCAAACTCCTGGCGTACCGTAGCGTCGTCAAGTGCAGGCGTTTTTAGTTTCTCAAGCGCTTCCTCTCGCGTCATCTGACCGGTGACGATCAGGCTGGAATACTGCACCTTGCGTGTGTCGAAGCCGAACTTCTTAGGTAGCCAATACCCTTCGTAGAAACGGGTGAAGCGCGACTCGAAGTGTTTCTGTGGATAAGGCTGCCAACCGAACTGGTCGGTCAACAATTTGACTGCTCTAGCCTTGTCGTACTCCACCATGTTGAGTGGGCGCACAACCTTGATGCCCTTAATATAGGGCAACCAGATTTTGTGGCGCAGAATAGAGGTGACTGGATAGTTCACAAGCGGCCGACTACCGAACTTGGCATGGATATCACGCAACTGGATCGAGTCAGACTGGTAGTACATCCATTCGATCGGATTGCGAATGCATTCCGTCGACAGGTTAGCACCAGTCAAGATGTATTTGATGTTGTGCTGTTCAGCAAACTTGTACATCGTCGCGAAGAACGCATGATCTTGTGGCGTATCGATATGCGGGACACCGGACTTGAAGTACGCCAATTGAAGATCACGCATCTCTTGCCAGTCAATAACCTCGGTGTAAAGATCGAGCCTCAGCTTGTCAACTACCTTCTCGATGTTGTTAACAGCCTCTTGCGAATTCCAACCGGCATCAACGTGGAAGACTAACGGGCGAAGGCCACATTCGGTTGCAATATAAGTAAGGTAAGAACTATCAATACCTCCACTCATTCCGATGATGCAGTCAAAATCTTTATCTTCCCCGGAAGCCTTGATTGAACGCACCAATGCTTCTAGCTCTAGACGCCCACGCTCACCAGTGTGCCAATTCGGAAGCGTGTGATTAAAAAATGTAGTGCAATGATCGCATACACCTCTTTCATCAAAGACAATCTTTGAATCAGATGTATCCATCACACAGATTTTACAAATTTGATAAGGAATTTTAACCATTCTTTTTTAGCATCCCATTGATAATTGCCATGTATGCATCAAATGCCTGATTCCAATTAAGCATCGATCTAAGACGATCTTTGCCAGCGACAATCTTTTGCACAATAAGGTTAGGATTGTCAGTCGCCAAACGAATGCACTGAAACATATCAAGAACATCAAGCGGATCAAAATACAAAGCAGCGCCCTGACAAACATCAGTAGCAAACTCATAATTTGAAGTGAAAATCGGCTTTCCGTGAAACATAGCCTCCACATAAGTGCCAGAAAAAGACTCTAAGAGCGTCGGTAACAAAAGGGCATCAACTTGGCGATATAGCGACGGAACATCGGCCATCGACACTGGGCCGACGTTACAAATGATGTCCGCAAGACCCCGTTTACAAATTTCGTTCAAGAGTCTTCCTGCGCCATGGCCCTGATCTGGATGAATGGTAATTACAATCCTCCAGTCAAGTTGATTGACTCGAATAAGCTCCCCCAGATCCATAAATGATTCAAGATTTTTGTGTGAATAGTAATGGCTCAAGCAGAGGAGCTTAAATCCTCCGGAAAGGCAAAAATCACGACCACCAGAGGACATGATATTATCAATAGATACAGCATTAGGAACAACCGGAATTGCTTCAAATCCGTACAACCTTACCAGTCTTTCACGTAACGCTGGCCCCTGCGCAATCATGACATCAATAAATTTTAGATATTTACGAAATAAATAATATTTAAATCGTCGTTTTGCAATATCCATAAGACCGCCGCGCCGCCAGGCAACAGACTCAGGATACGCTGCATATGGCCAGTCAAACAAAAACAATTGTGGCAAATCTGTTGGAATCGGCAAGTCAGCCGGATTAAAAACAAGATCACAGGATAACTTGCGTGCCAATCCAGGGAGTACAAAAGCGTTGGTAAAAGGAAGCAGCGCCTGCTTGCTTAGAATTGGATAGGAGATAATATTAATGTTTTCGCCAATAAACTTTTCATAACCGCTTACACTAGAAACCACAACAGTAAATTTGTGATGAGGTTTGCGCGATTTAAGAACTGTCAAAAAGTTTGTAAGGATACTCCTGCCACCACCCGATTTGGCGCTTATGCCGTTAACTAAAATATGCGCCATAAATTTATTTGTACACTAATGCAGATCGAAAGCCATTGACCATCCCGGCTATGGAAGCTTTTTCGCTGTAATGTGTAAACGCGGAGTGCCCAAGCCTTCTAGCATAAGAAGGATCCTTAATCAGACTACGCATTACTGACACCAGTGAATTTATATCATCTGAACAGAATATTCCATTAACTCCATCTTCGATATTGTATTTTTCGCCTCCAGAGACGGCATTGCGTTTGGTGACAAACGGTACACCGAAGGCCATACTTTGTAAAACGGCAAGCCCAGCTTGCCCAAAGGACACCGACGCAATAGCTCTAGCATAATAATTTTTTAATACTTTCGGATCTTCAATTTTCCCGGGTAAAAAAACTCTAGAAGATAGGCCCAATTCAGAAACCAACATTTCAAGCCGCTGGCGCTCCGCGCCTTCACCAATCAAATATAAATATATGTCCCGGCCTGATTGCTTGTATATCTCGTTGAAAGCATGAATCAAAACATCATTTTGCTTCCTCGCATCCAACGTACCAACATTTAAGAATAAATCTTTTGTAGTTTCATCTGCAAGACACTGGCTGTTGATTACATGAAAAGTATTATTTGCAACGAAAAGTCTTTTACGATCAAAAACCTTAGTTGAAAAAATATTTCTGATTTCATTATTATAAAAAACAATAGGATTACTTCTTGCAGCGACGAAACATTTTATCATAAAAGCTAAATCGCTTGCACCACGATCTAAACCCCACCATATCCAGCGAATGCTCCGATCAAAACGAAACATGGCGAAAAGCGAATGCAGGTTTCGAATATCCGCGCTAGCTATTACGGCTGATGGATTATTAGACTTAATGATTTTTGTAATATTTCGCTGCCAAATAAATGGCCCAACTGCAAACGATTTAACTATGCGCTCGCGGAAGCGATCACCCGATCCGGCTGATGGCACACCGGAATGAACGACGATAACCTCGTCAACCTTTGCCAATTCATTAAAAAAATCACGTCTGTAATGCGGAAGGCTATTTTGGATCACGATAATCATAGAAATTTCAATCAAATCAAAGCAAATGCAAATTTTGCTCTTTTTGCTCAATCGCACGAGCAAAAGTAAATTCTTCGTTAGTCTCTTTATTATGCCACACACACACAAATCCTAACGCTTCAAGCTCTCTTACAGCTTTGCGCAAAGCCTGAACTCCGAATGTTGGCCAGCGGTGGTGAAACTCAATGCATAATACATTAATGCTAGCGATGCATTTACGGAAATCTTCAGAATTAATCAAATCGAATTCGGCACCCTCAATATCCATTTTTACAATAAGAGTATCAAAATCGGAAAGCATTTGTATTGCCGAGCTCAAACTTATTAGTTCGATCTCAATCTCACCTCCTTTTAGGTGATCTTCTGTGGTCAATGAACCACTAACGTTTTTTTTGTTAGAAGGCAGGTAAAATTTTGCATAACCGTTATTTGGTGCCAAACCGTGATTGAGAAAGACAATTGATGGATCACCTAACTCTTTCACGTACATAGCGGATCTCGGAGTAGGATCAATCGCGACCACGTGCGCGTTATATTTACGAATGATAGCCTGCGAAAATGACAAATCCTCACCCACCCCAGCATCTATCACTCCTACTTTAGCGCTGATTTGATCGGTTGGAATTTTCCAACCGCCATAAGCTGGATTCCCAAACCACTTCAGCGTATTTGAAGGTACACATTTAACACTCAATTCTTGGCCCAGCAAGATACGCCAGTAGACACGGGCTTGACGCAGAAAAGATAGCATCTTATTTTTCATAAATGTATTATGTTGCTGATAAATATAAGGTTTTTGAAATATATATACACATCAAAAATTCTCATGAGAACTATGCGTGCATATCCTTGACTTTTTCCGACCTACCAATGAACAATTCACTCCAAACATGAACCTGATAAAATCTAAATAATAAGCGTTCATACTTATCAGAAAGCAGCTTCCCAGACTGGATAAAGGCCATGATGTCTTTATTGAATATCGGCCAATCCAATATGGTCGATGCCTTAATTTCATCAACCATCGATTTTTTAGTTGACGGTAAAATATTAGAAGGAAAACCAAATTTTTGACGATCAAGAATATCGCTGTACTTAAAATATGGTTTTGACTTCCTAAGCACGAATTTATCCACTCCGTTGTGCAATTTTAATTTTTCATCGTGACTAAAGGCAAAGTCGACCAATCGATGATCCATAAATGGTGATCGGTTTTCAATGCTATTTTTCATTGAAACTATATCACCATAGTAAAGCAAATTTTCTAAGCCCAGACTGTGCTGATGAATAAGATATCTATTAAGTAAGTTTGAGTTTTTCTTGGCGGGAACATTGACTTTAACCCACTGCGGAGCTTCAGCCCAACACTCTTTACTAAACAGGGACTCATAGCCATAAATGGAACGCATGATCCTTCTGAAAAACGGGGGCATTACATTACGCAGATATAAAATTAGCGAAGACAGAACTCCAAAATTAAACTGATCTTTAATGGTGAGATATAATTGTTTAAATCTGCCACGCATCAGATACCAAGGAATTATTAATACATGATAAGTTTTATAGCCTGCAAGTAATTCATCAGCACCTTGGCCGTCAAGTGCAACACGCACGCCCTTAGCTGCAACTGATTGATATAGGTAGTCGATCGATACAATAGCAGGCGAAGAATGTCCACGACCTAGATGCTGTACAAGCTTCTTGAGTCGATTTTTGTAATCAATGGCTTCTGTCTCTTGGGTATGGATATGAAGATCTAGATTTAGTCGATCTGCAACTTTCCTTGCGTACATCTGCTCATCGAAACGATCTTGTGATGAATATGCGAATGCATTAATTGGCTTGGAACTACCGCTGTGTTCGCGTGCATAGTGAGCAATTAGGGTGCTATCAACGCCACCTGAAACAAGCAAACCAAATGGCACGTGAGAGCGCAAGCGTAGGCGAACAGCATCACTAAGTAGTGCATTGAAAACCTCAAGTGATCTATCATCAGTTCGCGTGATTTCTCCATTCCAATAATGCCAATACGCTTTACTCTCCCAATTCCCCGCTTTAGTAATCCGAAGATAATGTGCTTTTGGGAATTCTTGGATAGATCGTAAGAAGGTCCGTCCTTCACCTTCGTAGGTACCTTCCTTCAAAAACATCTGAATTAAGCCGTAGTCGATATCTTTGTCGACTAAGGTCAAAAGCTGTTGGAACTCACTAGCAAAATAAACCTGACTATCCGATCTCGACAAGAACATCGGTTTTTGACCAAATCGATCGCGTGATACGACTAGTTCATTTTTTGCGGTATCGTAGATCGCCAGGGCCCACATACCATTGAAACGCGAAAAGCATTCCACTCCCCATTGGGCATATGCTGTGATAACGACTTCGGTGTCTGACTCTGTACGAAAAGTGTGGCCGAGTGTTTGAAGTTCAGTTCGCAGTTCCTCGTAATTAAAGACCTCCCCGTTATAAGTAAGTACAAGATTGCCATAACGAAACGGTTGATTTGAGGACTTGTCAAGATCAAGAATTGCTAAGCGGCTGTGACCCAAAAAGCAATGATCATCGGAGAAGTGACCAATATTATCTGGACCTCGGTGTCCGGCGATTGCGATCGCGGATTTAAAGCTATCCGTTTGTTGTCTTTCTAAGCCAACATGATTGTAGGCAATGAATATTCCACACATATGTTTTACTGGTTAACTTTCCGTGGTTCTAGTGCGCTCAGGCGGGACCTAAATATACATGTCCATAACATGACAAGCACTATGATTGTCAAAGAATGAAAAAAAACCGTAGCGGTTGCAAATTCAACAACTCCCATACTGGATGAGAATTGCCACAAAAAACCAATTAACATTACGCCAAAAATAAAATTTGTTAGCATGTATATGACGCCTCTTCTTAATGAGACCCATAGCATATCCATCAAACCCGCTATATTAATGACAACAAGATATATCCCAAGAACGGGCAAGAGGTTGACTACCTCCGCGTACGAGCTTGTGAAGAGTACAGCAATTATATGATCCGAGAAAAATATAAACACGCCGCACATAAAAACCATTGGTAGCGTTGAAAGCAAAAGGTAGGAACGAAACGCCCTGTAGAGTCCTTTTATATCCAGTGAATGAACAGAATCTGCGATTTGCACACGCCATAAGCGTGAAACTTGAGCCTGAAAAATTGTTCCTATTGTAATAAGTTGCCAGCCGGCTGAGTAAATTCCTAGCTGTTCTCTACCAAACCGGTCCTCTAGTACTAATCTACTAAAACCGCCAAAAGCGAATGTAGACAATGCAACCACTATAAGAGGAGCGTTCTCCTTCGCCATTTGAAGTAATGGGCGAAATTGAACTTTCGTATCCGAGTGCAGCACATTTGCATTATCAATTAGCTGGTATGATATGCTCGCAGCAGTGAAAAAAAGCATAAGACCAAATAAATAGTTCAAATTTAAATGCTCGAAGTAAATAAGTAAAAACATCGCGATTACATACGCCATTCGCTCAATCAAGTATATATAAGAATATCTTTCGTTTCGACATCTTATTTCGTACAAAAAAGCGAGATTATAATTCGCCATCGTTAGGCATAATAAAAATATAAGAAATTCTAGATTTTCAAGATAAAGAAAAGCGAGAATCGCTAGTGTTGGCATGGCGATCATTAGTCGCATATAATATACATTAATGAACACGTCGCCCGCGTTGCCATAATGAGAATGAAATATTGCCGCCGTCTGATCTGTGCCAAAATTTATAAATATAGACACAACGGATGCTACAATTAGCGCGTGAGAATAAGTTCCAAATAGATCGGGGCCAAGATAATTTGCAAGAGAAATGGTCAGAAAATACGAAAGCGCGGCAACAATTACATTGTTCTTTGAAAGAACAATAAGTGGCACTAATAACTTTGAAGTATCGGTTAGCATTCGACCCTTATCGATAACTCATCGCACATATCGAAAAAACGGGCCCGAATAAGTGCATTATGGGATTTGGCATACGTCATCGAGTCAAAGCGCCGAACTTGTTCAAGAAGTTGCTCAAATTGGACAGGATTTTCAATACGACCTAACGATATGAATGGATAACCAGGAAATGTCTCCATGAAAAGCGCCTCAGTATCTGGGTCAATAATGACAATGGGCGTCTGATTGGATATGCTGTCGTTAAACCAACCGGTTCCTCTAACTCGAGATTGCACCGTTATAATAACCGCGTCGACCATGCGCCCATCGTAACAGAACTCGACTCTATCCATGTATTGAATGGCAAGATTACTGACAGAGTGAACCTCAGTTGAAGTTACACCGACAGATTTTTTTGTCAAGATCATCGCTCCATTCAAGAGTTCAGAATATCTCTCCAGTTCCAATATGTTCGCCCGATAGCTTGGGGCAAGAAACAAATAGGGCGTAGAAAGTGCTCTTTTCTTCTGTGCCGAAATCTTCATCGGCAAAATTGGTGATCCGATATACGTTGCATTATTACCAATTTTTAGCAATCGGGCATATTGTGCTGGGAATTGAGCCATTCTGCGAACACGTCCGAAAAAAAGCTTTTGCCATACAAGATGTTTTGAAAGCCCGTTCTGTGGTGTTGTGTTATGCTCAAAAACAAGTATGTCCTTCTTGAAAATGGATGCAAATGGCGCAAAGAGTGGATCATAGGATAGAAGAATAACTGGCTTCTTTCTGTTATCCCATATATATTTTAAAATTTTTAAAGCGTGCCTAAATCTCCCATTGACTGGTGTCATTAAAAGGCATTTGACCTCTGGAATAATGAGCCTCTCCGAAAAAACGAGGCACGTTGCACTTTTTAGCTGCAAAGCGGTAAAGAAGGAGCGATTAAAGTTTCTGTGATCCGGCGTCGATATCCAGTCAATAAATATCATCTTCAGATCTTGTTTGTGTTTGTGTAATAAATGCATAGATCTGATATCTATGAATACGCGAACAGCTCAGAATGAATTTATATTTTTGCAAACACATCTTCAAATACCTCGATCCCACTAATTGTGGGCGACAAGCCTGTCAAGCTCTTGAATTTGTCGTTGTTTGCAATCCATGATTCCGTGTGTTTTTTAATTCCAGATAAATCAGTTTTGATATGATTTTCTATTGAAAGGCCCTGCCTGGAAAATAGCTCCTCCACGATATCCCTCGCCCAAACAGTCTTACCTGTGGCTAGGATAAAATCTTCGCCTTGAAGAGAAGTACATGAATCTGCAAGCAGACCCATATATTCATTCGCGCTTCCCCAGTCACACCAAAAATCGAGTGATCTAATACGAGTCGAATATTCAATATTTGCCAGGCTGTTCTTAAGTGCATTCACGATTTTTATTGCAAAATACTCTTGAGATCGACGCTCTGATTCATGATTAAAAAGCCAAACAACTGATGCATTAATGCCATGGTTTTCTCGATAATAAGATACCAAAGAAGTGGCCGCATTCTTTGTTATCGAGTATATGCACCGCGAAGACCTATGAGATGCTTCGGTTAGTATCTTTCCATGCAGATCACCAAAAACCTTTGCGGAACTGAAATAAATCACCTGAGCCTTTGTATTCTCTAGTCGTGCATACTCTAAGGTTGCATGTAGACTTATTGTGTTTACTAGATGCGCGGCTAACCAGAAGTCCTCATATCTAAAGCCTGCTTGACCATGGATGGCAGCGGTGTGGAAAATCGTGTCTGGCCTCAATTCGGCCATGCACCTCTGAAAAGAAACGTTATCGGTAATATCAATCGGACAGTACTTCGACAGGTAGTTAGCTACCTCATTACGTGGCGTACTTTGCCGGCCAATGCCTACGACGGTCCAGTTACGACTTTTTAGATGTTGCGCCAAGTAACTGCCGTCCTGACCATTCACGCCAATAATCATAGCTGTTCTACATTTTCCGTCGTAAGTGGCGCTCTTTTCGTCAGTCATGAATACCCTCTTCGACTGTCGTCATGTATTTGCCTCACCTAAGGGGCGCTCCTCTGGCCATAACCGAACTAGTAATGCCATTAATAGGATCCCCGATGTTGCGAAGGTAGTGTTAATCAACACCAGACCAAACAGCATTCCTTTTATGTAAAATTTACGCCACATGAGAATTTGCGTCAAACAAAAAAACATATATATTATTGGCAATACGCCAAATCTCAACCCAAAGTCAATCCAAAAGTCATGGAAATTAAAATATGTTGACGAGATTATCTCATTTTCGCTGAATGCCGTTTGATCAAAGGTGACAAATCCAAGCAAGCTATTGAAATCATAGATTCCTGAACCAAGGCCGCTGCCTAAAATAATCTGTGATATTGGCCGATCAAAAAATAGCTGATGTTCGGCAAAGCGAACTGGATCAAGCAGAACAAGGACTTGATTGATTTCCGAATTACTTATGATTTCTATCACTTGGAATAAGAAAGCTATTGCTTTGAATTCAAATAATTCACTATCGCTCGGAATTTCAATCGAGTCGATTTTTACTAATAGAATGAGTGCAATCAAAAATCCAAGCAAACTTTTGCTATTTCCACTTTTGATTATGTATGTGATGAATGCTGCAAAAGAAAGAAAAATCAGAGACAATGTAATCATTCGAGAGCCATAGAGAAATATAACATATAATGTCATGACTGCTAATGTTGTTTGGGTTATTATATTTTTCTTTTTCATTATCGAATAGAGCATCGGCAACGCAATAAATGCCTTTGTGCTATTGTAATTTAAATATTCAGTAAAGTCTTTGTATATAAATAATGCGTTCAGGACTTCTCCCACGAGATAGCCTAAACTACCGAGATAGAGAAGTTGAAGGTCTAGCCTCACAGAATTGCGTGGCAGTAAGAACACTGATAGGATGAACAACACCATCAAGTCGCGTTGCAGTGTCACTGTATCTAGAGGCACTCCCCCGAGCAATGTGCTTGACAAGCTTCCGAATAAAATCCCGCAGCATAGTAGCGTTGCCAGAACCAGTGATTGCTTTCGAATGCGCCATCTACTTAGGTGGAAGAGCACAACGATCACGGATGCATATATCAGGTATCTGAGTGGCGCTACAGTCTCAGCGTATACGCCTGCGCCGTTGTCCACTGACAGGAACAACGCCAGCACGAGGCAAGACAGAGCGACGCGCTGATGTCCCTGAATCATATTGACTATGAACAGTACATACGGAACCGCACAAATTGTTGCATTTACTGGGTTTAGTGTGAAGCGTTGGACTGCTAAGAAACCACATGTGAACAGCATCGAGGCAAGCATTATCTGACGTCGTTCCACAGTTACAGAGCTTGTATAGACCCAAGGATGAAACGACTTCATAGCTGATTCGGCAAACACGCTGGCTTTTCACATCACGCTACTTGGAATTAGAGCTGAACGATTTCAAATTCTGGAAGGGGGAATACTAACCGCTGTCCCTTAAGTTTGTTGCGGTTTAAAAAGAATTTTCGGAAGTGCCATGGCAAAACGATCAGATAGTCAGGGTTTGCTTGAAGGACATCATCTTCAGATTGCATCGGAATCAACGAACCAGGAGTAAATTTTCCAAATTTTTCTGCATTGACTTCGCCAATAACCTGTAACAGCGAACTGTCAATGTTGAAATACTGCAGAAGAACATTGCCTTTGGTCGAAGCGCCAAGGCCGTAGACTCGTTCCCCCTTACTTTTGGCTGCTTCAAGGAACGCTCTCAACTTTTTGCCTGCTTCAGTAACTCGCGCCTTGAATTCTTCGAACACATCCGGTCCGTTAAGACCCAGCGCTTGTTCCTCTAAAAGGATTTGATCAATACGTGCCGTATTTGGTTGAATCTGTGATTCTGCTTTGGCGACGGTGATCGAGAAACTCCCTCCATTGACAGCATTAAAAGATACATCGAGCACCTTTAAGTTGGCCATGCTCGCAATTCGTTGTATCTGCTTCAGTCCGTAGAACTCTAGGTGTTCGTGGCAAATTGTGTCAAACGAATTAGTTCGCAGCATCGTCGGGAGATAGCTTTGTTCCAGAACCCATACACCCTGTGGATCGAGGGCACCAGCGATTTCACGTGCAAAGGCGACAGGATCTTCGAGGTCGTAGAACATCGAGAATGAAGTGATTACCTTTGCTTTTCTGCCTCCGAGTGCTTTCTTGACAGCCAGAGCAGAAAAGAAGTCAGGAATTAGCCTGATCTCGGGTGGATAATAGCCTGCGAATTTTTTACCTGTGGGATCGATTCCAACGAGCTCGTAAACTCCCTGTGGATACGATTTCAGCGTAGTTGCATCGTTGCTGCCGATGTCGATCACTATGTCTCCTGGACGCAGGACGTCCAATCCAATAATTTCACGCACCTTGCCTTGGAGGTGATCTACCATACTCTGATTAAGGCCTGATCGGTAGCCGTAGTTGTCACCATACATCTCATGAAGATCGTAACTTTGTAGCAACTGAACGAGACCACAGGCTTGAGGCCCGCTGCACATGACAAGATCAACAGGCCCGCTCGTAACTTGTTCTGTAGTAGCTTTCGGAAAAACACCAGTCAGAGTCTGATCGCCAAGAGAGAA
>JACCDK010971539.1_pt1 | contig 11955 bp, 13 predicted proteins | sample 7445871 | NCBI WGS metagenome assembly JACCDK01 (sample SAMN15323436, study PRJNA562643) | freshwater metagenome | isolation source: river surface water | place: USA:Blue River Watershed | collected 2017-08-15
AAACTTGGTTTGCCTCCGGGGCCGATTAACAGTCCTGGTAGCAAAGCAATTAAGGCAAGCCTTGAACCTATGGAAGGGGATTGGTTATATTTCATAACCGTTGCCCCAGGTGATACTCGATTCACATCAAGTTTTGACGAGTTTAATAACTGGAAGTTGGAGTACACAAAGAATCGAAAGGCAGGGCTCTTTAATTGATTAATGCTGCCGTTCTTGGTTCACCAATCAATCACTCTCTCAGTCCATTACTGCATTCTTTAGCCTATGAATATCTTGGGTTATCAGCGCGGTATGAGGCCATTGAAGTAAAGGCCGGTGAACTGGCGGGATTTCTGTCTACAACAGAGAAGAACTCCCTGTCGCTGACCATGCCGCTGAAAGAAGAAGCGTTAAGAATTTCAGGTGTCGTATCGAACATCGCACAACGAATTTCTTCTGGAAACACCTTGTCCTTAGAAGATGGTGTTTGGAAACTTACTAGTACAGATGTCTCGGGTTTTGATTTCTCTATGCAGATGCATGGTTTACATCAGATTGATTCAGTTTTAATCATTGGAGCCGGTGCTACTGCCAGAGCAGCGGTTGCATCAGTGTCGCAAATTTCAAATCGAGTAACTGTCATAAGTCGTAACCCAGATCGAAAACAGTCGATGAATCAAGCAAGTTTGGTTGATGTAGATTTTTTGCCATGGGAGCTCACCAATCACATTAATTCAGCAGATCTTGTAATCAATACGACACCTGATCGTGCGGCGGAATTCTTTTTGCCATCAGTAGAAAACCCGCGGGGAACTTTCTTTGAAGTTTTGTATAAACCTTGGCCGACGGCTATGTCCAAGGTATGGGCGGAGTCAAAGAGCCAGGTAATCGACGGTTTGGATCTTTTGATCCATCAAGGGATTTCTCAAGTCGAAATTTTTACAGGCCTTTTGGTAGATCGAGAGTTGCTTTACGCAAAAATGCGGAATGCGGCATTGGCTAAACTGGCTTAATCCACAGCCGGTTTCACTTTCACTGCAGTTAATTAAAGTGGCCACATGTGGCTTCCATTTTTAATCGCAGCGTTACCAATCGCGTTTGCTGACGTAAAAACTTTTACTATTCCTAATGTGTATTTATGGTGGCTTGCCGTTCTATGTTCGCCGATTCTCATACTTCGGGGTTTTGGGCCCATTGCAAATCTTGTGGCTATAGGAGTGATTCTTACATCTCTATCTTTGGTTGGACTTGGGATGGGCGATGTGAAACTTATTTCGATCATTTTACTTTTCTCGAATTCAGATGTTCAGGCCAGTCTCATTCTTTTAGCATTTTTTATGCTTGTCAGTGCAAGTTGTTATGTAATCTTAAAAACCCTTTGGGATCGTGAATTGCCCCGCAGAATCCCGTTAGCACCAAGTATCTTTATGGGCCTGGGACTTTATTTGGCAACAAGTTAGGCCCCCGATCTGTCACAATAGGAACATGCGTTGGTTAACTGCGGGTGAATCACATGGGCAAGCGCTCAGTGCCATTATTGAAGGAATCCCGGCATCTGTGTCGATCACAACGGCCGATATCGATTACCACTTGCAACGACGACGCTTAGGTGTTGGTCGTGGGGCACGTCAAAATTTCGAAGCCGACAAAGTCACGATTCTTGGTGGCGTGCGTTTGGGTCAGACCCAAGGTGGACCGATTGCAATTCAGGTTGGAAACTCTGAATGGCCTAAGTGGGAAAAGGTTATGTCGGCAGACCCCGTGCCAGAAGATGAGATCAAAGACCTTGCTCGTAATGCGCCTTTAACCAGACCGCGTCCAGGTCACGCAGATCTTGTGGGAATGCAAAAATATAATTTTGATGACGCTCGACCAATCTTAGAAAGAGCTAGTGCACGTGAGACTGCCGCTCGCGTTGCTTTAGGTGCAGTTGCACGTAACTTCCTGGAACAAAGCGTTGGAATAACTATCTTGAGTCATGTTCTTTCAATTGGTTCAGTTCGAGTACCGGACGATACGCAACTACCTAATGCGACAGATATGAAACTTATCGATGAAGATCCAGTTCGATGTGCAGATTCTCAATCAAGTCAAGCCATGATTGTTGAAATCGAAAAAGCACATCGCGATGGTGACACTCTAGGTGGGGTAGTTGAAGTACTGGCCTTTAATATGCCCCCTGGATTGGGTTCGCATGTTCATTGGGATCGACGCCTTGATTCCAAATTAGCAGGAGCTGTTATGGGAATTCAAGCAATTAAAGGTGTTGAAATAGGAGATGGTTTCCAAACCGCAACTCGTCGTGGATCGGTTGCTCATGATGAGATTGAAAAGAACTCCAAAGGCGAAATTGTTCGTCGTACCGACAGAGCTGGTGGCACTGAAGGTGGAATGTCTAACGGTGAAATTCTCAGAGTAAGAGCTGCGATGAAGCCGATTTCAACAGTTCCTAAAGCCTTAGACACAATAGATGTTGCAACAGGTGAGGCTGCAAAGGCGATTAATCAACGTTCTGATGTTTGTGCTGTACCCGCAGCGGGCGTGGTTGCTGAAGCAATGGTCGCACTTGTTTTGGCTGAAGCGGTCCTTGAAAAGTTCGGGGGAGACTCAGTGACTGAGACTCGTCGTAATTTTGAATCGTATATTTCGAGCTTAAACTTTAAATAAAAAGCTATGAGCCGAATACTTTTAATTGGGCCACCTGGAGCAGGTAAAAGCACAGTTGGTATGGCATTAGCCAATGAGTTGGGTGTACCGTTTGTTGATACCGATCAGGTTATTGAAAAAGAAACTGGAAAAACAATCACCGATATTTTTGTTGTAGATGGAGAATCTCATTTTCGAGCACTTGAGGTAGAGGCACTCAAAACCGTTCTGACTCTTGAAAATGGTGTTATTAGTCTTGGCGGGGGAGCTCCAATTTCTGACGAAGCGCAGCAGCTGATTAAGAATTCGAACTCGCACACTGTATTCCTGGATGTCTCTCTGGCAACAGCAGCTCCTCGAGTTGGTTTTAATCGGGACCGCCCCTTACTTTTGGGAAATCCACGCGCGCAGTGGCAAGCCTTAAGCGACAAACGTCGTCCAATCTACGAGATGCTCGCTGATGATTGCATTAAGGTTGATGACATGAGTGTTGATCAAGTTGTTGTCGAAATAAAAGTGAATTTGTAATGAAAAGTATTTCAGTAACTGCAGAGCGTGATTACACCGTCGCGATAGCAAGTCCTTGGACCTCTTCGCTCGTTCCGTTGATCCAATCCAGAACACGTGTGGCAATAATCGTCTCGTCAGGTTTTTCTCCAGATCTAGCATCGTTGCAATCACTCGATTGTGAAGTTCATATATTTACTGTTCCAGATGGTGAGGACGCAAAGAATCCTTCAACTCTGCTTAATGTGTGGAATTGGCTGGGTGCAGCTGGCTTTACTCGATCAGATGTAATCGTTGGAATCGGCGGAGGAGCCATCACGGATCTAGCAGGCTTTGCAGCAGCTACATGGTTACGTGGAATTGATTGGATTGCGGTTCCAACTTCTCTAGCTGGAATGGTGGATGCATCCGTGGGGGGCAAGACCGGCATTAATTCTGACTATGGGAAGAACTTAATTGGTTCCTTTCACTCTCCGATTTCAGTAATTATTGATGTGGATTTTCTGCAGACGCTCTCTCTTCGAGATATCTCGGCTGGAATGGCGGAGGTCATTAAGTGCGGGTTTATCTCTGATCCTGAAATTTTGAAATTAGCATTGGGGTGTACTTCGCAAACTCTGCTTTCAGATCGAGAACTACTGATAGATCTGATCTATCGAGCGGTAATGGTTAAAGCAACAGTTGTATCGAAGGACTTTAAGGAAAGCTTCGCTCGTGAGGCATTGAACTATGGTCATACTTTGGGCCATGCGATCGAAATTCATGCAAAGTATCAATTACGTCATGGTGAAGCAGTGGCAATAGGAATGGTTTTTGTTGCAGAATTGGCAGCAGCTCGTGGACTCATCGATGCTTCCACTGTTGCACTTCATAGGGAGCTCTTAACCAAATTCAACTTGCCCACGACATTTGAACGAGGCGCTTGGTCCAAACTAGCGCCATTACTTGCCTTGGATAAAAAGGCACGAGGAAAGACCTTGCGATTTGTTGTCTTGGATGCAATCGGTTCAACGGTGCGCATAGAAGATGTAACTTCCGCCGAACTTGATGCTGCCTATGAGATGATTGCCTCATGAAGATTTTAGTAATCAACGGACCTAATTTGTCTCGTTTGGATATTCGTGATTCTTCAATATATGGCGATCTCAATTATCCAGAGTTAAAGAACCTCATTGACATCGCAGCAACAAAACATGGTTTCGAAGCTGATATTCGTCAGAGCGATGATGAAGCAACAATTATTGGTTGGTTACATGAAGCTGCTGACAATCAAACACCCGTGATCATCAATCCTGCTGCTTTTACTCATTATTCGTATGCGATTCGCGATGCTGCAGAACTAGTAAAAGCACCGCTGATCGAGGTCCACTTATCCAACCCATTAAGTCGGGAAGAATTTCGTCACACATCGGTAATTTCTGGTGTAGCCAACGGGACTATTGGTGGATTCGGTCCAAATTCCTATGTTTTGGCCATCATTGCGCTAGCGAATCTAGTTTCAAAGTAACAAACCATCCCCACAGAGCGGGTATCCTTAGACCTTCGTTAAAATATACACAATCGATATAGAGCGGGTGGATTAGCTGTGGCAACAACAAATGATTTGAAAAACGGAATGACCTTGGACATTGAAGGCCAATTGTGGACGGTAGTTGAGTTCCAACATGTGAAGCCAGGTAAGGGTCCAGCATTTGTGCGCACAAAGCTAAAGTCAGTCCTTAGTGGAAAAGTTGTCGACCGCACTTATAACGCAGGTGTCAAAGTAGATGTTGCCATCCTAGAAAAGCGCGAAATGCAGTACCTCTACAAAGAGGGTGACGATTTTGTTTTCATGGATACTAAAACTTATGACCAGATGACAATCAGCGCGGCCACAGTTGGCGATGCCGCTAACTACATGTTGGAAAACACTGAAGCGATTGTTGCGGTAAATGAAGGCAATCCTTTGTATATCGAACTGGCGGCTTCTGTTCCATTGAAGATTACTTACACCGAACCTGGTATTCAGGGCGATCGATCATCAGGTGGCACAAAGCCAGCAACAGTTGAAACTGGGATCGAGATTCAAGTCCCATTGTTCATCAAGCAGGACGAGGTTGTTATGGTGGATACACGCGATGGGTCTTATCAGGGTCGCGCTAGCTAGTGTCCGCCCGTAGCAAGGCGCGTAAACAAGCGCTGGATCTTTTGTACGAAAGCGATATTCGCGGAACTGATCTTGTGGCGACACTTCAGTCACGAGATGTTGTTGAAGAAGGTCCGGATGCGCGGCCTATTCGTGATTACACAAAAGAGCTAGTAAATGGTGTTGCCGATAATCGTCGAAAGATCGATGAACTAATCACGACTTATGCGCAAGGTTGGGACATGGATCGTTTACCCGCAGTTGATCGAAACATTCTGCGACTAGGCATTTATGAAATTTTGTGGGCCACCAATGTTCCAGTTAGCGTTGCTATTGATGAATCCTTGGCACTTGCCAAAGAGCTTTCAAGTGATGATTCCTCGAAGTATATTCACGGAGTCCTTGGGCGAATTGCGAGCATAAAAGACACTATTTCAATTTAGTCAGCGCAAAATTTTCTAGAAATCCATTTATTTCATCATCTGAGTAATTAGCGAATATCTTCAGCAAAGCAATGTCGCTGCTTCTTAGTGAAATCACCTCGCCATTCCAATCGTGACGCATGTGAGCTATTCGCCGAACTATTTTTAATGCTGCATCGTTAGAAATGTCCGAATTATTGGAAAGCTTCTTGATATCGATAATCACTCGTCCTGATGTGATGCCCTTCTCCCTTGGCGAAATCAGTTCAACCACGGGAATCTGATATATCTGTGAGATCGCAAAGAGTTTCTCTGTGCTCAGTGATCTATTTCCCCGTTCATATGAACCCAGAGCTATTGCTGAAATGCTGCCTTTGCTCAGCGCGGAAACCTGGCTAAGGGTTAAGCCTTTGGAGATTCTCACGGCGCGCAATCGTGACTGAAGATCAGCTAGTTGGATTTCTATGCTCATGGGGCAGGGTATTCAGACTCGACTCGAACTATTTTAGATATCCACAGGCACGAGTGATCGGTGCTAGTATCGCGCCTGCATCCTTTAACAACCCATCCAGAGAGGTGGGAAAGGAGATTTACATGAGCGTAGCCCTGTCCGCACCCGACATTAAACGTGCGTTGACTCGCATTTCACATGAGATCTTAGAAAAGAATCAAGGCGCTGAATCTATAGTCCTTTTGGGCATCCCTACTCGCGGAGCACATCTGGCCCAACGGATTGCAGCGATCATCTCTGAAATAGAAGGTTCAGACGTTCCATTCGGAACCCTTGATATAACTTTATTTCGAGATGACTTAAGACTTCGAGCACCCAAAGCCATCATGCCGACAAAGATTCCGAGTTGTGGGATCGAAGGCAAGGATCTGATTCTGGTCGATGATGTTCTCTTCTCTGGGCGCACTATTCGGGCCGCACTTGATGCATTGGGCGAAATCGGTCGCCCTCGAACAGTTCAGTTGGCGACTTTGGTAGACAGAGGCCATCGTGAACTTCCAATTAAGGCTGATTTTGTTGGCAAGAATCTACCCACTTCTAAGAGTCAATCTGTGCGAGTTTTGTTAGGCGAAATAGATGGACGAGACGAAGTAAGCATTGAAGGAGTTGACCAGTAATGCGCCATCTTTTATCAATTGCTGATGTCAGCAAAGCCGAAGCGATTTCAATTTTGGACACTGCTAACGAGTTAGCGCGAGTAAGTGAAGGAGCGGTGAAAAAACTACCAACTTTGCGCGGTCGAACTATCGTTAACCTCTTCGCCGAGGATTCAACTCGTACTCGTATTTCTTTTGAAGCTGCAGCTAAGAGACTTTCGGCAGATGTAATCAATTTCTCTGCTAAAGGTTCTAGTGTAAGCAAGGGTGAATCCTTGAAAGATACGGCTATGACGCTTCAGGCTATGGGCGCAGATGCCGTTGTCATTCGACATTCTGCATCAGGTGCGGCCCAGCGGTTAGCAGATTCTCAGTGGATGTCTGGAAGTGTTGTTAATGCCGGCGATGGTACGCACGAGCACCCAAGTCAGGCGTTGCTGGATGCATTTACTATCCGGAAACATTTAAGTTTGGGTAAAAGTGATTTAGAAGGAATCAGTGTTGCAATCGTCGGTGATGTCCTGCATTCCAGAGTTGCACGTTCAAATGTTTTGCTGCTTTCAAAATTGGGAGCCAAGGTAACTTTGGTAGCTCCACCAACTTTACTTCCGGTTGGTGTCGAAACTTGGCCATGTACTGTGTCCTATGATCTTGATGAGGTCGTTCCTTTTGTTGATGTTGTAATGATGTTACGCGTACAACAAGAACGTATGACTGATTTCTATTTCCCGAACGCCCGTGAATACTCTCGTTACTTTGGGTTAAATACGGATCGAATGAAAGTTATGAAACCTGGATCGATAGTTATGCACCCAGGACCTATGAATAGAGGATTGGAAATTTCAGCCGAAGTTGCTGATAGCGCTCGTTCGGTTATCACCGAACAAGTAACTAATGGTGTGAGCGTCAGAATGGCGATCTTGTATGTACTTCTTACCGGCGGAGTTCTGGAAGCGGGGATGAATTAAATGAGCACAGTAGATTTTGTTATCAAGGGCGGAGAACTCTCCGATGGTAGAAAAGTTGATCTTTGTATTTCAGGGGAAAAAATTGTAGATGTCACGGCGAAATTCGTGGGACAAGCGACAAATACAGTCGATGCTCAAGGCTGCATCATCTTGCCAGGGCTAGTTGATCTGCATACCCACTTACGTGAACCAGGTCGTGAAGATGCTGAGACAGTACTAAGCGGCAGTCGCGCAGGTGCTAAAGGTGGATTCACCGCACTGTCTGCAATGGCAAATACCTCACCAGTTGCAGATACCGCTGGAGTAGTAGAGCAGGTTTACCGATTGGGACAAGAGGCTGGATTGCTGGATGTTTTTCCTATTGGTGCCGTTACTCAGGGATTAAAGGGACAGACTCTTTCCGAGATCGGTGCAATGGCGGATTCAGTTGCGCAAGTAAGGGTCTTTAGTGATGATGGAAATTGTGTTTCAGATCCCTTAGTTATGCGTCGAGCTTTGGAGTACGTCAAGAAGTTCGGCGGAGTTATCGCCCAACATGCACAAGACCCACGCATGACTGTTGGTTCACAGATGAATGAGGGAGCCGTATCTTCTCGTCTTGGTTTAAAGGGATGGCCTGCAGTTGCAGAGGAAGCAATAATCGCGCGAGATGTCTTGCTTGCCGATCATGTTCAGTCCAGACTTCATATTTGCCATTTAACGACCGCCGGGGGAGTCGAGATCATTCGTTGGGCCAAAGCTCGCGGTATTAATGTAACGGCTGAAGTAACCCCGCACCATCTACTTCTTACAGATGATTTAGCATCATCGTATGATCCAATTTATAAAGTGAATCCACCGCTTAGAACCGAAGAAGATGTTCATGCTCTTCGCGAAGCGTTAGCTGACGGAACAATTGATATTGTTGCTACTGATCACGCGCCTCATCCTTTGGAAGATAAAGAATGTGAATGGCAAGAGGCTGCCTTTGGAATGTTGGGATTAGAAACGGCGCTATCAATTGTCCAAAAGACGATGATCGATACATCTTTGATGAGTTGGGATCAGGTGGCAGAACGAATGAGTCACGCTCCCGCTCGCATCGGTGGCTATGTTCAACAAGGCCAGAAAATTGCAGTCGGAAGTAATGCAAACCTGACTGTGATAAACCCAACGCAAAGTTGGAGGGTAGATCGAGACTTAGTTCTCTCTAATTCATCAAATACTCCCTACCATGGGCACGAACTTCCAGGCGTGGTGCTGCATACCTTCTATAAAGGTAAGCAAACCTTGAATAATGGCGCAATGACAGACAAGGAGAAAATGTGATGGCTACTGCATACCTTGTCCTAGATGATGGCCGAATCTTTGAAGGCTCTTCTTGGGCCAGCACGGGAAAAACATTTGGTGAGGCGGTTTTCCAAACTGGAATGACTGGATACCAGGAAACTCTTACCGATCCGTCGTATCACAAGCAGATTGTCATAATGACTGCGCCACACATCGGCAATACAGGCGTCAATGATTTTGATAATGAATCAGAAAAAATTTGGGTCGCAGGTTTTGTTGCGCGCAACCCTTCTTCGTTAACCTCAAATTGGCGAGCACAGAATGATCTTGAGGCCGAGCTCATAAATCAAGGGATCGTAGGTATTCAAGGTGTTGATACTCGGGCTATCACTAGACACTTACGTGATCGTGGAGCGATGCGAGTAGGAATTTTTTCAGGTCTAGAACTTTCACGTGAAGAAATGGTTGTGGAAGTTCGAAAGGCAGATGCAATGGCGGGAGCTTTTCTTGTTAAAGATGTATCTACCCCGCAAACCTATGTTGTGCCTGCCGTAGGTAAGAAGAAATTTACTATCGCGGCTTTAGATTTGGGCATTAAGGCCGCTACACCTCGTGCCCTAGCAGAGCGTGGAGTAGAAGTGCATGTGATGCCTTTTGACTCAACTGCGGAACAAATCGCGGCGATCAAGCCAGATGGCGTTTTTCTCTCCAATGGTCCTGGTGATCCTTCAACCATGACTGATGTCATTGAAGTTGTGCGAGAACTTTTGCTGTCGGAAATTCCCATCTTTGGTATTTGTTTTGGTCACCAAATCTTGGGTCGAGCTCTTGGTTTTGAAACCTATAAATTGCAGTTTGGTCACCGAGGCATTAATCAACCTGTGATGGACAAAAACACTGGCAAGGTAGAAATTACGGCACACAACCATGGATTTGCAGTGAAAGCACCAACGGATTCTGAATTTTCAACAGTTTATGGTCGTGGTGAAGTTACACATACCTGTTTGAATGATGGAGTCGTTGAAGGTTTAGCTTTGTTAGATCGTCCTGCTTTCTCGGTTCAGTATCACCCTGAAGCCGCCGCTGGACCTCATGATGCTTCGTATCTCTTTGACCGCTTCGTGGACCTGATGTCGAAAAAGGTGGTCGCATAATGCCGCTAGATACATCGATTAAAAGCGTTTTAGTAATTGGAAGTGGACCAATCGTTATTGGTCAAGCCTGTGAATTCGATTATTCTGGAACGCAGGCTTGTCGAGTTCTGCGCGCAGAAGGAATCAGAGTCATTCTAGTTAATTCAAACCCCGCCACGATTATGACCGACCCAGAGTTTGCTGATGCCACTTATGTTGAACCGATTACTCCAGAGATTATTGAAAGAATCATTGCTCACGAAAAACCTGATGCTGTACTAGCAACTTTGGGTGGACAGACCGCCCTTAATGCTGCGATCGGGTTATATCAACGTGGCACGTTAGCTAAATACGGAGTACAACTAATTGGCGCTGATGTCGATGCGATCAATCGTGGAGAAAATCGTGAATTATTCCGTGCGATTGTTGAAAAAGTTGGTGGCGAGTCTGCAAAATCTCGCATTTGTCACACAATGGAAGAAATTCTTCATGCCGTCGTTGAACTCAATTACCCTGTTGTAGTGCGCCCATCATTCACAATGGGAGGCTTGGGATCTGGTATCGCTTTTGATGAAGCTGAACTTCGCCAGATAGCTGGTGCAGGTCTTCGACATAGCCCAACTTCTGAAGTTCTACTCGAGGAATCAATTATTGGTTGGAAAGAGTACGAACTAGAAGTCATGCGAGACAACAAGGACAATGTTGTAATCGTCTGTTCGATTGAAAATCTAGATCCGATGGGTGTTCACACCGGAGATTCGATCACTGTGGCCCCAGCTCTGACGCTAACCGATGTTGAATACCAGAAGCTTCGCGACCTTTCGATCTCCATCATTCGAGAAGTAGGCGTTGATACAGGTGGATGTAATATCCAGTTTGCAGTAAATCCTGACACGGGTCGCATCATCGTTATCGAAATGAATCCACGCGTATCTCGATCAAGTGCGCTTGCATCGAAGGCGACAGGTTTCCCAATCGCGAAGATTGCAACCAAATTAGCAATCGGTTATACGCTCGATGAGATTAAGAATGACATCACGCAGGTAACTCCAGCATCATTCGAACCAACACTCGATTACATCGTCGTTAAAGCGCCACGTTTTGCCTTTGAAAAGTTCCAGGATGCAGATCCACGCTTAACCACCACGATGAAAAGCGTTGGCGAAGCGATGGCCATCGGACGCTCATTCCCTGAAGCTCTTATGAAGGCACTGCGTTCACTAGAGCGTAAGGAAGCAATTTTCACCTTCACGGATGCTCGTTCAACAGATGAAAAGTCCAACCTTCTTGAATCAATGAAGATGCCGACTGATTATCGACTTCAGCAGGTTCAGCGCGCTCTCTGGTTGGGTGCAACGATGGATGAGGTTTTTGCCTCAACCAAGATTGATCGTTGGTATTTGCGCCAAATCGAAATCATTAACGATGTAGCGCGAACTATGGCTGAACCAGGCGAACTCACATTTGATCTCTTAAAATTGGCAAAATCAACTGGTTTCTCAGATGCTCAGATTGCAACCGTTCGCGGAATGGCTGAAGCAGATGTCCGCAAAGTGCGTCATCAGCTAAATCTTCGCCCTGTCTATAAAACAGTTGACACCTGTGCGGCAGAGTTCGAGGCCTTCACTCCTTACCATTACTCAAGCTATGAGGAAGAGACGGAAGTTCGTCCGCGAACAAAGCCTGCTGTCATCATCCTAGGCAGTGGTCCTAACCGAATTGGCCAAGGAATTGAACTCGATTATTCCTGCGTACATGCATCATTTACTTTGCGCGCAGCTGATTACGAAACGATCATG
>JACCDK012016488.1_pt1 | contig 11954 bp, 12 predicted proteins | sample 7445871 | NCBI WGS metagenome assembly JACCDK01 (sample SAMN15323436, study PRJNA562643) | freshwater metagenome | isolation source: river surface water | place: USA:Blue River Watershed | collected 2017-08-15
AGGTGTCGCGGTTCTTGCCGAGCCACGCCACCCGGTCGCCATGAGCGATGCCGCGAGCCTGAAACAGCGCGATCAGCTGACGGGTCAGCCGGTCGGCCTCGGCATAGGACGTGATCCGCCCGTCCTGATCGAAGGCCGGGCTTTCGGGGCGTTCCCTAGCCCAGAAGTGGAGGATTTCATCGAAGGTCTGGAATGCGTGATAGGCATTTTGTGCCATGGCCGCGCTCTCTCCCAAAAGCGTTTGGGAGAGAGTTAAGCGCAAGCCGCCGCAGCGGTCCAGCAGGCTTTTAGCGGAACCGGCCCTGACGGCGCGCAGCCGGTTCGCGGGCCAGCAGCCACAAGCCGAGCCCCAGCGGCCCTGCCATCAGCGTTGCGAACAGGATCGGGGCCTGGATGAAGCGCGAAATCCCCTTTGCATCGGCGTCACGCGCGATCCACAGGCCGACGAAGAGGTCGAAGGCGAGGTAATGCGTCCAGCCGATGGTCACCCCGGCATCGCTGGCGAAGATCGCGCGCACGCCGGCAATGGTCGAGAAATCGGCACCGCCCCCTTGCGGATTGGGGATGAGCCCGCTGACGACGCCGACCAGCCCCGTCGCATAGACAAGACAGAGCAGACCAACGCCGAGATAGAGCACGGCCGAAAGCAGCGCGGGCCAGCGCGGCAGGAGGATCAGCAGCACCCACCCCGCCAGGGCCAGCGTGTTGACCGCGCTGAAGGCGAAGGCCCATCCCGTCATTCGGCTTCTCCTGTCTCGGCCAGGCGTCGCCACTCGCGCGCGGCGCGGCGCATCGCCTCGTTGTCATGCGTGAAGCGTCCACCCGCGCGGCGCAGCGCGAGGCCGAGCGCGGCTTCGGCGACCAGCCCGGCGTCGATCGAGCGATAGGATTCCCACGAACCCGAGAGCAGCGGGTCGATCAGCGGCGCAGCGATCAACGCGGCGCGTTCGGCGAGGCGCAGCTCTCCCTCCCGCTCGCCGCGCAGCAGACCCGGGCGGAGAATGTCGAGCCGCTTGAAGCCGACGCGGCTCAGCGCCGCCTCGGTCTCGCCCTTGACCCGCATGTATAAGCTCTTGGCGCGCGCGTCGGCGCCTGCGGCGCTGACCAGCACCATATTGGGCACGCCCGCGCGCCGGGCCGCTTCGGCCGTGGCAAGGACGAGATGCTGGTCGACCGCGCGGAAGGCCTCCTCGTCGCGCCCGGCCTTTTTCCATGTCGTGCCGAGCGCGCAGATCAGCGCGCGCGGGCGTACGGCGGCCAGCAGCTCGCCCCATTTGTCAGGTTCGGAGACAAACATCTCCATCCGCGCACCCGGCGGCAGCGGTGCCTCACGCCGGGCAATGCCGAGGATGCGCACGTCGTCGCCGGCGCTGGCGATCTGGATGACGCGGCGCCCGACGAGGCCCGTCGCCCCGACCAGTGCGACCCGTACGGGCCCCTGCCCGCGCGCATCATACATTGATGAGCCCCACCGGTTGCTCGCCATGGATCTGCCGCACGGCCTGCATCGCAAAGCGGTCGCTCATCCCGGCGATGAAATCGGCAATGGTGCGCGCGCGCTGCGGCTCGCCCGCGGGCAGACGCGCCTGCCACTCGGCGGGCATCAGGCGGGGATCGTCGGCATAGGCGGCGAACAGGCGGGCCACGACCTCGCGGGCGCGTTCGGCGGCGGCAACCTGTTCGGGGTGGTAGTAGAGGCGCTCATACATGAAGGTCTTGAGCCGCCGCTCCTGCGCCGCCATCGCCGGCGAGAAGCCGGCGAGCTGGCGTCCGGCTCCGCGCACCTCGGCCACCGAGCCGAGGCCCTTCACCTGCGCGGCGGTATGCCCGAGCACGTCGTTCACCATCAGGCCGATCTGGTCGCGCACCAGTTCGCGCAACAGCCGCTCGCGCGGGGCATGGGGGAAGCGGCTTTCAACCGCCCGCCACTGGTCGGCGAGAAAATCGAGGGTGAGGAGGTCATCAAGCTGGAGGAACCCGGCGCGCAGGCCGTCGTCGATGTCGTGGTTGTCATAGGCAATATCATCGGCCACTGCCGCGATCTGCGCTTCGAGCGAGGGCCAGGTCCCGAGGTCGAGCGGGAAAGCCGCATCAAGCTCGGCCAGCGCCCAGCCCGGCGCCGTCACCGGGCCATTATGCTTGGCGAGGCCTTCGAGCAGATCCCAGGTGAGGTTCAGCCCGTCATGCGCCGGATAGGGGCATTCGATGCGCATCACCGTGCGCAGCGCCTGGGCATTGTGGCAAAAGCCGCCATGCGCCTCCATCGCCTCCGACAGGGCATCCTCGCCGGCATGGCCGAAGGGCGGATGGCCGAGATCATGGGCCAGGCACAGCGCCTCGGTGAGGTCCTCGTCGAGGCTCAGCGCGCGGGCGATCACCCGGCCGATCTGCGCGACCTCGAGGCTGTGGGTGAGGCGGGTGCGATAGTGATCGCCCTCGGGTGCGATGAAGACCTGCGTCTTGGATTTCAGCCGCCGGAAGCTCATCGAATGGACGATCCGGTCGCGGTCGCGCTGGAAGGGGCTGCGCGGACCGCGCCGCTCACCATCAGCAGGCCCGCCGAACTCGCGCGCGACAGGCGCGTCGGGATCGGCGGCATAAGGGGCGCGGGTCATCACGGGAGCAGCGATTAGGGGAGCACGGCGCGCGGCTCAACGGGAACAGGTGCGGAACGTCGCATCCTCGCACCGGAAATCGCTGCACAAAGGGAGATTATGGGACCGCCTTCCTGTGATTGGGGGGGGGAAGGCGGTCCCAAGGGCCTGTCGGTGCGACCCGAAGACCCGGAGCCTGTCTCGTGACAAGATCCTCCGGCGAGATAGGGAGATGATGACAGAGGTGCAATGGAACAAAAGCTTAAACGCGACGAACCGAATTTCAGGGTTCGACCGCCTGCCCCAGAATCCAGTCGGCGGCCGCCTCGCAGTGGATGCGGGTGGAGTCGAAGATCGGCAGCACATTGGCATCGACATCGACCACCATGTTGAGCTCGGTGCAGGCCAGTACCACGGCCTTGGCCCCTTCCTGCGCCGTGGCGGTGATGATCGTCTTCATCCGCCGCTCCGCCTCGCGGGTGACCTTGCCGATCATCAGCTCGTCATAGATGATCCGGTCGAGCATCTCGACATAGGCCATGTTCGGCGGCAGCAGGTCGATGCCATGGGCGACGAGCCGCTTGCGGTAGAAGCTTTCGGTCATGACATTGCGCGTGCCGAGCAGCGCAGCATTGGTGGTGCCGGCGCGCGCCATCGCCTGGCCGACATGGTCGGCGATATGGAGGATCGGGATGTTCACCGCCCCGGCGACCCCATCATAGAGGCGGTGCATCGAATTGGCGCCGATGATCAGGCCCTCGGCCCCCGCCGCCTCGAGCCGCCGCGCACTGGCAGCCAGCACGCCCGCGGCGCGCTCCCAGTCGCTTGCCTCGGTCAGGGCGTAGAGCTGGGAGAAATCGAGGCTCTCGATCAGCAGCGGCGCGCTCGCCATCCTCGCGGCGCGCTTCTGCACGAGCCGGTTGATGGTCTCGTAGTAGGTCGCGGTCGAGGCCCAGCTCATGCCGCCGATGATCCCGAGTTTGCGCAAGGCGGAACGCCCCCTTTGCCGGTGTTGCAATGTCCCGCGATGTAAGGCGCGGGCGCGCGGCGCGTCCAGTGGACAACTGTCCCGCGCCGCCTCCTATCCCGGTTTGGACGCCGGAGCGTGACGGGCAAGCCACGGTTCGAGATCGCCCAGGGTCGCCTCCACCGCCTCCTCGTGCGGCAGGTGGCCGATCCCGGCATAGGAGACAAAGGTGCTGTCGGGCATGGTCTTCGCCAGCCATTGCCCCGCCGCGAGCGGGATCAGCCGGTCTTCCTCGCCCCACAGGATCAGGGTCGGCACCCTGACCCCGGCAATTTCCGCCTCGCTGAGCGGATCATAGGGCTGGCTGAAACGCAGCAGCGTCGCATGGCGGTTGCCGGGATAGCGCAGCAGCTCCCAGTAGCGATCGACCATGGGCTCGGTGACGATGCCCTTCACCGAGACCGACTGCTCGAGGCTCTGCCGGATCAGCGATCGCGGCGTGATCTGCTCGACGAGGAGATTGATCCCCGGCATCCGCGCGATCCTGAAGCCGATATTGCCGCTGCGCTTGTTGCTGTCCTGCTCCGCCGCGCGCTTGAGCATCGGCCCGCCCGCGCCGTCCACCAGCACGAGACCGGCAAGGCGCCCGGGATGCTTGACCGCGAAGGCCAGCGCGTGCTTGCCGCCCATCGAATTGCCGCCGAGCACGAATTGCTGCAGCCCCAGCCTGTCGGCCACCGCGAGAATATCGGCGACGTAGTTGTCGCGGCTGTAATCATCCCGGGGATCGGGGCCGGTGAGGCCGTGGCCGACCTGGTCGAAGCGGATCACCCGGTACTGGTCCTTGAGTGCTGCCACCCACGGCTCCCACGTGTGCAGATCGGCATTGGAGCCATGCAGCAGCACGATTGCAGGCGCATCGCGCGGCCCCTCGTCGCGCAGATGCACCCTTACCCCGCCGCCGATATCGACGAATTGCGAGGGCGCAGCGCCATATTTCGCGCGCATCGCGTCAGCGTCGGTGTCGGGAGTGCGGAAAATCAGGAAGGCAGCGATCAGCACCACAAGGAGCGCGCCAAGGCCGCGCCAGAGCCATTTCATTTCACTTCATCTCCGCAATCCAGCGTCGCACCACCGCGACGCCCTCGTGGTCCACACTGCTACGTCCGAGTTCGGGCATGGCGATGCCGGGCTCGGTGCTGTCCATCCGGTAGAGCAGGATCGACTCTTCGGGGCGGCCCGGCAGCACGGAGAAATCCCTGTTGCCTGCCCCGCGTCCGGCAGCGACGGGCCGCTTCATGATGCCATAGGCATGGGGGTCGGCCTGTTCCCACCGCAGGTCGAGACCGGAGTTCGACGCCCCGCCACCCGGCTGGTGGCAATGGGCGCAGTTGACGTCGAGATAGGCGCGGGCGAGCGGCGCGGCGGCATCGGAGGCCCTCTGTGCCGTCCACAAGGGCAGCGTCCCGCCGCCCCGGGGCACCCGGTCGAGCGCGCCCTGCCTCACCATGGCACCCAGCCATTGTGCGGACAGGTTCCTTGCCTTGGGACCGATCGGGATCACCGCGCCATCCTTGGAGTGGCAGGACTTGCACTGGTTCTTGTTGGGGATCGCGTAGGAGATCGCCTCGCCCGCCGGGGTCGTCAGGTTCACGCGCCCGCCTGCAAGGGCGAGCCTTGCCTCGGTCTGCTCGGCATCCCAACGGTAGGGGAGCGCGACCCAGCCATCGGCGCGGTGGAGCAGCACGCGGGTCTCGATCAGGCGGCGATCCGCGCCCTCGCCCAAAGCGAAGGTCTTGATGATGGCTGCGCCGACCGGGAAGCGCAGCAGGCCCTCGCCATCGGCGGTCAGGCGCGTGCCCTGGGGCAGGTAGATGAAGCGCAGCTTGTCGGCCCCGTCGGACCACAGCGGGGTGTTGAGCGCATAGGGGTGCACGCCCCTGCTGGGCATCTGCGCCCGGCCTTGCGTGAAGAAGGCGAAGTCGGAGAGCTTCGCCGGGAAGCTCTCGCCGAGGATCGCCGCGTCGCTCACGGGCGGCGGTCCGGTCACGTCGGCTCGGGCAAGGCCCATGCCGAGCGCCGCGCAGGCGAGCGCGAGGAGAGCGCCCGCAAGCCTCACTTCAGCCGCGCCTCCAGCGCCGCGGGCGCGCCGACGGCCGGGAACGTATAGAGTTCTGTCGGGGTCAGGGTCAGCGGCCCGGGCCGGGCTTCGGCAAGGCTCTGGCCGACCCGCGACAGGCCCAGCGACCAGCCCGTCACCCCCGGCACGATCTTGAGCGCGGTGTCCGGGCTTTCCGAAAGTCCGTCCCACAGCACCGGCGGCAGCGCCCCGCCGAAGGCCGCGAGCAGCATCTCCTTGCCGTCGATCTGCGGATCGTCCCCGCCGCGCCCGAAGGCGTTGCGCCCGACGATCACGTTCCTCGCATGGGGGTTGTAGCGCGCGTCGTCGAAGGGCTGGGTGTAGGCGACCACCATGACATGGGCGGTCGGGTTGTTCTCGAAGGCATTGGCCTCGATCAGCACGCCGTCATTGGCCATCACCAAAACGCCGGTGCCGCGCCGGACAGAGGCGACAATATTGCCCTTGGGGGCGAAGTTGGGGGTGTCGTTGTCCTTCACCACATTGTCGCGCAGGATCACGTTGCCGCCGCCCATCACCGGCAGGCCGGGCAGGTCGAAGACGAGCAGGCCGCCGGTGTTGCGGCTGGCGATGTTGCTGGTGACGAGTGCGTTGCGGCTATTCTCGATCTCGATCCCGGCGACATTGAAGGTGACGATGTTCTCGCGCACTGTGATGTCGCGGCTCTGGCCGACATAGATTCCGGCATCGGATGCGCCCGAGACCCTGGAATTGACGACCAGCACCCCGGTGCTTTCGACCGGGTAGATGCCGTAGGCCCCGTTGGTCTCCTTCGGCCCGCCGGTCCATTCGACGCGGATGCCGGAATAGACGATCATGTCCGCGCCCTTGGACTTGATGCCGTCTCCTCGCGGGTTCTCGACCGCGAAATCGCGCAAGGTGACATTGTCCGAGGTGACGAGCAGCCCCTCGCCGGCGCCCTGCTGGGCGGTGAAGTCGAGCACGGTCCGGTCCATCCCCATGCCCCGCAGCGTGACGCCGTCGACATCGAGGCTGAGGCCGTCGGTGAGGGTGAAGCGCCCCTCGCCCAATTCGATGACGTCACCCGGCTTTGCGAGGATCAGCGCCTCCTGCAAGGCCGCCGCGCCTTGCGCCGCCTCGACGCGGTGTGTTTCGGCGGCGAGCGGCGCGGCGGCTGTACCAAGCAGCGCGGCGGCAAGAGCCAGTCGGTTCATGATGTTCTCCCTCTCTGCTGGGCAGTGTGGCGCAAGGGGAGCGGGAAATGCAAGCCTCAGCCGATCCCCAGCGCGCAGAGCCCGGCGGAGGTCGTCAGCACCGCCACCACCTCGCCGTCACCGACCCGGCGCAGGCGCTTGACGAGTTCGCCGAGGCCGTAGCCTTCCTCGGGCTCGCCCTCCTGCGCGGCCATGCCCTGGCGCAGCGCCCACAACTGGCCGATGGTAAGGCGCTCGACCATCCGTTCGGCCATGCAGGCGGCGCGCTTCTCGCCGATGCCGGATTCGACCAACGCGGATTTGACGCGGATCTCGACAAGCGGGTTGGCGAGGCCGCTGAACAGCGCCCCCGCCCCCAGAACCACGATCAGCAAAAGCCCGATCAGCAGCTTCTTCATTACAGGATCAATCAAGCGACTTGACGATTTCCTCGACCATCTTCTTGGCATCGGCCAGCAGCATGACGGTCTGGTTCATGTAGAACACGTCGTTATCGACCCCGGCATAGCCCACGCCGCCCATCGAACGCTTGATGAAGAACACCTGCTTGGCCTTGTCGACATCGAACACCGGCATCCCGTAGATGGGCGAGGACTTATCAGTTTTGGCCGCCGGGTTCACCACGTCGTTCGCGCCGATGATGAAGGCAACGTCGCACTGGGCGAATTCGGAGTTGATGTCCTCCAGCTCGAAGACCTCGTCATAGGGCACGCTGGCTTCGGCGAGGAGCACGTTCATGTGCCCCGGCATACGGCCCGCGACGGGGTGGATGGCATACTTCACCTCCACGCCCTTTTCCTTGAGCTTGTCGCCCATCTCGCGCAGCGCGTGCTGGGCCTGGGCGACCGCCATCCCGTAGCCCGGGATGATGATGACCTTCTCGGCCTGTTCGAGCATGTAGGCGGCATCTTCCGCGCTGCCCTGCTTGTAGGGCCGCTGCTCGCGCGCGCCGCCCGCACCGCCGCCCGCACCCGCGTCGGCACCGAAGCCGCCTGCGATCACCGAGATGAAGCTGCGGTTCATTGCCTTGCACATGATGTAGCTGAGGATCGCCCCCGAGGAGCCGACCAGCGCGCCGGTGATGATCATCGCCGAGTTGCCCAGCGTGAAGCCCATCGCCGCCGCCGCCCAGCCGGAGTAGCTGTTCAGCATCGACACGACCACGGGCATATCCGCCCCGCCGATCGGGATGATCAGCAGGAAGCCGATGATGAAGGCCAGCACAGTCACCGCGATCACCATCCAGCCCTCGCCCGCCCCGCCGACCGGCGAGATGGTGTAGGCCGCGATCAGGCCAAGGATCGCGGCGAGCGTGCCGAGATTGATGACATGGCGGCCCGGCAGCATGATCGGCGAACCGCCCATCCGGCCCGAAAGCTTGAGGAAGGCAATAACCGAGCCGGAGAAGGTGATCGCCCCGATCGCGATGCCGAGGCCGAGTTCGATGCGGCTTACCGCATTGATCTGCCCGGCAGCGTCGGTGATCCCGAAAGCCGCGGGGTTGAGCCACGCCGCCAGACCCACCACCACCGCGGCAAGGCCGACGAGGCTGTGGAAGCCAGCGACCAGCTCGGGCATCGCGGTCATCGCGATGCGCCGCGCGATGGTCACGCCGAGGATGGCGCCGATGGCGATGGCAATCCCGATCTCAACAAGGTTGGTGCCGTGCATGATCAGCGTCGTCACCACGGCAATTGCCATGCCGATCATGCCGTTGCGGTTGCCCGAACGCGAGGTCGCCGGGCTCGAAAGACCGCGCAGCGCGAGGATGAAGAACACACCCGCAACAAGGTAGGCGAGCATCGCCCAGGCGGGCGTCGCGCCCTCACCCGATGCGGCTGCGGAAAGGATGGAGAAGGTCATCTCTTACTTCTCCTTCTTCTTGTACATCGCGAGCATGCGCTCGGTCACGGCAAAGCCGCCGAAGATGTTGATGCTCGCCATCACCACCCCTGCCAGCGCGAGATACTTGGCGACCGGGTTCTCGGCCTCGGCCGCCGCGATCAGCGCGCCGACGATGATCACCGAGGAGATCGCGTTGGTCACCGCCATCAGCGGGGTGTGGAGCGCCGGGGTCACCGACCAGACGACGTAATAGCCCACGAAGCAGGCGAGCACGAAGATGCTCAGGATCGAGATGAAATCCATGTCTTAGGCCCCCTGAAGCCGTTCGTTGACGACCTTGCCGCCCTGCGTGAGCCGGATCGCATTGCCGATTTCCTCGTCGAGCACGGGCTTGCCCTGCTCCTTGTCCCAGAAGGCGCTGAGGAAGTTGTAGTGGTTGCGCGCAAACAGCGCCGAAGCGTCGGCGGGCAGGTGCGCGGGCGTGTTCGCATAGCCGATGATCGACACGCCGTGCCTGACCACGACCTCGTCCGCCTTCGAGCCTTCGACATTGCCGCCCTGCGCCACGGCGAGATCGAAGATCACGCTGCCCGGCTTCATCGTCGCGATCTGCGCGTCGGTGATGAGGCGCGGCGCGGCGCGGCCGGGGATCAGCGCGGTGGTGATGACGATGTCCTGCTTGGCGATGTGGCTGGAGACCAGTTCGGCCTGCGCCTTCTGGTATTCCGGGCTCATTTCGGTGGCATAGCCGCCCGAGCCTTCGCCCTCGATCCCCGCGACGTTCTCGACGAAGATCGGCTTTGCGCCGAGCGACTGGATCTGCTCCTTGGTGGCCGAGCGCACGTCAGTGGCCGAGACCTGCGCACCCAACCGGCGCGCGGTGGCGATCGCCTGGAGGCCCGCCACGCCCACGCCCATGATGAAGACGCGCGCGGCCTGCACCGTGCCGGCCGCGGTCATCATCATCGGGAAAGCGCGACCATAGGCATCCGCCGCCGCCAGCACCGCCTTGTAGCCGGCAAGGTTCGACTGCGAGGACAGCACGTCCATGCTTTGCGCGCGGGTGATTCGCGGCATGAATTCCATGCTCAGCGCCTCGAACCCGGCCGCTGCATAGGCATCGACCACGTCACGCCTGGTGAAGGGGTCGAACAGCGCCGCCACCCACGCACCCGCCTTCGCCCCTTTGAGGAGCTTCAGGTCGGGCGCCTGGATGCCCAGAATGATATCGGCATCCTTGACCGTCGCCGCCGCCGTGCCGAGCGTGGCCCCGGCTTCGGCATAGGCCGTGTCCGGGGCGGACGCGGTCTCGCCCGCGCCCTTCTCGACAGCGACGTCGAGCCCGAGGGCAGCAAACTTCTTCACCGTTTCCGGCGTGGCGGCGACGCGCGTCTCACCCGAGGCGCGCTCTTTCAGGATGGCGATCTTCACGTAAGGACCGGCTTAGCTGGCGATCATCGCGACAACGGCGAACGCGATCACCGCGATCACCGGCACGGTCCATTTGAGCGTGCCCATGAAGCCGCTGTAGGTCTCCTGGGCCTTTTCCATGTCGTGAACGGTCATATGATATTTCCCCTTGGGCTCCCGAACGCTCGGGCGAGCGAATGGTTGCCGAGTGGTTGGCGAAAAAATCGGGCCGTATGGCCCCTGCCGTCCCCGTATCGAAGCCGCGCCGCTATCTCAAGTCACCTTAAGTGAGAGGATTTTGCACAGGGGCACGCCGTGGCCCCCGCGCGCGAATGTGTCCCACCACGGTACAGCCTTAATCCCGTCTTTACCATTCCGCCCTAGGTCCCGGGACGTGATGAACCGGCCGGCCCCGCGCTGCCCGGACGAGCTGGAGCGAGCAGCACAAGTGATGGCCGAGACGGACACCCAACCCCTTGCGCAGCACGAGGCCCGCAGCCTCCTGCTGATCGATGACGAGCCGGCCCAGGCCAAGCTCATCACCGCCATCGCCGCGCGCGGCGGCTGGCACACCATCGTCGCGCCCGACGCCGAGACCGCCATCGCCCTTCTCGGCACCCGCGAGGGCACCCAGCTTTCCGCGATCCTGCTCGACCAGTGGGTACCGGGCGATGATGCCTGCCACCTCATCGCGGAATTGAAATCGCGTCGCCCCGCCCTGCCGATCCTGATGCTCACCACCAGCGCCTCGCCGCTGCTCGCGGTCGAGGCGATGCGCGCGGGCGCGAGCGACTATCTGGTCAAGCCCGTCGCGCCCGACCGGCTGATGGAGGCGCTGCGCGCTGTCACCACGCGCGAGGCCCCGCGCAACGAGCTGGCCCCGCTGACCGAGAAGATGGCAGCCGCACTGGATTTCGATGCGATGATCGGCACCGCTCCCGCCTTTCGCGCCGCGCTTGCCCAGGCCGCCAAGGCCGCGCGCGGACACGGCCATGTGCTGATCGAGGGCGAAACCGGCACCGGCAAGGAAATGCTGATGCGCGCCATGCACGGCGCCTCTCCCCGTTCCCGGGAGGTGCTGCGCACCATCAACCTCGCCGGCATTCCGGCCGGATCGCTCGCTTCGATCTTGTTCGGACACGAGCCCGGCAGCTTTCCCGGTGCCGTCGACCGCCAGATCGGCGCCTTCCAGCATTGCGACGGGGGCACGCTGGTTCTGGACGAGATCGAGCGGCTGACGCAGCAGGCGCAGCAGCAGCTCGCCGAGGTGCTCGACAGCGGCATCATCCGCCCGGTGGGCGCAAGCTACGGCTTCCGGGTCGATGTGCGCCTGATGGTGACGAGCAATATCGGCCTCGACCGCCTGCTCGGGTCCGGGCAGTTCGACGCTGCGCTGGCCGCCAGGCTTGCCGCCACCCGCATCACCCTGCCCCCCTTGCGCGACCGCACGGGCGATATCCCGGCCCTCACCCGCCACTTCCTCGCCCGCATCGGCGAGCAGCCGGGCCTCAATCACCTCTCGATCTCGGACAGCGCGCTGGCCTTGCTTGCCGCCTATGACTGGCCGGGCAATGTCCGCCAGCTCCAGTCGGTGCTGTTCCGCGCCGCGGTCTATTGCGAGGGCAATGCGCTCACCGCCGACAGCTTCCCGCAGCTTTCCGAAATGCTCGGCGGCCAGGACAGCGTGCCCGCCAGGACCAGCCACGAGGGGGTGGGCATCATGCTCTACACCCCCGACGGCAACCTGCGCCCGCTCGAGGAGATCGAGGCCGACGTGATCCGCCTCGCCATCGGCCATTATCGCGGCCGCATGACCGAGGTTG
>JACCDK010072047.1_pt1 | contig 11951 bp, 9 predicted proteins | sample 7445871 | NCBI WGS metagenome assembly JACCDK01 (sample SAMN15323436, study PRJNA562643) | freshwater metagenome | isolation source: river surface water | place: USA:Blue River Watershed | collected 2017-08-15
AAAAAGTAAGTCCCAAAACAGTGATTAGAATCACACTTAAAACAATTTTACGCATAACTATTATTTTTAAATTTTTGATAAAAGTATAAAAATATCATATTGACCCATAAAAAAGTAGGGGGTAATTGTTCATTTTTATCAAATAATTAAATTACCCCTATAAATTTTTAGGGTTTAACGTAATTTAACATTGATATTTTGAATTTGATAATCCTAAAAACACTTTTTATCTAGATTAAATGGTGTTTTAGGTAGTAATGGAATAAAAAAAAGGCCAATTTGCTAATGCAATTGGCCTTTTTGATATACTGCTTTGAAAACAACTTAGTTCTGATTAAACTTTGATTTATAACGAGCATTTAATTTAGTTTGGTGCGTTTCTAAACTAATGGTTCTTCCTTGAATAAAAGCATTACTCAATTTATTTGTTCGCATATCTAGTGCATCACCTTCAGAAATAAACAAAGTAGCATCTTTACCGACTTCAAGAGTTCCGCAGAAACTATCAATACCCAATATTTTTGCTGTATTTGAAGTAATAAGTTGCAATGCCTGTTCTTTTTCTAAACCGTAAGCTGCACATGTTCCAGCTAAAAAAGGAAGATTACGAGTTTCCATTCTTTCATGTGCACCACTGTTTTCTAATCCTACTAAAACGCCTTGATCAGTTAATAGTTTGGCAAGTTTAAAAGGCAAATCTATATCGTCATCATCGTTCTCAGGCATATCATGGACTCTCTTTAATAGTACTCCAATATGGTTTTCTTTTAAAAAACTTCCAATTTTGTAGGCTTCATATCCTCCTACAATAGCAATTTTAGTAATACCATTGCTCTTTGCAAGTTCAACCGCATCAATCATTTGCTTCTCTTCATTGGCGTGAATAAACAAAGTTTGTTCTCCTAGAAATAGTCCTTTAGTAGCTTCTAAAATTAAATTACGTTCTTTGGCTACAGTTGTATTGTACACTTTTGCATTTTGAAAAAAGGAATTAATTTCAGCAATTTCTTTGGTATACTCTTTATTTGCTTCAATAGAACCAGGTTCAAACCAAGAACCGCTTCTTTTGAAACTTGAAGGGAATTCCATGTGTATACCATCATTTTCTTTAACAACAGCATCATTCCAATGCCATGCATCTAATTGAACTATAGAAGAGGTTCCAGAAATTAATCCGCCTCTTGGAGTAATTTGTGCCATTAAAACACCATTTGGTCTTACTGTTTCGACAACCTTTGAATCGGCAGTATAAGCAATCAAACTGCGAACATGTGGATTGAATGTTCCAATTTCTGATTCATCATCAGAAGATTTTACCGCATCGATTTCAACTAATCCTAAAGTAGAATTAGGTGCTATAAAGCCTGGGTAAATTTCTTTCCCAGCGGCATCAATAATGGTTTCGTAGTTGGCTTTAACTACATTATTAGCAGAAGTTACTACATCAATTTTACCGTTTTTGAAACCAATGGCACTATTCTCCAAAACAGTTCCATTTCCTAAATGCGCTTTGGCATTCAGAATTAAAATTGATTTTTGTTGTTTTGGTGCTGGAGTCTGTTGTGCTTTACTAACTAATGATATTCCGAATACCAATGTTAAAAGAACTATTTTTTTATGTATCATAATTATTCTAATTTATTTATTGAAAAGTAAACCTTAATACTCAAGAGAATCACAGTGGTATTCTGTTCGTTCCGCTTTTTTAGGTTCTTGCGTAATCATTCCTTTGTTTTTTTCTTCCAATAATTGTCCGATTAAAACATTTCGTTCTTTAGCAATTGCTTTTCTTTGTTCTTCATCCCTTTGGATGTCAAAGTAAACTACTCCTTCAATGATCGTTTTTTCAGCTTTAGCATAAATTGATAATGGATTGGTGTTCCAAAGAACAACATCAGCATCTTTTCCTACTTTAATACTTCCCACTTTATCATCAAGATGTAATAATTTAGCAGGATTTAACGTGACAAATTTCCAAGCTTCCTCTTCAGAAATATTTCCGTATTTCACCGCTTTAGCAGCTTCTTGGTTCAAACGTCTAGACATTTCGGCATCATCAGAATTATAGGCCACTATAATTCCTTTGTTGTGCATAATTGGTCCATTAAATGGAATTGCATCGTTTACTTCAAATTTGTAAGCCCACCAGTCTGAGAATGTAGAAGCTCCTACACCGTGTTCTTTCATTTTATCAGCTACTTTGTAACCTTCTAAGATATGAGTAAATGTATTGACTCTGAAATTGAATTTTTCAGCAACATTCATCATCATCAAGATTTCAGATTGTACATAGGAGTGACATGAAATAAATCGCTCTTTATTGATAATTTCAGCAATAGTTTGTAGTTCTAAATCCACTCTAGGTGCTTTCCCTTTTTTAGTAGTATTGTAGGTTTTCCAAGCTAAGTCGTATTCTTTAGCTCTTTGGAAATAATCGGTAAAAACTTGTTCAACACCCATTCTTGTTTGTGGAAAACGAGTAGGGTTAACATTGGCCCAATTGGATTGTTTTACATTTTCACCTAAAGCAAATTTGATAAACTTAGGTTGGTTTTTATATAACATTTCTTCTGGTGAACGTCCCCATTTCCATTTTACAATTGCCGAACGACCTCCGATAGGATTCGCTGAGCCATGTAATAATTGCGAAATAGTAACGCCTCCCGCTAGATCTCTATAAATATTAGGATCTTCAGAATTTACAACATCCTGAATTGTTACCTCGGCACTTGAATTGTGTCCGCATGCGTTGACCCCTTTAGAAATAGCGATATGTGAATGTTCATCAATAATACCACTAGTAAGGTGTTTTCCTTTGGCATCAATTACAGTTGCTGTCGGGTCTGTAAGGTTTTTACCAACAGCAGCAATTTTTCCGTCTTTAATTAATACATCTGAATTTTCTAAAATCCCTTCTTTTTCATTTGTCCAAATAGTAGCATTTTTGAATAATAAAGTTTGAGCAGTTAGTTTTTCTTGGTTACCAAAAGCTACATTAGGATAAGTAACAGGTTGTAGAGGATTTATTTTATCTTCTTTTTTCGTATCTGCTTCTGCTTTAAAGTCAGAAGTTTTAGTGGCAGACCAGTTGACTTCTTTTCCATCTTTAACAATAGCTTTTCCAGCTAAATTGGAAGTATTACCCAAGTAAGTACTTAATCTAGTAAAATTCGTTTTTAATGAATCAGCAGGCTTGATCACCGTAGTTAACCATTGGTTAGCAATAGTAATTTTAGAATTCAGCTTTTTATTGTCAACAGAAGTGATATCCGATTTTGGACTGGCAACATCACCACTAATTTTCCATTTGTAGGTTTCATTATTAATGACTAAGTCATAATTCCCACGAATGTCTCTTGTGGACATATCATTTACAACATAACGACTTCCTTGTACCCAGTTTTCATGTAAAACTGTTTTTTTGTCAAAATAATCACCAGAAGTAATAATGAAGTTGGCTTGACTTCCAGCAATTAATGATCCAATTTCTTTACTTTTTCCTAAAATAGAAGCTGGAATCGTAGTTAAAGCTTCTAATGCTTTTGTACTATCAAAACCATACTGAATTGCTTTCAATAAATTAGTTTTGAAACTATCCATTTTTTTCAAATTGTCAGTTGTTAAAGCAAATACCACTCCGTTGTCAGCTAATACTTTCAAGTTGGAAGGTGCTTGATTCCAAAAACGAAAATCCTTTAACTCCATTTGGTTGGCTTGGATGGGATCAGAAACATCATAAGCTTCTGGGAAATTGATCGGAATAATAAATTTAGAATTGGTGTTTTTAATTTCATCTATTCGTTCAAATTCATTTCCACTTCCTTTCATCAGGTAGGTAAGTCCAAATTCTTTTGCGATTTTTGAAGCTCTTAAACTATTTAATTTATCATCTGTGGTAAACAGTTGTACTAAATTTTGATTGGCTATCAAAGCCTCTAATGATTGGTCTTTGGTTTCTGAATTTCCTTTTTTGTACCAATCCATGTCATAATACATTTGGCGAACTAGCGCCATCATTCCCATTAAAGAACTTGGATATGCTTGAGCAGTTAGAGCGCTTCTTGTAAAAGCGAAGTGATTGGTAATTTTATTGGATAGTAAACGTTTGCTTCCGTCAAAATTATTTAAAGCTACTAAAGTTCCAGTACCTCTAGCAATTCCGTCTTGTACATGAGTTCCAACTACCCCAAAACCCGCTTTCAAAAATTCTTCAGCTTTAGCATTATCGTATTTGAAATTTTCATAGGCATTAATTTCAGAACGAATATTTTCATTCCAATAATAACCTGCACGCTTGGTATCATACAATTGACCTCTTGACATTGGCCCACTACTTTTTGGTTTTTCAATTCCAAAACTCGTGTATAGATCGATAAATGAAGGGTAAATTGTTTTTCCTTCCAAATTGACCACAATGGTATTTTTTGGAATTGCAATTGTTGTTCCAACGCTTATCACTTTGCCATTTTGAATGAGTAAAGTTCCTTTTTTAATAATTTGATTAGGAGTTACATAAATGGTAGCATTAGTAAATGCAGTGAAATTTTGATTCCTGTTTTGTACCGTTTCATTATTTGGGAAATAATCTTGTGCGTGTACTTTTGGAATTAAAACTAACAAAAAGAGTAGTAATAGATTTTTTTTCATAATTCAGATTTTAATAATTGTTAAATATATATAATTTTTTAGTTAGCTGATTTATATTTAAGAATTTAACATTTGTTTGAATTCCAATCACCTAATTATAATTTTAAATTATCAGTAAATTTTAATATATAAGTTTATTTTTATTGTCTTGGTGTGGAAATTTTGTATAATTTTAGAAAAAAAGATGCCCCCATATGTTGACAAAAGTTTTTGGTAGTGCTGTTTTTGGTGTTGAAGCAACAACAATTACGGTAGAAGTAAATATTGATAAAGGTATTGGTTATCATTTGGTTGGATTACCTGATAATGCCATTAAAGAAAGTAGCTATAGAATCGCAGCAGCCTTAAAGAATAATGGGTATTCACTTCCCGGAAAGAAAATTACTATAAACATGGCGCCCGCCGATTTGCGTAAAGAAGGTTCAGCTTACGATCTGACTTTGGCAATAGGAATATTAATTGCCTCGTCTCAGATTAAAGGAGACGAAATTGAACGTTACATTATAATGGGGGAACTTTCCTTAGACGGAAGTTTACAACCGATTCGTGGTGCTTTACCTATAGCTATTAAAGCTAAAGAAGAAGGGTTTAAAGGGTTCTTTTTACCAAAACAAAATGTAAAGGAAGCTGCCATAGTTTCTGATTTAGAGGTTTACGGTGTAACAAATATTCAAGAAGTTATTGATTTTTTTGAAGGAAAGGGAACTGTCGAACCTACTATTATTGACACCAGATCCGAATTTTATCAAACTTTAGATTTTCCCGAATATGACTTTTCAGATGTCAAAGGGCAAGAGGGCATTAAACGCTGCATGGAAATTGCTGCTGCCGGCGGTCATAATATTATTTTGATTGGGCCTCCGGGTGCTGGAAAGACCATGTTAGCCAAACGGTTACCTAGTATTTTGCCACCCATGACCTTGCGAGAAGCCTTGGAAACAACCAAAATTCATAGTGTAGCAGGCAAACTGAAAGAAGCTGGTTTGATGCACCAAAGACCTTTTCGTAGTCCGCATCACACTATTTCTCATGTAGCTTTAGTTGGTGGAGGTAGTTATCCGCAACCGGGTGAAATTTCAATGGCGCATAATGGGGTGCTTTTTTTGGACGAATTACCAGAATTTAAACGAGATGTTTTAGAGGTTATGCGTCAACCATTAGAAGATAGGGAAGTGACCATTTCTAGAGCCAAATTCACGGTGACCTATCCATCTTCATTCATGTTGGTGGCGAGTATGAATCCAAGTCCGAGTGGTTTTTTTAATGATCCAGATGCGCCTCAAGCTAATTCTCCTAATGAAATGCAACGTTATATGAATAAAATTTCTGGACCTTTATTGGATCGGATTGATATTCATATCGAGGTAACAGCTGTTCCGTTCGATAAATTATCCGATGATAGAAAAGCGGAGAGTAGTGTTGAAATTCGAAAGCGAGTAACCAAAGCTCGTGAGATTCAATCCGTTCGTTTTGGATCGATGCCATTGATCCATTATAATGCACAAATGAATACCAATCATATTCGGGAGTATTGTGCGCTAGACGATACTTCTAAATCATTATTAAAAAATGCTATGGAACGTTTGAATCTTTCCGCTCGTGCTTATGATCGAATTTTAAAAGTTGCTAGAACTATTGCTGATTTAGAAGCATCAGAAAATGTAAATTCTCATCATATAGCCGAAGCCATACAATACCGAAGTTTGGATAGAGAAGGTTGGTTAGGTTAGTTTTCTTCGGAATCGATTACGATCGCATCATTATTTTCAAACCCTATAATTGAATCGTAAATGGCGTATTGCATCGACATATTGAAAGGAATGGTAAAAAGAACCCCAATGCAGAAACCAATCAGCCCAACTAATGAACCTAAAAACGCTACAAATAACAGTAGAAATAGTGTTAGAAATTTTGAACTAGTTAATCGTATACTTGACTGTATTGCACCAAGAGCTTTTTGTTTGCCAAATATAATTAGCGGAGTACTCAAAACGGTCAATATTCCAATACCAAAAGAAATAATACCGCCAACTACCGGAATTTTAAAATGGGTTAATGCAGTATCAATTCCAGTACTAATACATGTGATGATAAAAGTGGCTACAAATAATTCTTTAAAATAAGACCATTGATAGAATGAAAAGAAATGGCGCATTTTAAATTCAACATCTTTTTGGGCGGCATTTGCCATTCTTAAAAAACCCGCACTAATTGGGCTAAATAAACTATTAATAGCCAATACAAAAATGAATTGGTAACCAAGATATTCTTGTTTTAGCATTTTTGATTCCAATTGTTTGATTGTATTTTCATTTAAATGTTCCACTCCAACAAAACTAATGAGTCCAAAAGCAGCAAGCACCATGAATATAAATCCAAAAATAAGTATAGCAAGTCCTGCATACAAAGCTATTTTTTTATAATTTTCGTAGGCTTTATTGAATACGTTTTCAAATTGTAGTTCGTATCCATTTGTTAGTAAGTGGGCTATTTTTGTATTGATTGGTTCCATAGTAGTGGTAATAATTTGGTAATTACAATATATTTATTCTGTTAAAGCCAATTCAAAATTTTCTTAACGATAGTTAGTTTTCCTTTATAAGGTGCATAACGCAATGGCAAATCGATCCAAGTTGCTTTCTTGACAACTGCTTTATGATGCGAAAATATATCAAAACTCAATTGGCCATGATACGCTCCAATTCCGCTGTGTCCAACACCTCCAAAAGGTAATTTATTATTTGAAAAATGCACCATTGTATCGTTGATACAACCACCTCCAAATGAATGTTTTGAGATCATTTCATCACAGAATGTATTACGTTCGCTGAAAACATACAAAGCCAGTGGCTTTTCATATTTTGCAATGATGGTATCAATTTCCGATTCGTTATTATAAGTAACAATTGGCAACAAAGGACCGAAAATCTCATCCTGCATAATCAAACTATCTAAGTTGTTTTCTTCAATTAGTGTTGGCGCAAGGTAATTAGTTTCGCTATTGTATTTTCCTCCAAAAATCACATTATCAGATTCCATCATTTCGACTAATCGAGTCCAATTTTTAGCATTTATTATTCGAGCATAATCTGGAGAAATTTCTGGATTATCTCCATAAGCATGGGTAATCTCTTGTTTTAAAAATTGAATGAATGATTCTTTGCTTTTTTGGTGTACCAATATGTAATCGGGAGCAATACAAGTTTGACCCGCATTAATAAATTTCCCCCAAACAATTCGTTTCGCCGCTATTTGTAAATTAGCAGTTTCGTCCACAATGCAAGGATTTTTACCTCCTAATTCTAAAGTTACAGGCGTTAGATGTTGTGCAGCTGCTTTAGCTACAATTTTACCTACTGCCACACTACCAGTAAAGAAAATATAATCCCAACGTTGTTCCAATAATTGAGTCGCAACTGAAGCATCACCTTGAATTACTTCAACATGATTGATTGAAAATACTTTAGAGATGATTTTCTGAATGATTGCTGCCGTGTTAGGGGTTAATTCAGAAGGTTTTAATAGGATTTGGTTTCCTGCAGCAACAGCTGCAATTAGAGGACAAAGAGCCAATTGAAAAGGATAATTCCAAGGTGAAATAATCAGAACTTTACCATAGGGTTCTTTGTAAATATAATCAGAAGAGGGAATGTTAACTATAAAAGGGAATGCCCTTTTCGGCTTTGCCCAACGACTTAGATTTTTAATGGTGTGTTTTAAATCGGAGATAACATAACTTGTTTCGGTTACAACAGCTTCAAATTCAGGTTTGTTAAAGTCTGCTTTTAAAGCGCTAATAATTTCGTTTTCATGAACGATTATAGTCTCCAATAAACGAGTTAATAATTCTTTACGGTAACCAATATTTGATTTGTAATTCATAACCAAGATGAGTTAATTTGGTATGCAATTTAATTTTTAAAATTGAATTAATCAATAAATTAAAAATTATAATTTAGACCGCTTTCCAAATTACATCATCAGGAGTAGGAGCAATAATGGTTAATGCTTCTTTAGATACAGGATGAGTAAAGCTTAATTGTCTAGCGTGTAAATGAATACCTCCATCTGGATTACTACGGTCGAATCCATATTTTAAATCGCCTTTTATCGGAGAACCAATAGCGGCTAATTGTGCTCTAATTTGATGGTGTCTTCCGGTATGAAGATGAATTTCTAAAGCTGTATAATTGGTAAGTTCTTTTATAATTTGATATTCTAAACTAGCCAATTTGCTATCTGGAACTTCATGTATGTGAGCCTTAGAAGTATTGTTTTTTTCGTTTCGTTTAAGGTAATGTACTAATTTATCCTTCGATTTTTCAGGCTTGTTTTTTACAACAGCCCAATAGGTTTTTTGAGTTTCTCTATTACTAAATAATTCATTCATTCGGGATAATGCTTTACTAGTTCGAGCAAAAACTACAATTCCAGTTGTAGGTCTGTCTAACCGATGGACTACTCCTAAAAACACTTCGCCAGGCTTGTTGTATTTGTCTTTAATATATTCTTTGACAATTTCACTTAGCGGCTTATCTCCTGTTTTATCACCCTGAACAATGTCGCCTACACGCTTGTTCACCACGATAAGATGATTGTCTTCGTGAATGACTTGAAGATTGGATTTATTGGAAACGATTTTCATTGAGATAATTTAGATTTTTAGAGGATTAGATTTTTAGAGTAGATCTAAATTTCGAAATCATTTTGATAATTTCCTCTAACTCATTTAATAGTGTTTCCAATTTTTCAAATTCTAAAAAATTTAAATCACTCGAAATTAATAATTGAGTTTCAATTTCATAGGCCGAACCAATTGCAATTTCGAGAAATCTAGAAAATTCTTTGTTTGATGCTCTTGATGAACCTTCTGCAATATTTGATGGTATTGAAACAGAGGCTCTTCTCAATTGATTAGTTATTCCAAATTTTTCATTCTCTGGAAAGTTAGCGGTTTCAGCATATATTTTGGAACAAAATATTCTACTTCTTTTCCAAATCTCTAGATCTTTAAATCGATGCATAAAACCCTAATTACCTTTTAAATAAAAACTCATTTTTCTTAAAATCTAAGAATCCAATATTCTAATAACCTAGGAATCTAACAATCTGAACTAATATTGCTCATTGGCATTTGGAAAATCAGTCGATTTTACATCCTCAACATATTGACTAATGGCTGAAGTCATTCCTTCATAAAGATTCATATAACGTCTTAAGAAACGAGGACTAAATTCGTTATTCATTCCCAACATATCATGAATGACTAATACTTGACCATCGACACCACCACCAGCACCTATTCCGATTACGGGAATTGAAATACTTTTGGCTACTTGTTCTGCTAAATGCGCAGGTATTTTTTCTAGTACGATAGCAAAACAACCTAAACTTTCCAACAGTTTGGCATCTTCCATTAATTGTTCTGCTTCAGCATCTTCTTTGGCACGAACGGTATAAGTTCCGAATTTATAAATAGATTGTGGGGTTAAACCCAAATGTCCCATTACGGGTATTCCGGCATTTAATATTTTTTTGATAGAATCTTTAATTTCGCTACCACCTTCTAATTTCACAGCATGGCCGCCGCTTTCTTTCATAATTCGGATCGCAGAACGCAAGGCTTCTTTAGAATCGGATTGGTAGCTACCAAAAGGCAAATCAACCACCACTAAAGCGCGTTCAATTGCACGAACCACAGATGAGGCGTGGTAAATCATTTGATCTAGCGTAATAGGTAAAGTAGTTTCATGGCCCGCCATTACATTTGAAGCAGAATCTCCAACCAGAATCACATCTACGCCTGCAGAATCTACTATTTTAGCCATAGTAAAATCGTAAGCTGTAAGCATTGAAATTTTTTCGCCATTGGCTTTCATTTCAATTAATGACTTCGTAGTAATTCTTTTGTAATCTTTTTTAGCGACCGACATAGTATTGTTTTTATTTGCGGTAAAGGTAATAAAATCAATTTTTCTTAGCCCAACATTGTAGAATTATTGTTTATTTTGACAAATGATTATTATTTTAATACTATGAAAACAATTTTAGTAAGTCTTATGCTTATTTTTTCAAGCGCTACTTATTCTCAAAATGAAGAAGTAAAACAAGTAGTCGTGACTTTTTTTAAAGGGTTCCATGCTAAAGACTCCATCACGATGAAATCAGTTTGTGCTGATAAAATGATTTTACAATCTATTTCAGAATCATCAAAAGGTACCCAATTAAAAAACGATTCTGCTCAAGATTTTTTTCGTTCTATTGCAACGATACCCAACACTATTCTTTTTGAAGAAAAATTACTAGATTATTCCATTCAGGTAGATGGAGCCATGGCTCACGTTTGGACGCCTTATGAGTTTTATTTGAACAATAAGTTGAGCCACAAAGGAGTCAATGCCTTTACATTATTTAAAGATAATGGTCTCTGGAAAATAGTTTATTTGATTGATACAAGGAGAAAATAGTCGTATTTTTATAGCAATCCCAACTTATTTTCAAACTTTAATTAAGTTGGGTGGGCTATTTTTAAAATCTAAAGTAGTTTGATTCTGTTTTTCTAGTTACTTTTGAAATTCATTTAATTAAAATAATGAAATATGAAACAATCTATTGTATCCTTTTTATTCCTATTTATCCTTGGATCAACCCTTCAGGCTCAAATTAAGTCTCCTTCAGAATTTTTGCCTAATTATGGTAAACAAATTACTTTCTATCATCAAACTGAGGCCTACTTTGGACATTTGGTAAAGGAATCATCCTTTATTAAACATCAAGTATATGGACAAACCAATGAAGAACGAAATTTGAATGTTTATTTTGTTTCAACTCCTGAAAATTTGGCCAACCTAGATCAAATTAGAAATAATAATTTGAGCGCTATTGGTCTTTCCAATCAAAAAAATCAAAAAATTGGAGACAAGCTTATTGTTTGGATCAGCTTTAGCGTACATGGAAACGAATATGCGGGTATGGAAAGTGCTATGACTGTAGCTTATGAATTATTGAATCCTGCAAACAAAGAAACCAAAGAATGGTTAAAAAATACGATAGTAATTTTGGACCCATGTGAAAATCCAGATGGACTTTCTCGCTATGCTAATTGGTTGCGTGAAATTTCAGGAAAGAAAACGCATCCAGGATTGTCTGATAGAGAGCATATGGAAGTTTGGCCAGGTGGTAGATACAATCATTATATTTTTGATTTGAATCGGGACTGGGCATGGCAAACACAAATTGAATCTCAAAAACGTATTGCTTTATACAATCAATGGATGCCACAGGTTCATGCAGACATTCATGAA
>JACCDK011398147.1_pt1 | contig 11947 bp, 8 predicted proteins | sample 7445871 | NCBI WGS metagenome assembly JACCDK01 (sample SAMN15323436, study PRJNA562643) | freshwater metagenome | isolation source: river surface water | place: USA:Blue River Watershed | collected 2017-08-15
ATCCAAGGCCATGCAAAATCCCAATGATGGTGAAGTAATTCCATGGCTAACCAAAAGCCAATGAAAAAGACAGAACCTACAAAAAAATTATTTTTCTTTTTTACATAATGATAAAATACAAATACTGTAGCCATCATGCTGCTGTTTAATAATACAGCCACCATCATTCCGAAAGCGGATGCATTCCATAGCCAATAGCTACATAATAGATTCCAAATGAAAAAAGCAAGGAAGCTGAATTTGAAAACTTGTCGGCTTGCATTGCTCTTGTTCAATGATAGTTCATGTTCTAAAAAGAGCAAGGGGATGAACGCAATAAAAAGCAAAAAGCTTATACTCATCATTGGCCACGATAGCCATAAGGCAAGACCTGTTGCGCACGACAATACATAATATCTTGTTGAATTATTCATCCTGATTTTTGTATTTATTTTCTTTCTTTTTTACGGAAATGGTTCCCGCTAAACACACAACAAATTCTCCTTTGATAGGGTTTTCTGTAAAGTGCAAGAGCAATTCAGAGGCAGTGCCTCTTAGGGTTTCTTCGAATTTTTTACTTATTTCTCTCGAAATACTCATCTGGTGTTCTGCGCCAAAATTCTCTATCACTTCTTCAATTAGTTTCAATAATCGATGTGGCGATTCGTATAATATGATGGTATCTTCAATGCTTTTTAAAAATTCGAGACGTGTTTTTCTTCCTTTTTTTTGAGGGAGAAATCCTTCGAAATAAAATTTATCAGAAGGCATGCCCGAATTCACAAGTGCTGGTACAAATGCAGTAGGGCCGGGTAAGGTTTCAACAGAAATATTTTCTTTAACACATTCTCTTACCAACAAAAAGCCAGGGTCGGAAATGGCTGGTGTACCAGCGTCGCTAACCAAAGCCATTGTTTTACCTTCGTGAAGTAATTTTATTATTTCCTTCAATGCATGGTGTTCGTTATGCTGATGGTGCGACAAGATGCGTTTGTCGATATCGAAATGACGAAGTAATTGTCCGGCGGTTCTTGTGTCTTCGGCAAGCACTAAATCTACTTCTTTCAAAACTCTGAGAGCTCTAAAAGTGATGTCTTCTAAATTGCCAATGGGTGTTGGTACCACGTATAATTTACCTGTCATACTAGCGAAAATATGCTAAATAATAGGGTTCAACAAATCAAATATGTATTTATTTAATTATTATCTTTGCCCAAAGATTAAAGATATGCTATTAGTACCGTTTATTAGAGAGAACAGAGAGCACGTTATTGAGCGTTTGCAGAGAAAGAATTTCAAAAACATCGAATTGGTAGATACCATCATCTCCTTGGATGAAAAAAGAAGAAGCTTGCAAAATCAATCGGATACTATTGCATCAGAAGCAAATGCTATTGCTAAAATGGTTGGTGATTTAATGCGTACAGGGAAGAAAGAAGAGGCTGAAGCAACCAAATTAAAGTCATCAGAATATAAAGAACAACAAAAAAACTTACTAGAGCAATTAGCAACTGCCGAAGAACAGCTCAACCAAGCACTGGTTCAATTGCCAAATTTGCCTCACGCAAGTGTACCTGCGGGTATTAGCCCTGAAGAGAATGAAGTAGTACACGAATGGGGTACTATTCCAAGCTTATACGATGGAGCAAAGCCTCATTGGGAGCTTACCAGTTTATACGACATAATTGATTTTGAACTAGGAGTTAAAATAACCGGAGCTGGATTCCCAGTATATAAAGGCAAAGGAGCTCGATTACAAAGAGCCTTAATTAATTTCTTTTTAGACGAAGCTTTGAAAGCGGGTTATACTGAAATTATGCCGCCGCATGTTGTAAATGCCGATTCTGGTTTTGGTACCGGTCAGTTGCCCGATAAAGAAGGACAAATGTATCACATGCAAATCGACGATTTGTATATGATTCCAACCGCAGAGGTACCTGTTACGAATTTATACCGAGATGTTATTCTCAAAGAAGAAGAATTGCCGATTAAAAATGTGGCTTATACTCCTTGTTTCAGGAGAGAGGCAGGTTCTTATGGAGCACACGTGCGCGGATTAAATCGTTTACATCAATTCGATAAAATAGAAATTGTACAAATTGCACATCCTGATAAATCTTACGAGATTTTAGAAACGATGGTTGCCCATGTAAAATCTCTATTAGAAAAATTAGAAATTCCATATCGCATCTTACGTTTATGCGGTGGAGATATGGGCTTTACTTCGGCATTAACATACGATTTCGAAACCTATTCAACTGCTCAAGGTCGTTGGTTGGAAGTAAGTTCTACTTCAAACTTCGAGTCTTTCCAATCGAACCGAATGAAGTGCAGATTCAAAGATAAAGATGGTAAAAACAAATTAGTACATACCTTAAATGGAAGTGCTTTGGCTTTGCCTCGTATTGTAGCTACTTTATTAGAGAATAACCAAACACCAGATGGTATTATGATTCCGAAAGTATTAGTGCCTTACACTGGGTTTGACAAGATTTAGTTGAATTACGAATTACGAATTACGAATTAAAGGGAGCTGATGCAGTTTCTTGACGTGATTATGTCTTTTGTCTGTTATCTTGTGTCCATTATCCTGTGTCTATCGTCTCTTTACCACACTCTCCTTACTAGTAGGTCTCAGCTTTATTCTCCAGGTGAATCCTTTTAGTTTAAGGTCTTCTTCGTTGACCTTATCTAGTGGTGAAAATACGGCATCGGGTTTTACTTTAAAGTTTACTTTTTGCACTTTGTTCTCTTTAAAACGAATGGTCATGTTGCTGCAATCGGCTCTGTTCACACCCAAATATTCTCCTGGCTTTTCTTCTTCTTTCGCAAAATAAATACTTTGTCCGTTGCCCTCTACATCCAACAATTGTAGTTCGTTGTTAACAAAATATCCAAACATGTTTTTTCCCTTTATTTGATCAAACTTTAAGGTGTCGAGCGTATCGACCATGACCAAAAAGGCATTGTTGAACAAATTCATTTTATTCAAATCGCCATTCTTTAATTCGAGGCTAATAAAATCGGCAGTCATTTGTGCATTCTGCGACCAAATGGTGGGGTTGGTATAACACCTCATGGTTGAATCGATGTATGTATAAACCATAGAGTCGCAGCTTGCTTGCAAATCTGTTTTGTAAGCTTTTACTTTATGATAAGCTACCAAGGTGCGATAGGTCATGTTCTTATCCATGAAGCTTTTTAAGGTGTCGGCCGATAAGAATAAAGAATCATTATCGACCAGTACCACGACGTAAGCATTGTTCGTTACTACCGAGCTTTCGGTGTTACGGTTGTAATTTGCTTTATCGCCACGTAAAATTATTTTTTGAGCGGTATCTATAAAGCTGATGTTTTTATTTGCTCTTCCAAGTCCTTTATTTCTGTCGTAATATAAGAATTCACCTGTTAACGATTGGGATCCACTTTTGTATAGTGGATTTTTAGTGAATTGTGCAATGTCAGTAATGGTGTTGTATGTCCCCGCCTCTGCGTATAAATAATCTTCTTCGGAGGTAATAGTTGTTGGCCCGTAAAAGGTAGCAATACGAGTTTTAGAATTGTATTTTAAAGTATCTGATTTGAGAATGTATTTCGGATTGGTAAGCACAACATTTTTCTTGAAATAGGCATCGGAAGTATTCGCGTAGTAATATCCGAAGGTACTTGTAAGTACATTGTCGATGTTTACTATTTTACCACCTTGCGGATAAGTTGCAATTTTATTTTTAGTGTCGTAGGTGAGAACCTGGGTAGTTAACACCATGTCGTTATGTATGACTTTTACATTTTTATTGAACTTAGCGATTTTATTGTTACCATCGTAGTTTAAGAAATCGCCGAATAATTGCAAGGAGTCGCCTTGCACAATACGGACTTTCCCGTAGGCATCAACCATGTTTTTTACATCGTATAATAAGGCCGAATCGCAGTAAAAGAGGGTGTTTTCTTGCTTAAATTGGCAATTACCTTTAAGTTTTTTTATTTGTTCGTTACCTTGTTTTATAAATTCGAAAACATCAGCATTTAACACTTCCACCTTACTTACCTTTTGGGCAAGTAAACTAAAGGGTAATAAAAAGATAAGAATTAGACCTATTGAGTAAGAATACAATTTCACGGGAGCAAAAATACTTGAATTAATTTATCAAAAGAACGCATTTCGTTTAAAATAAATACTTTTGTGGTACAATGTTAGATATTCTCAAGCAATATATTACTGAAAATGCCCTGTTTCATCCAACAGATCGACTGTTATTGGCAGTAAGTGGCGGGGTTGATTCTATGGTTATGTTGCATTTGTTCGAGCAATTACCATATTCAATCTCCGTTGCCCATGTTAACTTTCAATTGAGAGCAGAGGAATCGGAAGGCGACGAACAGTTTGTGCGTGAATATTGCGAAAGCAAGGGGATCACATTATTTGTAAAGAAAGTAGACACCAAAGCATACGTGCACGAGCATAAGGTGTCGTTACAAATGGCTGCTCGTGAATTAAGGTATACTTGGTTTAAAGAGACAATGCAACTGGAGGGATTCGATAAATTACTCGTTGCACAACATAGCGATGATTCTGTAGAAACAACAATGATCAACTTGATACGAGGCACTGGGATTTCTGGCTTGAAAGGTATTACAAGTAATAGCATGGCTACTCGACCGATGTTGTGTTTTAATAGAAAAGACATATTAAATCATGCTCAATTGCATTCAATTTTATGGAGAGAAGATTCCTCAAACCAGACAAATGATTACTTGAGAAATAAGTTGAGAAACGAGATTTTGCCAAATCTGGATGAACTATCTCATACTTGGCGAAACAATATTATTCAATTGAATAAAGATGTAGAAGCGGCTGAACAAATATTAAACGGTTTCTATTCTGCAAACATCAGCTTATTATATAAAAATAATATAATTAATACTAATGAGATAAATGCCATAGTATACGGCAAGTGGATGTTCAGAAAACTCCTACTGGAATTAGGATTCAGTCACGATACCATTACCGATATTTTAAGCCACCTTGATATTCAAACAGGTAAATATTATGAATCGGCAAAGGCATTGTTAAGAAAGCAGTCGGATGGTTTTTATGTTGAGCACAAAACGGATACCATTAGAAACATGTCTGTTTATTACTTGTATGCTGATGATGCTCATTTAACCATTGATGGCACAGAATTAGCTGTAGAGTACATTGAAATTGATAGCGTAAATAGTAAAGGGGCTGATTTTGAAAACGGGTATATGTATTTAGATGCCGATAAATTGAGATTCCCTTTGCAGATAAGGAAATGGCAGGCAGGCGATCGATTTAGGCCCTTAGGGATGAAGGGATTTAAAAAATTAAGTGATTACTTTATCGATAAAAAAATTACAATTCAACAAAAAGAAAATAGCTTTGTTATGATAAGTGAAGATAATATAGTTTGTATATTAGGCCATCAAATTGATGATCGATACAAAATATCGGAACAAAGCAAACATATTTATCGTATAAAAATATATTAATGGCTAGGCAAATATTATATCAAGAGCGACAAACTTTAGGAAACGTAAAGTTTTGGACAACGCGAAGATTTGTATTGGCTTTGTTTTGCTTTATTGCTTATTTTATTTCAGAAGATAGGAACCGTGAGCAAGAGGCGGGTCTGTTTTTAGTGGTAGGTTCTGGAATTTTATTCATATCTATTTTGTTCGTGTTTTTAACTCATTACAGAACTGTTATTGAAAATGGTAGCGTTATATTGAGTGCGATATACAATACAAAAAAAGTTAAAATCGATTTAAACAGTATTGTTTCTTCGGAAATTACTCCATATAGTCCATTTATGATTAATAACCCTGTGTATAACTTACACAAAAAAGGGACCATACGTTTTTATGCTTACGGTAAATATGCTGTAAAGCTTACCGATAAAGATGGGTTGGTTTACTTAATCGGTTCTCAAGACCCCATAGAATTTGATTCGGTGGTAAAATCCATCATCAATAAAAAATAAAAAAAGGCATCTAAAGTAGATGCCTTTTTTGTTAGGGTGACTTTTTCAGCCTTATTTCTTTAATCCAATTTCTCTCAATCGTTCATCAAGGTATTGCCCTGCGGTATAATCGTCGTATGCCTTTGGATACTCTGCATCGATACATGATTCTAAACAGGCCAAGTTCATTTCTGAACGAGGGTGCAAGAAAAACGGCACCGAGTATCTGGAGGTACCCATTAATTCGCGAGGAGGGTTTACAACACGATGTGTAGTGGATTTTAATTTATTATTAGTTAATCGCTGTAACATGTCACCCACGTTTACAACGATGTCATCAACATGAGCTTTAATTGGATACCATTCGCCATCGCGGGTGAGTACTTCCAAGCCATCGGCACTTGCACCAATAAGCAATGTAATTAAGTTAATGTCTTCATGAGCACCAGCTCTAACCGCATCTGCTGCTAGTTCATCGGGATTTTGGATAGGGAAATAATGGATAGCACGTAAAATGCTATTTCCATTTTTGATTTTAGCATCGAAATAAAACTCATCGAGGCCTAAGTAAACTGCAATAGCACGTAAGATGTGCGTTCCAGCATATTCTAATTTTTTAAAAACTTCTTTTGTTATTTCGTTGAAACGAGGTAGCTCATCGACTAAGATGTTGTTGGGGTATTCTTCTTTCGACATCACTTCTCCTTCTACAAATTGCCCTACTTGCCAGAATTCTTTTAAGTCGGGGGTATTTGAATCTTTAGCTTTCTCGCGGCCTTTGCTAGTATAGCCTCTCTGTCCTGCAAGGTCTACAATTTCGTATTTCTTTTTTATTTCTTCTTGAAGTTCGAATAGTTTTTTAACTTCTACATAAAGTTCTGCCATTAATTCTTTACTCATGCCATGGTTTGTAATGGTTACGAAACCAGTTTCGTTAAACGCTTTGCCAATGCCATCAGAGAAAGATTTTTTTTGTTGCTCGTTCCCGTTCATGTAATCATTCAAGTCGAGACGAGGAATATTTACTGTTGCCATAGTGTTGGTATTTTAATGCAAATTACAAATTTAGTGCGAATTATTTATGCCTTTCAATGAAATTATACCGGCATAAAGTAATGTGAATGCGAATAGAATAAGGTGTATAATGTTAATATATTTTAATAATAGATTATCAAAAATAAATTCTACTGTATGTTTTCCAGCTGGCAATTTAATTAATTGTTGGGCAAAATTACAGCTGTAGATGGATGTTTCAATGTTGTCGATGCATGCTACCCAACCAGGGAATGGGTTCTGTGCAAGCACCAAAGCAGAAGCGCTGTCGCTGTTATAAGTTAAAAAAATACGGTTAGGATTTAATTGAATAGAGTCAATAATTGGTTTTGAATAGAAATTTTCTTCTGATGTCTTACTAGATTGAATCCATGCTTCTGATGCATTGAGCGAAGGGCTCTCATCAGCATACATAATTTTACTTGGAAAATACAACCAAGCATTTTGCCAAACGCTATCTTTTATTTTTGAATTTTCGAGTAGGTTAAAACTATTAAGTACAAAAGGGTTATACCCATCAATGGCAATTTCACCATAATAACAATTCATGTTCCAATTTAATGGCCAGCGATATTGGTATTGCTGATCGATAACGTTTGCAAGTGGTTGTAATTTTGGAACATGAAATGATTGTTGATTTGAAGGAATTAAATTATCTACTTCTTCGGTTTTCGTATTTACAACCATGGTTGCCATGGCATTGAGGCGCACACTCATAAACAAATCAACACAAATAAATGTCAGGAGAAAAAAATGACCAACTTTTTTATACAATAACAAACAAAAACTAAGTAATAAAATAGATTGAAAAGCCAGTTGATAAATAAGATGTTGTTCAAATGTGCTTTGTTCGTATTGTGTAGCTAACGTATGAAGAGAGCTTATTTCAAAGGGTTTCCATGCTGAAATAAAATAGATGATTATTCCGATAAAAATGCAAACAGTAATTACAATTAGTGCTACAATTTTTTTTCGGTATTTCTCAATATATATTTTAAGGATATCGTAATAAGAAGCCGCAAACAATAACAATGCGATTACAAAAAACAAGCGAAACAGTGAAGGGAATCGAAATAAATTAAAACCAGGCAGATAATTAAAAAGAAATTCGCGTATAGGCAATTGACTTCCTATCGAAATGATTAAAAACACTCCTGCGATGATGAGCCAAAACGTGCTTCTCGAGTTTTTCTTGGAAACACTATAAATTAATAACAAAATTAAGGGTAGCAGACCAATATAAGCATTGGCCATTGAAATATCCGTATTAAAGAGAGTTGGGTTTTTAAAGGAAGAAAAAGGTGCAATGAGCGATAATAAGCTTTGCCAAGTAAAAGGGTGTTGCAATGCTTTCTCTACGGTTATTCCGGTGCCACGACTATAGTAATTGATGCTACTAAAAGTAGAGTAAAGAATGGGAAGTAAAGCAATTAAGCAAAGGATTATTAAAACTGCTTTTTGTAGAATGAATTGTTTTTTATTTGATGATTTTATGAATACAATGATTTGATCAATAAATATGATATAAGCAGAAACAATTAAAAAAGCAGGGTATGCGCTGGAAGAAAATAAATACAAGACTATTAAAAACCAAAGCACATGCGAATTATAACTTTCTTTACGAATGTATAAATAATGGTAAAACAGCCAAGGAATCCAAGCTGCCGCTGCGATCCATGTTAGGTGTTGAGCATTGCCAACAAAAAAACCAGATGCTAAATAGGAGAGTGAAAAGAAAAAGGAAGAATTGGTGCTGTTTCCAATCTTTTTAGAGAGCATAAAAAATCCAAGGCCACCAAGCGTAATCAGCGAAAGGACTTCTAGCTGTATAATTTTCATGGAATAACCAACTGTACCGCCGATGACCCATGAAGGGTAATACCATGTTGCACTTTGAGGGTCGGCATAGGCTGGGTAGCCACCTAATTGAAAAGGATTCCAGTAAGGCAATACAGAGTTACTAATGCATTTACCTAGAAAATAACGCCATGGCAGATATTGTTCTGCTAAATCCCACTTCATGGAATAGGCATTTAACCATAGAAAATGGTAACACAAAAAAGAGAAGGCAACGATAAGAAAATAATGATAATTCGTTTTTAGGAATTTACTCATCTTCAGGATCTGGTTTTTCTTTCAATTTTTCTTTTAGCCTTTGCAATTTGCTTTTATTGCTCAAGCTATCGACTTTATTAGTTGAAGATACAGATTTATTTTGAAGCTTTTGTTGTGGGATGTCCTTTTCCCATTCTTGAGATTCTTCTGATATGCTTTCTTTGAATTCTTTTTCTCTTTTAAACCATGAGCCAAATTCGTCTTTCAATACTTGTTTTACTTCCGCTCGTTCTCTTTTAAAATCATCCGCAATTTTCTTTTTAATAGTTTTTTTATCAAGAGAGAAATTGGGATTATATGCATCGCCATACATACGGATGTATAATTTAGTGTTTTCGGTACCGTCGGGTTCAACCTCGCCAAATTCCTCGTCTTTTAGTTTTTTCGATTTTCTTTTTATAAAATCAGATAATAAAAGTTCTAAATGGTAATCTATTTTATTATCGAACGCATGAGTACCAGCTAAACGCATACTTAAAGCATTCGATTTTACATCCATATCGGGAATGGAAATGGTTTTATTTTTTATTTCGATGGTGTTAGCTAAGTTTGAGAAACGCAAATTTTTGAGCTCATTTACGTCTATGTATTTGCCTAAGGCCAACATAGGCTCGAAGTTAAGTAGCTGCCCATTTTCTATAAGTATAGTACCCTTAGCTGCAAAGTCCTCCGTTTTAGTATTTAAATTTTCGTCCCAGAGGAGTTGAACATCCATATTGGCACTCACTTGGCCTTTTAAATTTTTATCGGTTATAATATTTAATCCAAAATTTTGAAATTCAGTAAACAGGTTACTCACATCAACTTTGTTTAAATTTAAATTGATGTTCATCGGCATTTTATTTTGCACTTGCGTGTTAAAGTTCAAACGACAAAATACTAAGCCTTTTTGTGAACGAAATGCTAAATAATCAGTACTCACTATTTGATCTTTAATATCCATCTTTCCTTGTAAATCATATGCATGGAAGGTAGAAATAGCCAAATGTTTTACTTGTAGATTTAAATTTGCATGTATTCGTTTGTTTATTTTTAATTTGTAAGGCTCGTCAACTGTTCCATTCGCACTTGCTCCCAATAGAGCTTCGAGATTTATAAAGTTGCTTATTAAGTTTGCGTCAATGGCTAAGTCTTCGTCATTTTGTAGAAAGAAATAAATGATGTTTCGGAAATATCCATTTAATTTAAAATCCGACTTTCCTAGATTAAAGCTTAGTTCGTTAATCTTTAAATCAGAATTTTGAAAATTAAAATCACCATTAATCTGATCAAACTCATAATCGTATTTACCTGGACGAATTTTAGCATTTGAAATTAAAATTGTTCCACTTGAATTTATTTTACGATAATCGGAATTGCCTTTTAAATCAGTTAACAATGCTTGAAGCTTTACCTGTATGTCAATATTTCCTGATTTTACTTCAATATTATTAAGAGAAATAATCTTTTGTAAATCGACAAGCATTTGTTTTGTATTTAACTCTATATTGAGTAAAGGGGCATTGAAATTTTTTATGCTGACATTACCTGTAATTGGATTTGAATTTAAAATACCAGAGAAGTTAGAAACAATTATTTGATCATCGGTTTGTGTACTAGTACCAAAGTTTTGATAGTCGATTTTAAAATTGACTTTATTGATATTAATTTCCTCTGAATTTTCTTTTTTTATGACAAGGTTAGCATTGTTCAAACCTGCAAAGACAGAAATTGTAGGTGTTGCATTTGATTGATAGCCCCCATTAATTTTTGCATTAAAATACACGTTGCCTGTACTAGTATAGTCTTTGAAATAAGAAGAGTAGCTATTGGGCAATATACTAGTAAGAGAGAGAATATCGAGATCCTTGCCTGCTACTTGAAGCTGGATGTTTTTACTACCATAATTTAAAATACCATCAATCATGAGCCTCATTTGTTCTACTTGAATCTCAGTGTTTTTAAATTGAAATGCTTTATTGGTATAATCTACAAATAAAGCGGTATTTAACTTTACCTGTTTGTTTTTCAGGAAAGAAACACCGTCGATATTTATATTTTGTATTTGAGTATTGCTTTTTATCCCCAGGCTGAAATTATCTTGGTTGAAATTACCATCAGCATTTAATTTATCGATTTGTATTTTAAAAACTTGTTTTAGTTGGTAGTCGATGTACAAAACAGACGCATTTTTAACAATTATTTCTTGAATATTTAGATTGAACTTAGAAGGTTCCTTAGTACTTGAAGATTTTAAAATGTTAAAATTAGAGTTCCCATTTTTATCTATAACCGATGACCAGTAAGCATTCTCTAGGTATAATTTTTTTACTTCGTATTTACCTTGGTAGATGTCCCAGATATTGAAGAACATAGAAATTTCGTCGGCAGAAAGTAAAATATCAGTATGATCTAGATTGGAGTCGTAAATTTGAACATTAGGAAAGCGTAACGACAGAAACGGGAAATGTTTAAAGTAGGATAACTCGATTTTACCAACTTTTATGGGAGTGTTTAATTGCTCATTTAATTTTGAAACCGCAGCCAGTTTGATTTCATTTTCGTAAATATAAATCAGCATAAATCCTTGTATTACAATTATTAATACAATCCCTGCGATCCATAGGAATATTTTTCTAGCTAATTTCATTATGTAATAAACGTTAAAAATACGTTCAAATTCATTGAAAATATATTTTTTGAAAATATTTTTTGGAATACATAAAAGAGTTCTATATTTGCAGTCCCCAAGACAGGGTGCTTGTTTTAAACACAGCATTCCAACATGGAGGCTTAGCTCAGCTGGTTCAGAGCATCTGCCTTACAAGCAGAGGGTC
>JACCDK012053081.1_pt1 | contig 11941 bp, 9 predicted proteins | sample 7445871 | NCBI WGS metagenome assembly JACCDK01 (sample SAMN15323436, study PRJNA562643) | freshwater metagenome | isolation source: river surface water | place: USA:Blue River Watershed | collected 2017-08-15
GTTTTGACCTGATGACGATGGACGAAGTGGCCTCCGAAGTTGGCATAGCCAAAGCCAGCCTCTACAAGCACTTTCCGTCCAAAGAAGCACTGGCCGCAGCTGCGATGATCCGCTTGCTTGAGAACACCTTGGCGTTTGTGCGTGGCATGGCGACGGATCGCGCGCCCATCGACCAGCTCAAAGGCGTGTTGCAATGGGCGCTTGAAATTCGCATGAAGGGCGGTTTGCCTACCTTGCCGTCTGAAAATACCAGTCTGCGCGAAGCGCTACTCAACAATACCCGCTACATCAGTCGTTTAATGGACCTGAACGAATTGATGGGTGAACTCATCGAGCGTGCGCGCGCCGATGGGAAAATTCGTAAAGATCTCCCCACTGAAGTTGTACTGTTCACAATTTACGCGCGTTCGTGCGACCCGACGCTGGATTACTTGCGCAGTAATGAGCAGTACACCGTTGATCAGGTGATCAACTTCCTGCTGAGCACGTGCTTTGACGGGCTAGCGTAATCTCTGCCATCAACATAGCCACCACTTCGCTGTCAAAGCCCAGCGCCACATGACCGATCAGGTCGAATGCCACGTTTGCAGCCCCCGGTAATTGCGCAGATTGTTGCGGCGATACGATATTGTCGTGACGTGAATAAATTGACCTCATCCTCGCGCGTACGGCCGGGCTTTCCGAATTCGCGAGCATTGTCAGCCAGTGGTTCTCTGTTTTTGCACCGCTGACCGTCGGTAGCATTTGCTGTGCATTTTCCCCCATGCCATACCCTGCCAGCGTACTGCCGAAATGCGGCGTGCCGAGCGTAATGATGCTGACAACTTTCGCGGTGCCATAACGCCGTAGCCAGGCTCTGGCCGCCAGGCCACCCATGCTGTGACCGACGATAACGATCGTTTCAACACCATTGTTGCGGCATAGTTGTTGCGCCGATGTCTCGATCAGTTCTGCATAGTCATCAATACTGCCAAGCAGGGGTTCCAGATCAATCGCTGCGTGACTGATACCTGCGCCGGAGAGCCGCTTGCTCAGAGGTTTCCAAAAACCGCTATTGGCACCATAGCCATGCAAGAGCAGCACCGGAGGTGAGGTATCTTCGGCAACGTTGATGTGAAACGGACGAGATAGTGGGAACAAACGAAACCAGCACACCATGCTGCACCAGAACTCTTGCAACATTCTGGCCGAGGCAGCTGTCAGAGGTACGCGCTGGCCGTTGCCCATTGGCTGCTGAAGCGCGCCTGATAGAAAAAAATTATTGAAAATGATGCTCGCTCTCAGTAGCGTCATCATCACGATGGCATAAAGCAGTCCGATCGCTAGCGTATCAGTCCAGCCAAAAGATAAAAACAGCATACTCAGCCCCGCCAGCGTCAGTAACTGCAGTAGGATCATGAAACGAGTGAGTCGGGCGATCATGCTGACGGCTTAATCATGCAGGGTTGGTAGATTTATCGGCAGCCTTTATTGGCGGTAGCTGAATAAGGCGGGTACCCGCCAGCCGGTCATGCGGGAACTGTCGGTCGGGATCGAGAAAAACAGCGAGCATCCACAGCACCATGTTCAGCGCGGGGAATAGCACCAGCATCCAGCCCTCTGCACGCAAATAGCGCGCAGCTGCCAGACCCGGCAAGAACCAGAGCCACGCCAGTACGTAGCGCAATGCAGCGTGTTTCAGTGATAAAGCGCTACCTTCGCGAGTCAGTAGGCGAATGCGCCATGTCTTCATCGCCAGTGTTTGTCCGCCATGTCGCCAGAACCAGCAGAAATAAATACCCAGCACCAGAAACAGCCAATATTGAAGATCGTCCCGCCGATAAAGCGCGTGACGCTGTTCCAGGAACGCGGAAAACGGCAATGTCGCAGCAAACAGGACAGCAAGCATCAACATGGTTTCGTACACCATGGCCATCAAGCGGCTTTTGACAGACGCAGTTGGTAATGAGTCGGGTTGAAGATCGTTCACGAGTGTATTTGGCTGGCACTTGGCCCTAAAAGGGGCGCAGCGTGGCGGGCAAGACTGAAAGGCGTCATTGTACGTCCCACGGCATGGTCGGTTCGAAGCAGTATCTTCAGGTGCCTTTTTATTAAGTTTTTGTGGCCCGTATTGAGGCCAAACCGCTTGATTTCAAAGGCTTTTTCCAAGATTTCACTTGACCTTCGTGCTGCAACGCATTAACGTATCGTTCCCCTCGCCACAGCGAGGGGTATTTTTTGGCCTGCCCTGGTTTGCCCATGATGCCAATCGGGCCGCAGCGCCACTTTCATCCGAAAGCAGTTTGCTCTAACCCACGCCACAAGCGTGAGGGATCGATCGCTAAAGCACGAACTCAGGCTGAACGAGCTGCGCTTAGCGTCGGTTTGAAATGCGCCGTAGTGCGCATGACGGATCGGCGTGACCGCACAAAAAAGGAATGCCAGCAGCGTGCCCCCGCAACCGGTTTCGACAGGAGAGAGCATCCGATCAATTTCCAATGGACCTTGAAAGGAAGCAGCAATGAGCACCGAAATTACGGGCGCCGACATCGTCGTGCGCTGTCTGGCCGAAGAAGGCGTCGAACATGTGTTCGGCTACCCCGGCGGCGCCGTTCTCTACATCTACGACGCTATTTTCAAGCAAGACAAATTCCAGCACATTCTTGTTCGTCACGAGCAGGCGGCGATTCACGCTGCAGATGCGTACTCGCGCAGCTCCAACAAAGTGGGTGTTGCGCTGGTGACTTCTGGCCCCGGCGTCACCAATGCAGTCACGGGTCTGGTGACTGCGTACATGGATTCCATTCCGATGGTGATCATTTCCGGACAGGTGCCGACCCACGCGATTGGTCAGGATGCCTTCCAAGAATGTGACACCGTTGGCATCACTCGGCCTTGCGTAAAGCACAACTTCCTCGTCAAGGATGTCAAAGACCTGGCGACGGTAATGAAGAAGGCGTTTTATATCGCCACCACTGGCCGTCCCGGCCCGGTGCTGGTCGATATCCCCAAGGACATCACCACCGCGAAAGCGGTCTTCGAGTATCCAAAAGAACTCGAGATGCGCTCGTATAAGCCGGTCGAAAAAGGTCATTCGGGTCAGATCCGCAAAGCGGTTCAGCTTTTGCTCACAGCAGAGCGTCCGATGATTTATACCGGTGGCGGCGTCATTCTGTCTGATGCTGCACCTGAACTGAACAAGTTGGTCGATAAGCTTGGTTACCCTTGCACGAACACGCTGATGGGTCTGGGTGGCTATCGTTCGTCGAGCGAGCGTTTTGTTGGCATGCTGGGTATGCACGGTACCTACGAAGCCAACATGGCCATGCAGAATTGCGACGTGCTGATCGCCATCGGTGCGCGCTTCGATGATCGCGTGATCGGCAATCCCAAGCACTTTGGCAGCGTGCCGCGCAAGATCATTCATATCGACATTGATCCCTCGTCGATATCCAAGCGAGTGAAAGTCGACGTCCCCATCGTTGGCAATGTGCGCGATGTGCTCAACGATATACTCGCCCAAATTGAAACGTCCGAACTCCAGCCCAATGCCACGGCATTGCAGGCATGGTGGAAGCAGATTAACGAATGGCGCGGCAAAGAATGCCTGAAATATCCCACCTCGGATCAGGTCATCAAGCCACAGTCTGTCGTCGAAAAGCTGTGGGAAGTCACTAAGGGTGATGCCTTCATTACTTCCGACGTCGGCCAGCACCAGATGTGGGCCGCGCAGTACTACGGCTTTGACAAGCCGCGTCGCTGGATCAATTCCGGAGGATTGGGTACCATGGGTGTCGGACTGCCGTATGCGATGGGCGTGCAGATGGCCAATCCCGATGCCACCGTTGCTTGCGTGACTGGTGAGGCATCGATACAGATGTGCATTCAAGAGCTCGCGACTTGCCGTCAGTATCACCTGACACCCAAGATCATCCTGCTCAACAACCGCTATCTCGGCATGGTACGGCAGTGGCAGCAGATTGATTATGGTTCGCGCTATTCCGAGTCCTACATGGATTCGCTGCCTGACTTCGACAAACTGGTGGAGTCATTCGGTCATGTAGGTGTCACGATTGACAAGCCCGGCGATGTCGACGGTGCGATGCGCGATGCCTTTGCGATGAAAGATCGTCTGGTCTTCTTGAATTTCATCACGGATCGCGACGAAAACGTCTGGCCCATGGTCAAGGCGGGTAAAGGCCTGACTGAAATGCTGCTTGGCTCGGAGGACCTGTAATGCGACATATTATTTCTGCATTGCTCGAAAACGAGGCGGGTGCACTTTCGCGCGTTGTGGGTTTGTTCTCAGCGCGTGGTTACAACATTGAAACACTGACGGTGGCACCGACTGAAGATGCCACCTTGTCGCGCATGACTATCGTCACCAGTGGGTCGGACGATGTGATCGAACAGATCACCAAGCATCTGAATCGTCTGATTGAAATCGTGAAGGTGGTCGATCTGACCGAGGGCGCACACATTGAGCGTGAGCTCATGCTCATCAAGGTGCGTGCCGTTGGCAAGGAGCGCGAAGAAATGAAGCGCACCACGGATATCTTCCGTGGCCGCATCATCGATGTCACCGAGAAGACCTACACCATTGAGCTGACCGGCAACAAGTCCAAGCTCGATGCATTCATCGATGCCATCGACCGCACCGCCATTCTGGAGACCGTCCGTACCGGTGGATCCGGTATCGGCCGTGGCGAGCGCATTCTGAAGGTCTGATTCACTACTCACAAAATCCCTTTTTTCATTCATCAGCTTATACATCAGGATAATCATGAAAGTTTTCTACGACAAAGACTGCGACCTCTCGCTCATCAAAGGCAAGAACATTGCCATCATCGGCTACGGCTCGCAGGGCCATGCACATGCACAAAACCTGTCCGAGTCCGGCTGCAAAGTCACGGTCGGTCTGCGTAAAGGTGGATCTTCCTGGGCCAAGGTTGAAAAAGCAGGCCTCAAAGTCGCTGAAGTCAATGACGCAGTAAAAGCAGCTGACGTCATCATGATTCTGCTCCCCGATGAAAACATCGCGCAGGTCTATAGCGAGAATGTTGCGCCGCATGCCAAGCAGGGCGCAGTACTCGCGTTTGCTCACGGCTTCAACGTTCACTACGGCCAGGTCGTGCCTCGCGCCGATTTGGACGTGATCATGATCGCCCCCAAAGCGCCAGGCCATACCGTACGTTCCACCTACACTCAGGGTGGTGGTGTGCCGCATCTGATCGCTGTGTATCAGGACAAATCAGGCCATGCGCGTGACATCGCCCTGTCATACGCGATGGCCAACGGTGGCGGCCGTGCGGGCATCATCGAAACCAACTTCCGTGAGGAGACCGAGACGGATCTGTTTGGTGAGCAGGCCGTCCTGTGCGGCGGTACCGTTGAGCTGATCAAGGCGGGTTACGAGACGCTGGTTGAAGCGGGTTATTCACCAGAGATGGCGTATTTCGAGTGCCTGCACGAACTGAAGCTCATCGTCGATCTGATCTATGAAGGCGGCATCGCTAACATGAACTACTCGATCTCGAATAATGCGGAGTATGGTGAGTACGTCACTGGCCCACGTATCGTGACCGAAGACACCAAAAACGCAATGCGTCAGTGCCTGAAAGATATTCAGACGGGCGAGTATGCAAAGAGCTTTATTCTCGAGAACAAGGCCAATGCGCCTACGCTGATGTCGCGTCGCCGTCTGAATGCAGAGCATTCGATTGAAATCGTTGGTGAGAAATTACGGGCGATGATGCCGTGGATTGCTAAAAACAAGTTGGTAGATCAGTCGAAGAACTAAGCTCTTGCTAAGTTCAACCGGCATCATGCGGGATGCGCTTGCAAGCGCACCCCGCGCTCGGCCTAAAAGCCACCCGCAGGGGTGGCTTTTTTAGTAGAACAGATCAGGCAGTCATATTCAGCTTGTTCTCGAACATTTTCTTCATGATCGTTTCGTAATCGGGCTCGATTGTCAGCCTCAATTCAGGAGGACGAACCAATTTTGGTTTCAGGATACCCTTGGAGAGCTCAGCATAATCGAATTCGATCGCAGCAATGGCTCTTGCCGTATGGTCTTTATCAGTCGCCGGGGTACTACTGTTGTAGCGAGAGTTGATGGGCAATAGAGCATTGGTAGCAGTATTCATGAGCGTCAAATGTTTCATGTAAAGAGTATATCCAACACGTACTTTTCCATCTTCTGTGTGCTGTAATGAGATCCTACAATTCGAAGAGGCCTTCGTTTTTTCATTTTCGGGATCAGCTGGAAGTATGGAGAAAAATTTTTTCCCGGAGCCGGCTAATCCCAAGCCCATGGCATATACTAGGCCGTTGCCACCCGCTTGATAGAGTGCTTTGCTGAGAGTTTGTCGAGCCATATGATCTGGAGCAAATGATTTAAGCGCGTCCATCGCTTTGACAGAGTCGGTACTTACCGTAACGCTGTTGTCACCACTACCAAATTTAAAATTACTGCGTCCAACATCCTTAATGAATTCCTTGGATAGACCTTGCTCTTCATCGATGGTGCAATCATCCAGGCTCCCTTGAAAAAAATCCATGAAATGCTTCGTAAATTCGGCTGTATTTTTTAGTCGTCTCGACCCATCGGGCACCAACTCCCATTCATAAGGCCATCCAGCTGGTAAGGCCTCCGACATTGCATGTTCAATTTCCTGATTGATTTCTGCATTGACTGCAGTCAATTGAGCTTCACGGTTGGGTGGGATTGGTCCATGAATTCGACCCGTTTGCAGGGATATAAGTTTGGCCTGTTCAGGGTCTTTATCCGAATTTAGTCGTAACCATGCGATTTCGATACGCTGCGCTTTTGATAATTCTTTTGGAGTGGTGTTTGCCAGCGATTCAGCCATTGACACAATTGCGTCAGCCTCATCAAATGCAACCTTATAAATCTGCATGACACTTATTTTTTCTCTAGCATCGGCGATAGTCTGATTTTCGCTTTTAACAGTCCTGTAGATACTCACAGACTCTTCCAAAGATAGTCCATGATGGATTTGTAGATAAGCGAGCGGCAGGGGAGGTAGTTTCTGCCCATTCAACTCATTTTTCAGAATCATCTGGCCAGCACAGCTGGTTATAAACCAAGCTTCCGTTACTGAGCTCTCATATTGCATCATCAAATGATGCATTGTAGTGGCTGCATTTTTTGCCGAATCTGATGGCAATCCATATTCTTTAGTGAGAAACTTTGTCAGCCCATTTTTGATTGCATCGGAGAGTTTTTCTTCGGCTATCAGCTGTTTTCTAATGTAGGCATAAAGTTGAGCGTTCTCTGGTCTGTCTAAAATAACAATATTTTGCAGTGCGCTAGCTAGTGCTTTGGTGTTTTTATCTTTACGTAATACCGATATTTCCCCAGATAGTCGATCGCGCCAATTCGTGTTCGGGTTTCCGTGATTTGGGCTCGTGATGCGTTGCAGCACTTCATTAAGAGTTCGGCATTCGTCGTGACTCACCTTGGCATTAATAAGTCTTACCTCTTTAATCATCTTCTGAGAAATTGCGTCGCGCGCCTTCGATGCCCAGTTGATCTTCGTTTCACTAGCATTTTTTGCGCGATTGATGGCGCTTGCCAGTCGACTAAAAAGGATGGTAAAGCGACTGACAATTTCTATTTTTCCAGATTTTGTTACGCGTAGCGTTTCTGGTCGATGGGCAGCTGACAGATAGATCTCCAGCGCCTGCATTGCGGTTTGCCGAGTTTCAGTTTTTTTCATGCCTACATTGATGGCGTTATTTAATCTCATTGAATAATGAAATCAAATTTACTAAACCGATTGATTTTTTATCGCTGGACAGAGCCGAATCTCAAACGACGCCTCAATTTTCGTTCCATCGATCGGTTTAAGTATTCCATTACTGGCAGCTTGCTTGTCGATTTGTATGGCTAATCGATAGTGCTGTCCATAGTTATTCGGTCCGGGACTTCCTTTCCACCTCTCATCTTGGTTGACAGGCCAATTTTTCCCACCTTTGTTATTGTCGTCGGCATTAAATACAACAGCAATTGATTTTGAATAAGTGCTGGCTTCAAAATTGAGGCAATTATCTTTACTTGAAATACGTAAAAAAGTCGGCTCACCATAATTTCTGTCTTGGCTTATAAAGATTCTGTTGTTTCTTGGGTAAATATTATTATTGGGTCCAATGACTAACCCGGGAGCAGCTTGATTCATCAGTTTACTTACTGTTGATAGCGCTGATTGATCATTGCCAAAAACCTTTTTTATTGCATCAAGTTTCTCTTTTTCTAGGCCTAATCCAAAGGATTGGGTAACTCCGTCGATTTCTATGCTCCACCGAGTTCTTGGGAGGTCATCCATAAATGTTTGGTAGTAGCCATTCGCATTAAGTTTGTATTTATTTACATCCTTTATTTCTTGCTTGATTAGATTTTCATGTTCGGTCGATGTAAAGTTGTTTCGAAGAATTGCTGTCCCATCGTTTTCGAAGTGCGTGGGCATTTGTGGCAGTAGACCTTTAAATTCATTAAAAATATTTTGGCGTTCCGTTGCAATTTTTGCCAAGATTTTTGTCTGATGTGCTTGTAATGTCTGCCACTCATTACGCAGATTTCCGATTTTCCCTGAGGCGGCAAATTTACCGAGGCTGGGAAGTTGCATTAGGACGTGTTCTCCAGATTCTTCTTTCGTGGCGGCAGCAAACTCCCTTAGCTCGGTGTGTATTTTTGCGACCACATTGAGTACTGCTTGTCTTTGTAGTTCGAGTCTTAGCTCAGGGCCAACTTTGGCTTCGGAGGTATAAACCAAGTCGACATTGCCGTAGTCATCAAACGACAGCGTTCTTTGGTTTTTTTCAGCCTCAGCCCACAGGTCGAGAGATTCCTGCACATTTTTACGATTTATATTTGGCGTCATTTTTTGTCTGAATGATTTTCGTAGAGGTGGTTTTTGATGTGTGGCGATCAGCGGACAAGTGTTCGTCAACTAGTATCTTGTTAAGCAAACTTCAGCCCTTGGCTACCTGAAATCCATCCCAGTACCGGCACGCGCTACAATGTTGTTGGTTGTGATATTTCTTATTAAAAACATTTAAGCAATTTGAGCGGCATCTGATTTGGCCGTAGATTGTCTTTTCCGGAGCTGTTTTGAATAATTACCCCCATCCCATCATCGCCCGCGAAGGCTGGCCTTTCCTCGGAATTACGGTCGCTGCGGCGCTGGTGGCATCCTCCGTTCTTGGTGGCTGGTCTTGGCCTTTCTGGGTCATCGCCTTGTTTGTGTTGCAATTCTTTCGCGATCCGCCCCGTTCCGTCCCCCTGGACCCGAAGGCAGTCCTGTCACCGGCTGATGGTCGTATCGTCGTGGTCGAGAAAGCGTATGACCCCTACGCCAATAGGGAAGCCCTGAAAATTAGCGTGTTCATGAACGTGTTCAACGTCCACTCCAACCGCTCGCCGGTTGACGGCAAAATCGAGAAAGTCGAATACTTTCCCGGCAAATTCGTCAACGCTGATTTGGACAAGGCCTCAACCGAGAATGAGCGTAATGCCGTGGTGATGACGGCGGCCAATGGTCAGACGATCACATTTGTGCAGGTGGCCGGCCTGATCGCCCGTCGGATCCTTTGCTACGTGAACGCGGGCGATACCCTCGCCAGAGGCCAGCGTTATGGTTTCATTCGCTTCGGTTCCCGAGTCGATGTTTATTTGCCGCTGACCGCTCGGCCATTGGTGGTGGTCGGTGAGAAAGTCTCGGCGACCGAGACGGTGCTTGCGGAGTTCTGAGGCGCGAACGGGGCGCTGTCGGTTACCATTCGGTTATGTCTTTATTCAGCAACCGCAAAAATAAATCCAAGGCCGGATCCGCACGGTCCTTCCGTCTGCACAAACTGCCCTTGCGCCGTAGCGCGAGCCCTGATGGAGTGAAGGGACCACCTCCGACGCCGAGCCGTGCGATTTATTTGCTGCCCAATGCTTTCACTACCGCAGCATTGTTCTGTGGTTTCTACGCAATCGTCATGGCCATGAACGGTCAATTCTCCAACGCCGCCGTGGCTATTTTTGCGGCAATGGTGCTGGACGCCACCGATGGTCGGGTAGCGCGGCTGACGAACACCCAAAGCGAATTCGGGGCGCAATATGACAGCCTCTCCGACATGGTTTCCTTTGGCGCGGCGCCCGCGCTTATCGTCTACGAATGGTCATTGCGGGGCATGGGCAAGCTGGGCTGGCTGGCGGCGTTTGTTTACTGCGCTGGCGCTGCGCTCCGGCTGGCGCGCTTCAATACCAACATTGCTGTGGTTGACAAGCGCTTCTTCCAAGGCTTGCCCAGCCCGGCTGCTGCGGCGCTGGTCGCCGGCTTCATTTGGCTGATGGATGATCTGCGCATCGCTGGCGCCGATTTCAACTGGTTGTCCTGGTCGATTACGGTTTACGCCGGCTTGACCATGGTGACCAATGTGCCGTTCTACAGCTTCAAAGACATCAATTTCAGGAAGTCCGTGCCTTTCATCGGGATTTTCCTGATCGTGCTGATTTTTGTGGCGGTCTCCAGTGATCCTCCGAAGGTACTGTTTGGGCTTTTTGTGATTTACGGCTTGTCGGGCTACGGGGTGTTTTTTTGGCAGTGGTTTAAAGGCAAACCGGTCAGTATCGTGCAGACCAGCTCTGAGCCGGGTGAGGACCAGTAGCGTTTTGGGCGGAGGTGGCCAGGCGCTATCGGTTCGATAGACAAAGCTTGGTTGCGCTTTTTGGCAATCCCCCTTATTCTTTTCCTCATGACAAGCTTATTCGCTCTCACCCAAATCGCATCGCACAGCTGCCGTTCTGGCCTGCTGCTGTACCTACTGCGCTGACCGCGCAGACATCCCTTTCCCCACAATTCGTTTATGACTCGCTCAGGCAAAGTCGGCCCGGGCAGGCGAAAATATAGCTACCAGCAGTACTAACCTCAGGAGCCCGAAATGGCTGATTCGAACAAACTGATTATTTTTGATACGACCTTGCGCGATGGCGAGCAGTCGCCCGGCGCCTCAATGACAAAGGAAGAAAAAATTCGGATTGCACGTCAGCTAGAGCGTCTGAAGGTTGACATCATTGAAGCGGGGTTTGCTGCTTCCTCGCAGGGTGATTTCGAGTCGATTAAGGCGATTGCGGGCATTGTGAAGGATTCGGTGGTCTGTTCACTCTCGCGTGCCAATGACCGGGACATTTCCCGCGCTGCTGAGGCGCTGGCGCCGGCACCACGCAAGCGCATTCACACCTTCATTGCCACCTCGCCGTTGCATATGGAAAAAAAGCTGCGCATGAGTCCCGACCAGGTCTATGAGCAGGCGAGGCAAGCGGTCAGGTTTGCCCGACAGTTCACCGATGATGTGGAATTCAGTCCTGAAGACGGCAGCCGATCCGATATGGATTTCCTGTGCCGTGTACTGGAGGCAGTAATCCAGGAGGGTGCTACCACCATTAACTTTGCAGATACCGTCGGTTACGGCGTGCCCGAGCTCTATGGCCAGATGCTTAGAACCCTGCGTGAGCGCATACCGAATTCCGATAAGGCGGTGTGGTCCGTACATTGTCACAACGACCTCGGCATGGCGGTGGCGAATTCGCTCGCGGGTGTCATGATCGGCGGTGCTCGGCAGGTCGAATGCACCATCAACGGTCTGGGTGAGCGCGCGGGCAATACGGCGCTGGAAGAAATCATCATGGCGGTGCGTACCCGCAAGGACCACTTTGGCCTCGAGGTGGGTATCGACACCACGCAGATCGTACCGACCTCCAAGCTCGTGTCGCAGATCACGGGTTTTGCGGTGCAGCCCAATAAGGCGGTGGTAGGGGCGAATGCCTTCGCTCACGCCTCCGGCATTCATCAGGATGGCATTCTCAAAGCGCGCGATACCTATGAAATCATGCGGGCCGAAGATGTGGGCTGGAGTGCCAACAAGATCGTGCTGGGCAAGCTCTCCGGTCGTA
>JACCDK011074487.1_pt1 | contig 11934 bp, 9 predicted proteins | sample 7445871 | NCBI WGS metagenome assembly JACCDK01 (sample SAMN15323436, study PRJNA562643) | freshwater metagenome | isolation source: river surface water | place: USA:Blue River Watershed | collected 2017-08-15
CACTTCGTCATAGGCCGCAAGGAGCGCAGCAACCTCACTGTCGCCATGAGCGTAGCTTATGTTGTGCGTACCGAAAGTCAGAATACCGCGGGCAAGCATCTCCTGCATAAACAATGTCTTTAGCTGCCACTGAGTGTAGCCCTCACCGTCTTTCAATATAAGGAAAGACCATGTCGGATTACCGCTAACGGACATGAAGTCGCCCGCTCCGTGGTTTAAAATCCTTCTGCGTACTCCGTCAAGGATCTTGTTACCCTGTCGATACAAGGTCTCCACCACGGGTTCTCGCTGAAGTTTCTTCATTGTCGCAAGCGAGGCAGCTAGGGAGAGCGTCTCCCCACCGAAAGTAAAGGAGAAGAATATCTCTTCCATCAGCTTCATGATATCGGCACGCCCAGCCACTGCGGACAGGGGATAGCCATTCGCCAGGGCCTTTCCGAACGTGGCCAGGTCTGGTGTTACTCCAAAATGTTGCTGGGCACCGCCGTTCGCGAAACGGAATCCGGTAATGGTCTCGTCAAAAATCAACAGGGCTCCGTGCCGATGGGTTGCAGTTTTGACATCTTCGAGATACCCCTCCAGCGGCTCGGTAGTATTCATCGGTTCAATAATGACCGCAGCGAATTCACTGGGAAAAGAGGCAAGGACCTTTTCCAAGGCGACGACGTCGTTGTAAGGGAAAGCATGGGTGAGATTACGTACCACTTGCGGCACTCCCCGCCATCTGGCGGTAGAGCCGATATACCAATCCTGCCATCCATGGTAACCACACACCGCAATGCGATCTCGGCCGGTTGCCGCCCTCGCCAGTCGAATCGCGCCGGATGTTGCGTCAGAGCCGTTCTTGGCAAAGCGAACCATTTCCGCACAAGGCACGAGCTCGACAATCTTTTCTGCTACTTCCATTTCGAGAGTGTGAGGCAGGGAAAAAATAACCCCATCGCGCAACTGCGCTTCGACCGCTGCAGTGACGTCCTGGTCGTTGTAGCCTAAGCTCACCGCCGCAAGGCTATTGATGAAGTCGATATATTCGTTACCGTCTACATCCCAGACCCTGCAACCATGGGCACGCGAAATAAAATAGGGCGATACCCCAAGCGGATATTGAGTGCGGCTCTTGCTAAAGGTTTGCGACCCGAGCGGAATACTTCTCAGTGCACGCTTCAATAGTAATTCAGACTTGTGGTAACGCCCGACCGGCGCACTCTCCATTGACCTGTCTTCTCTAAGAGATTTTTCTAAGCCCTCGTTTCGCTGGTTTGCCTTATTCACATCGACAATTTCCGGCCTCGATTGGATCAAATTGAGAATGTCTGCCATATTAAATTCCGGATTAGCTGGGTACAGTGCAGCATAAACGCAGCGAACAAACTCCAAGTCGTCCGCATTGTCGACTGTCCATCGTAGCGCCGACAGGTCACTGTCGTTACGTAGGGTTCCAACACGAAACTTCTCAGGATGCTTGTAGATGAATGGGGTTACATGCTCCCGCTCAGAGGGTAGTGTCGCCTCACGCCAAGCCGTCTGCAACGCGTCCATGCTCATAACTTCAACGTCGAGTCCATCGGGGTACGTAGGCTGGAGCGCATTCGTTGTGTAGTCGAAAGCTCCGCTGATATGCATCTCGATACACGCATCGATGATTGCGGGATCTAGTAAAGGGCAATCTCCGGTGAGCCTTACCACGACAGTGGCGCCGGCCGCCTTGGCCGCCCGATAAGTGCGATCAAGCACATCATCGAGCGAGCCGCGCGAGCACAAAACGCCAATATCAGCGCATGCCTCCACAATGGCGTCGTCTTCGGATTGATCGCTTGTTGCCACAACTAGGCATTCGATCCTTCGGGCCCGGTATATTCTTTCAATTTGCAGGCTCAACATCGAGCGCCCAATTATGCTCTTCAGTACCTTGCCCGGAAGTCTTTGAGAGGAGTATCTAGCCTGCAGAACTCCAACAACTGAAATCTTTTTTACCATTAAATAATTTGCTGAGTGTTATCAGCCGTTCGCTCTCACGTGGATTTCAATCCAAACAACATATGTTCTAATTCATTGGGGGATGCAAGCTAGAGTCAATGATCTTTCCATTGTGATGGATCTACCAAGCGCTCGTCCTCGATATAAAACTCTGAAAAATCTATATGCTGCGGTAATGGTATCGAAAAATCTCTAATATTCGCTTCGAGCTGCTCGATGCTTTCCACGCCGACGAGTACGACGTCAACGTTGAGCGAGCGCAAGTAGGCGAAAGCCCCTTGGGTAGGCGTCAATCCGTCCTTGTCGAGCCACCGGCGCCAGGCAACAAGTTTTGGCTCCAGCGGCGCGAGGTATGCGCTTAATTGTTTCGGCTCCAAAAGCAAAAGGCCCTGCAAAAAAACCGACCGGACGTGTATCTCGATGCCGAGCCGGGACAAGCGTTGCAACTGGCCGCGCCGCGGAAGCCGCTGATCAAATGCATTAACAGGGACCTGAACGACATCTAGCTTGAAGCGATCCAGAACCGCGTCGACTTCGTCGCCGGTATAGGCGGATACGCCAACCCGCCGCACTAGGCCTTGTCGGCAATATTCCTGGAGCTGCCCATAGATCTCCTGTCCACAGGGGCCAAGGAGATCGTTTGCATCGTGCACCAGTACCGTGTCCAAGCTTTCTGACCGCAGTCGCCTCAGCGACTTCGAAAAAGCCTCTTGGACCGCCTCAAGTGGCTCTCTATCCTGCCCACAAAGGCGTAACGGCAGAGTTTTGGTAATGATGGCAAATCGCCCTGCCTCGCCCGAGTTTCCAATCGCCTCTTCCGCATCTCCGTAGGACGCTGCAGTATCAAGCAGGCGAATGCCATTATAGCTAGCGGCACGCAGGATTCCCTTGACCTCTTCTGCGGTTGGCTGGCCGCGCGTGTTGGCGATTCCGTAATTCATTCCAAACTGTACGGTACCCAACCCGAGACGTGGCTCGCGGATGGCCATACAGTCACTCATCTGGAGTGTGCAAGAATCGCGTTTTTCAGACCTCGCACCACCAAGTCTTGCTCTTCTTCAGTCAGCGTCGGATACATCGGGAGGCTTATAGCACGAGAATAAAAGCGCTCGGCCTCGGGGAAGGTAGCGGCGGAAAAACCGTGTTGCTGATAATAGGGTTGCAAATGAATCGGAATGTAATGCAGGTTCACACCGATACCTGCTTCCCGCATGCTCTCGAAGATGGCTCGATGGGCTCCGATCACAGATGGCGATACAAGCCTGACGATGTAAAGATGCATGGCCGAAATCTGGTGCATGGCCCGCGGCGGAAGCTCCAGCGGAAGCCCGGCCAGCAACTTGTCGTAGCGCTCGGCAAGCCGGTTCCGATGTGCAATGGCAGCATCGAGGCGCGTCAACTGACTGCTACCCAAAGCAGCCTGTATATCAGTCATCCGGTAGTTGTATCCTAGGTCAATCTGCTGGTAATACCAAGGACCATCTGGTGGTCTAGTCATCTCTTCTGGTTGCCGAGTGATACCGTGATTACGTGTACGTACTACCCTCGCCGCGAGAGTTGCGTCGTTGGTGACGAACATTCCTCCCTCCCCGGTCGTCATGACCTTTACGGGGTGGAAGCTGAACACCGCAGCGTCACTATAACGACAGTTTCCGATTGGTCCATCCAAGTAACGCGCACCGATCGCATGTGATGCATCTTCGAGGATCCGGAACCCAAACTCGCGCGACAGAGCATGAATTGACACCAAATCACAGGGGCGTCCGCATAGGTGAACGGGAATTACGACTTTCGGCAAGGTTCCGGCAGCGCGTGCATGACGCAACTTATCGGCGAGTTTGGAGACACTGAGATTTCCAGATTCGGGTTCAACGTCGACAAAATCGATGTCTGCGCCACAGTAAAGCGCGCAATTGGCCGACGCGACGAAGCTGATCGGGCTGGTCCAGACCCGATCTCCTCGCCCGACTTCGAGCGCAAGGCACGCCAAGTGAAGCGCCGCAGTTGCGTTGCTGACTGCAACGGCGTAACCGGAACCGCAATAGGCAGACACCGCCGCTTCGAACTTTGGAACCTCGGGACCCTGGGTCAGAAACTCCGAACGCAGCACGGCCACCACTGCGGCGATGTCCGCATCGGTAACGTCTTGACGGCCGTAGGGAATCATATAATCCAACTCACGAAGAAGCGTAGCGCTGGATCAGGTCGCGCAACTGTTCGACGCCGAGGAAGTCGGGATTGGTCCCGCTATTGTAGGCAGACTTGACTGTTAAAGGCTGCGCAACGAATTCGCGGCAGTACTCGTTCAATGTGTAATTGCCGCCTTGGGGAAGGATTGCATAATAAGGACCTCGATCAACGGTGTTATAGCTATCGCTCTCGGTAATCATCTCTTCGTGAATCTTTTCACCCGGCCGGATGCCGATAACGCGTTGCTCGCATTCAGGTCCAATCGCCGTCGCAAGATCTACCACACGGTAGCTCGGGATTTTCGGTACAAAGATTTCTCCGCCCTTGGCATTTAACAGCGCCCAGAGAACCATCTGCACGCCCTCCTCAAGGCTGATATTAAAGCGCGTCATCGCAAGGTCCGTGATCGGCAGCACGCCAGTCTTGCGGCGCTCCAGAAAGAGGGGAATGACCGACCCTCGGCTTCCCATCACGTTCCCATATCGAACCACGCAGAGGCGAACCTCTCGACGACCCCGAATATTGTTGGCAGACACGAATAACTTGTCGGAGCACAACTTGGTCGCCCCGTAAAGGTTTATCGGCGCGGCCGCCTTGTCAGTCGAGAGCGCAATGACCCGCTTTACACCGGCATCAAGCCCAGCCTCAATCACGTTCTGTGATCCGAGGACGTTAGTCTTGATGCATTCGAACGGGTTGTATTCGGCTGTCGGTACTTGCTTCAAGGCCGCGGCGTGTATTACCACGTCGATTCCTTCCATCGCGCGCCGTAAACGATCAGGATCGCGGACATCACCGATGAAATAGCGGATTCCCGGATACCGATCCGCATCAAACTGCTGGGCCATTTCGTATTGTTTCAGCTCGTCACGGCTGAAAATGACCAGCCGGCCGATGCGCGGAGCACGCTCGAGGACAACACGAACGAAGGCCCGACCGAAGGAGCCGGTCCCACCAGTAACCAGGATATGCTTGTCGTTAAGGTCGTTCATAAGGAGTTTTTTCAGTATTCAAGAGGCAGGCTAACTTTGCGGCCGTCACGCGAAGAAAGGTAGAGCGCGATGAGAATTTCGAGTGACTTCAATCCCTCCCGACCATCGGCGCAAGCTTCTGCCTCGCCCCGCAATTTCGAGATCACGTTGTGGTAGTAGCTCGGGTGGCCGAAACCATAGACCGAGCTGGTTTGGTAGCTAGCATCGTTGATCGTGTCGTCGTCAGGATGTGGCTCAGCAAACTCCCAGTGTTTTATCTCATTGACTGCCACACCGCCGACACGGACCGTACCTTTTTCGCCGAGTATTGTGACTGAGCCCTCAAGGTTTTGGGGGTAAGTGAGCATAGTCACGTTAACTGTACCCAATGCACCATTGCGCCAGCGAACCGCAGCAACGCCCGAGTCCTCGACCTCAATGTTGCGGGCCAAAGTTCCCGTATAGGCCATGACGCTTTCTACTGGGCCGACTAACCAGTCAAGCAGATCAATGTAATGACTGGCCTGGTTCATGAAAGCACCGCCATCGAACTCCCAAGTGCCGCGCCATTTAGCAGAGTCGTAATACTGCTGAGGACGGGTCCAGAAAACATTGATTGCTATTGAGTATAGTCTGCCAAATCGCCCTTGGTCGATTGCTCGCTTCAACAACTGTAACGTTGAGTTACAGCGATTTTGTTTCACAACGAACAGGCGAACGCCCGCTTGATCGCAAGCTTTGACCATATTCAGCCCATCGCGCCAACGCGTTGCCATCGGCTTTTCCGTCACAACATGAAGGCCTCGATCGGCAGCCTCTATGGCCTGTGCCGAATGCAAGCCACTCGGTGTTGCAAGCACCACGATGTCCGCCTGGCTCTTTTCAAGAAGTTCTTCATGAGAATGGTAGCCAGTTGCCCCAGTGCAAGCGACGGCCTTCTTAAGAGCGATGGGATCAGTATCACATACCGCAACAAGTTCCGCATTCTCGGCATGCTTTTCCAAAGCGGAAAAATGATTGGTAGCAATACGGCCACAACCCGTCAAAGCGAAGCGAATTTTTCGGTCTTGTATTGGCTTGAATTCTGTCATGTTGCTGTTTTATGATTTGAAACAATGGTAGCCAGCGCTTGAACGACGTGGCGCTGATCAGACTCCAATAGATCAGGCCCCATAGGCAAACTGATAACCCGATTTGCCGCTGCTTCGGCAACCGGCATATTTCCCTTGCTGTAGTCAAATCGCGCTAGGGCTGGTTGAAGATGCAAGGGGATTGGGTAATGCACAGCTGTCGGGATGCCGACCTTCTTGAGACGCATCCCAAGTTCATCACGATTATCGACCTGAATCGTATATTGAGCATAGACGCTAGTTGCATGTGGCTCAATGTAGGGGGTTATAGCATTTGGGCATTTTTCTTTAATCAAAGCCGTATAGGCGCCACCCAGTTTCCTGCGTCGATCAATTTCACTGTCGAAGCGTTCCAGCTTCGCCAAGAGAATGGCTGCCTGAATAGTGTCAAGCCGACCATTTATACCTAGTCTAGAGTGCTGGTAGCGTTGCTCCTGCCCATGCACGCGGATCTCTCGCATTTTTTTTGCCAGGTTGTCATCGTTAGTGAACAATGCGCCGCCGTCGCCATAGGCACCTAGAGGTTTGCTTGGGAAGAAACTAGTCGAACCGATGGTTGAAAGGCCACCAGAGCGTTTCTGCTTATAGGTCGCCCCAAAGGACTGAGCGGCGTCTTCTATCACCGGCAATAAATGACGCGCTGCGACTTCGTTGATAGCATCCATGTCGGCCGGTTGCCCATAGAGGCTGACTGGCATGATCGCCTTGGTGTGGGGTGTAATAACCGCCTCGATTTGCGCCGGATCGATGTTGTAGGTCCTTGGGTCAATATCCACGAACACAGGTTTGGCGCCTAATAGGGCAATCATTTCACCTGTAGAAAAAAAGGTGAATGGGGTAGTAACGACCTCATCGCCCGCTCCGATACCCAATGCCATCATTGCAATAAGCAAGGTGTCTGTGCCACTGCTGGCAGCGATACAGTGCTGTACACCTACGTAGGACGCGAGCTTTTCTTCAAGCTCCACCACCTCGGGTCCCATTACATACTGACCATGGGAAAGTACTCGATCAATGCGCTCTCGGATCAGTGGTTCTAACACTTGGTACTGTGTCTTAAGGTCGATGAATGGGATCAAGCTACCACCACCTCGCAGCGCGAATTAAGAATACGGTATAGCTCACCACTGACGGGGCAAACCGCCTCTCCACTATCCTCCAACGGCAAATCGAGTCGCTCTCCATAACGGCTCATCCAACCGATTTGCCGAGCCGGAACACCAACGGTGAGCGCATAAGGTTTGACATCTTTGTTAACCACGGCGCCTGCCCCTATGAAAGCATATTCGCCAATATTCACACCACAGATGATCGTGCAGTTAGCACCAAGAGTCGCCCCCTTCCTAACAAGAGTTCTTCGATACTCATGCTTTCGGCTAACAGCACTGCGCGGGTTGTAAACATTGGTGAACACCATACTTGGGCCACAAAAAACATCATCTTCTAAATCAACGGCATCATAAATGCTTACGTTGTTTTGAACTTTTACATTATTGCCAATAACAACATCGCTACCGATGAATACATTTTGACCGAACGAGCACCCTCTGCCAATTCGCGCCCCATCTGAGACATGTACCCAGTGCCAGATCCGGGTACCGTCACCAATGGAAGCCCCTGGATCAACTATTGCAGTAGGGTGAATGGATACTGACATTAAGATTCAATTTATTCACGTATTGTGGGCCAACCGATGATAATCAAGATATAAAAATAGATAGGTTAGTTCTTATCAAAAACCTCTTGTTTTAGGGCCTCTATTTCTGCTTGAAGAGATTCATATTCAGCCAATTTTTTGGCTAGGAACTTTTGAGTTAAAGTCAACTTTTCCGCAATACCGAGCGGAGTGAGTTTGTATACATAACTTATTCTGTTCTTGCTCTTTTGGAAATTTCGAATCTTGATCCAACCCTTTTCGCTCAATGCTTTGAGGCAGTAATTTATCCCACCCAAACTAATGTTTGTCTCGTTAGCTAGCTCACGCTGGGTCACGTGCGACGATCTCTCAAGCGCCCGAAGCACTCGAAAATACATCTCATCTCTTAATGTCTGCATTTTATAAAAGTTAGAAACGTCGATTTCGCTGAGTCTTTCGCGGGCCTGATTTTTGGCAGGCTACCGCCCGCCAGCGCCTCAGCGGCACAGCGAAACGAGCAAGACTTGATTGTTCAACTATGAACATAATATCAGGGTTTGGCTACAGAATGAGATTCGAAGCGAGGTTACCCGAGAAAAAACTTAATGGAACACCGAACACTGATCGATAAGCCTGCTCGCGAGTGAGGAATAACCGTGGCTTGTGTGTACGATGCGATAACCAGACTCAGCAATCTGTCCCCGTAATTTCTTATTTGCAAGCAAGTGAGTAACTTTCACCCCCAAATCTTCGAGTGAATTGAAAACAACGAGATCCCGACCATGCCGGAAGTGAGAATCGATCTCGGGTGCTATATCGCTAAGCAGCAAAGTTCCCGTAGCCAAGACCTCAAAGAACCTCAAGTTGAGCCCAGAGCTCATTTGCGCTCTTGAGGCATTCAGAACAATATTCGCTTGGTTATAAAGATCATTTACGGCGCTTTCACTCAGGTGCTCCCCGACATAGGCGGCCATGAGGACCGATTTTTGGATGGTAGACCTAGATGCCCACCTGGGCCCGGATATTCTTATGTTGGTTGTTTTTTCAAGGACTTTTTTCAAGACCTCGTCTCGCCAAGGGCTCCAGGCGCCCACAAAAACGAGGTCATAGATCTTTTCACTTTTTTTTGGAAAAAAAACTTTTGGATTAAATGCGTGTTGCATATATCTAGCTCGTACACCACGAGAAGCCAATATCTCTACAGTTTTTTTTGAGTAACTAAAATAGTCATCAAATCCTTGAGAAATTTTTAAAATTTCATCCTCCCGATCGCTGGGCTCAATCCACCAACCAATGAAGTGAATATTCAGTTTCTTGAATTTCAGTATTGAAAATACTGGCTTACCCTGAATTACTATCACAACAGCCGGATTAAACCCCAACAATACATTCTCGAATCGTCGCCCATACCACTGCTCTTGACTGTAACGACAGTTTGTAAAAACAGAAAAATCATTTCTCCGAAAAATATTTTTAAGTAACTGATTTGCACGCTTGAGAAAAATACGGTCAAACCAGTGCCTCTTGTTATCAAGCAGAAATGTTTCTACCTGATAACCCTTGTCAATAAACGCACTTGCTAGGCCAACAGCGATAGATGGAAAAGCATAGCCGGAAATTAAAACCCGCATAGATCAGCTACTTACTAATTCCGGGATACCAAATTTTTAGAAATATCGGTATTCGAGGCTATAAAAACCCCAAGAAACAGCCAGATAAAGTGCCCCTCATGAAAAGTAGTAAAGTGAGAACTGAACAAGCTCGTTGAACACCAAATAGCTAGGACTCCAATTCCAACGCCTCTGAGAGACTTTTGGCTCAGCCCAGATTTAACTAGGGCGAGAAGAAACGCGAGAAAAAAAAGTAATCCAGGAACGCCCAGTTCAACTGCAATCTTAAGATATTGATTATGTGGGTCGCCTAGACCTTGCCATTTTATGTCGTCAACGGGCTTCCAATGATGATCGTAAACTCTAGCAAAACCCGCCAATCCCCCGCCGACAAGCCCGTAATTCGGCAACATTTCCACCGTTTTAGCCCACATATTGTAGCGATCGCCCATTCTCGTCGATAGCTGCTGTGCTTCTGCGTTAGTCTCTAGTCGCGTACCCCTATCTTGGGACTGCGTTACTCGTATTTCTCCCAAGCCCGAGGCAACAGCAGCCCTGCCCGTTTGAGATGAATAAACAAATATTAATCCGAGACCTAGAGCAGCCAAGGATATAACGATCTTGCGTGAGGCACTTTCTAATAACGACTGAAGCAACAAACAGATTGGAACGCCCACTAACCATGCCAAATAACCGCTCCGTCCGCTTGTCAAATAGAACACCGAAACGGTTAGTAAGCTTGCCGCTGTAATTAATATAAATTTTGCTTTTGTCGACCTACCTTCGGAGAAGAACTCAATACAAAAAAGCACCGCAACCGTGAAGAACATTCCCTGCAGGGCATAGTTCTTGGTAACAACCGGGTTTAAACCAATCAGAAAGTTGATGTTAGACCAAAGGGCAAACAAGATCGAAACTACCAGGAAGCCCAACGCAAGGCGTCGTTTCGCAAGCTCTTCACCCATGAATATCGCAGCGCCAAGTGGAAGCAACAATACCTTTCGCCACCCCCACATCTCGCCAAAATCCGAATTGCCTCGCAGCATGCCGTTTGCTGCCCCAAGAATCAACACTAAAAGGAATAAACCGTACCACTTTCCCAAAGGGCTCAAAATAAACACTCGAACACGCCCCCGGAGTGCTTTGCTTGTCGCTACGAGAGTAACGGCGGTGAACTCAAACAGATTAGATAGTGCCGGTGAAAAATAGAGTGAAACAAAGACTAGGCCAATTAGTGCTTGGCATAATCCAAGTCTCGTCCAGTTTGTGTACTTAGGTAAGCGCATGAGCACTATAAAGATCCGAATCGCCGATAGGCTAGGTCAATCAGCAATATGCTCCGAAGCCGCATCCATATCGCTCGATTTTTAATTTTTCGGAATATATATCGAGTACGATTGAAGAATCTGGAATGCTTTCCTCTAAATGAATCTAACTTAGACTCAAATAAACCGAATACACTTCCTTGCTCAGCCAAATACGCCGTGCTCCAGTATTGCGCAATGCCAACATTTTTGTCGATCTCTACGATGAGGTGATCAGCTGGACTTGAAATCTTATTTAATTCGAGCCACTGCAGTCTTTTTGAGCACGCCGCGAAATCCGTAACATAAGCATCCGCTGTGCGTATAGCCCGCTTAAATATCGGACGCCCAAACAAGAGCTCTCGAATCGATACGCGCGTGTCCGCACCCCCCAAAAACAGTAAGTAACTATCTATGCCCCTGAGCTCCTCCAAATAAAGCCCCAATCGTGCGACAAAGCGTGGCTTGAGAACTAAGTCATCCTCAAGGATTAAGATTCGCGAATACCCGTGTTCAATACAGTTCTTCCAGGCCTTAATATGCTTTAAGGTGATGGACTGATGAGCCGGAGTTAATTGATAATCCTCAATAAACCGACCTTGTTCTTGTGAGCCAAAATCCCCAACATCATGATCAAAGATGAATTCGAAGGAAATATTCTGTTGAGAGAGTTGATTTTGAATATGATGTATCCGATCTGCAAAGCTTTTTACAGTTAATACATAGACTTTATCGATTGGTAAAGCGATGTTGTGCGGTTTAATTGAGCGTTTCGCTCGATGCCTTTCCCAAATAAAAGTACCGTCTAAGAACTGTCCGTGGATAGACCTTGAAAATTCACCTGTTTCAATATTCTCATTTTTTTTAATCGTATTCTCAGTCCGATACTTCCGCAACTTCCTGCGAAGGATTGACTCACGCATCAAAGACTTGTTTCGACTCGAACCAAGACGATCAGTCACTTTTAGTCCCAGCTCCCGCTTCATTAGTGTCTGCGTGATCGAGCCGAAATGGTGAATCCACACGCCGCCAGTTGTCCCCAGCCGAACGCGCCCCTTCCGAAGTTCATTGAAAAACAGCGTATCTTCAAATCCAACGAGCTTTGGAGATGGAAAA
>JACCDK010894939.1_pt1 | contig 11933 bp, 4 predicted proteins | sample 7445871 | NCBI WGS metagenome assembly JACCDK01 (sample SAMN15323436, study PRJNA562643) | freshwater metagenome | isolation source: river surface water | place: USA:Blue River Watershed | collected 2017-08-15
AAACAAGAAAAATGAAAAATAATCAAATTTTAAAGCGAATCGCTTTAGTGAGTGTGTCAGCTTTAACGTTGACCTTCGCATGTAAGGATCAGTTTTTAGAAGTTGCGCCTACTGGTTCATTAGCAGAGGCACAATTATCATCTAAAGCTGGTGTGGAAGGTGCCTTGATTGGTGCTTATGCTCAATTAGCAGGTAAGGGCTATACGCGTCTTGCAGCAGCTAACAACTGGGTTTGGGGTTCTATCCGTGGTGGAGAGAGCAATAAAGGAACTGACCCAGGTGATTACTCAAATATTAACTTGATGCAACGTTATGAGATCCCAGCAAATGATGGTGACTTGAACGGAACATGGCAAGCAAAATATGAGGGTATTGCACGTACTAATGCAGTTATTAACTTAGCAAATGGCTCTAAAGCTTTATCTGCTACTGATAAGACTCGTATTATTGCAGAGGCTCGTTTCTTACGTGGTATCTACTACTTTGAGTTAAAGAAATTATTTAACTCTGTTCCTTATGTGGATGAAACAGTAGGTTACGGTAAGGGAATTGAAAAAGTTCCAAATACTGAAGCATTCTGGGATAAGATCGAAGCTGACTTTGCTTTTGCTTACACAAACTTGCCAGCTACGTCTTCATCTGCAGGACGTGCAAACAAGTGGGCTGCTCAAGCTTTCTTAGGTAAAGCATTATTATTCCAAGGTAAGTTTGCAGATGCAAGATCGAAATTCACGGATGTAATCACGAATGGAGTTACTACTAACGGTAAGAAATATGGTCTAGTTCCTAAATTTGCTGATATTTTCAATGCAGTAAATGATAACAATGAGGAAGCTGTATTTGCTATTCAGTCATCAATGAATACAGGTAGCACGAATAATGCGAATGGTTTCGATGACTTGAACTACCCATACAATACGGGTGCTGATGGTCCAGGTAACTGCTGCGGATTCTTCCAGCCTTCATTCTCAATGGCAAACGCATACCGTACAGTAGGTGGTTTACCTATCTTAACTGAAACGGCTGGTGCTCCAGATTATAACTTAGCTGCGAACGCTGTTAAGCATGATTATGGTATCAACTCATCAGCTGCATTCACTGAAGATGCAGGTCCATTAGATCCACGTATTGACCACACTATTGGTCGTCGTGGTATCCAATACTTAGACTGGATCGAGCACCCAGGTGCTAACTGGATTCGTAAGCAGGATTATGCTGGTCCGTATTCACCTAAGAAATATGTGTACTACAAGTCTCAAGAAAACTCATTAACAGATGGTTCTTCTTGGACACGTGGTTATGCTACGATGAACTACAACATCATGCGTTTTGCAGATGTATTGTTGATGGCTGCTGAAGCAGAAATCGAAGCTGGTTCATTAGCGAAAGCTTTAGAATACGTTAACCTTGTTCGTGCTCGTGCAGCTAACAAAGCTGGATTTGTAATGAAAGGTGGTGTAGCAGAAGCTAACTACGATATCGCTTTATATACCTCTTTTGCTGATAAAACTGCTGCAACTAAAGCGGTTCGTATGGAGCGTTTATTAGAATTAGCAACTGAAGGTCACCGTTTCTTTGACTTAGTACGTTGGGGAATCGACGTTCCTACACTTAATGCTTACCTTGCTTATGAAAGTAAGACATTAGTGACTAAGTTCGGTGGTGCTACTTACCAGGCAACTGATAAGTATTTACCAATTCCTCAGCAACAAATTGATATTCAAGGAACTGCTGTATTGAAGCAAAATCCAGGTTATTAATTTGATCTAATTTTATGTAAAAAAGGTGGGATATTTATCCCACCTTTTTTATTTTCGCTTAAGTTTAAAATTACGTCATGAAGCCTATTTACGCCTATTTATTACTTGTTAGTTCACTCTTTGTATTCTCTTGTAAAAACACTAGTACGTTTGAGCTTTTATCGCCTGATGATACAGGTATTCATTTTTCAAACAAGATCGTAGAGAACGATACCTTGTCTATTTTGAAGTATGAGTATCTATACAATGGAAGCGGTGTAGGTATGGGAGATTTTAACAATGATGGTTTATTAGACATTGTTTTTTCAGGTTCTCAGGCGAATGCCACTTTGTATCTAAACAAAGGGGAGATGAAGTTTGAAGAGTTGGGTAAATCGGCTGGTTTAGATACAAAAAATCGTTGGTGTTCAGGTGTAAGTATTGTCGATATTAATGGGGATGGTTTGTTAGATGTGTATGTTTCGGCTACGATGAAAAATGCAGAAAAAGATCGCCAAAACATGCTTTTTGTTAATCAAGGTATAAAGGATGGAAAGCCAAGTTTCAAAGAGTTAGCCGCTGAATATGGAATGAATGATTCTGGCTATAGTCAGCATGCCGCTTTTTTTGATTACGATCGGGATGGGGATTTAGACCTCTATGTTTTGATAGATGTTATTGATGACTTTCCGTCGCTCTATCGGCCAAAAGTGACCGATGGAACTTATAAAAATACGGATCGTTTGTACCGCAATGATTGGTCAAAAGAAAAGAATCATCCCGTGTTTACCAATGTTTCTAAAGAAGCAGGGATTACGATAGAGGGTTTTGGGTTAGGTATCAATATTTGTGATATAAATCAGGATAACTGGCCTGATATATATGTGACTAATGATTATGTGTCAGATGATATTTTGTACATCAATAATCAAAATGGGACTTTTACGGATCAAGCAAAATTATACTTTAAGCACACGAGTCTAACGGCCATGGGAAATGATGTGGCAGATATCAATAATGATGGACGCCCTGATATTGTTGCATTAGACATGTTACCGAAAGATAATGAACGTAAGAAACAGTTAGCACCACCTAACAGCTACCAGTCATATCAAAACAGCGATTTACATGGGTATACTTACCAATATATGCGCAATACCCTTCAGTTAAACCCGGGTAAAAAGGCAGATGGTACTCCTATTCCTTTTCAAGAGATTAGTTTGCTAGCAGGAGTAGCTGAGTCTGAGTGGAGCTGGTGTCCTTCTTTGGCGGATTTTGATAATGATGGATTTCGTGATTTATTAGTTACCAATGGATTTCCACGTGATGTAACCGACCGAGATTTTATGTTGTACAGAGCAAATGCTTCGAAATTAGCCTCTGAATCAACTTTATTGGAACAGATTCCAGTGATAAAAGTTAATAATTATGCCTTTAGAAATAAAGGAGGCATGCATTTTGATGATGTGAGTGCGACCTGGGGAATCCAGCGTCCCTCGTTTTCCAATGGAGCTTCCTATGGGGACTTAGATAATGATGGTGACTTAGATTATGTGGTTAATAATATCAATGATGAAGCATTTGTCTATAAGAATAATACCGTTGAGGCAAATGCGGACAAGGGCCATTATTTACGGATTAAATTGCAAGGTAAGGGTCAAAATACGCAAGGAATAGGTGCCCGGATCGAAGGGGTATATGCGGATGGAACCTATTTCTATTATGAGAATACTCCTTACAGAGGCTATTTATCCAGCGTCGAAGCGGTAGCTCATATCGGATTAGGTGCGAAGCAGAAGATTAGAGAATTACGGGTGATTTGGCCTAATGACTCTATGCAGGTGATTTCAAAGCCTAGTATTGATCAAGTACTTAAGTTAAAAATCTCCGATGCGAAACAACCTTACGTCTCGATGTTTAAAAATAACTCTCCTCTTCTTCGTGAGGTGACGAATGATGTACAATTAACGGATGTGCACAAGGAATACGATTTTATAGACTTCAATTTCCAAAGTTTAACACCGTTTAAGATGTCTCAGTTAGGACCTGGAGCTTCGGTGGGAGATGTGAATGGGGATGGACTAGAAGATTTCTTTGTAGGGGGGGCTAAATTTTATTCTGGTATTTTCTATTTACAACAAGCTTCTGGGAAGTTTACTCCTAAGTTTTTGGAGGGAGTAGCGGAGAATAAGAATAAATTAGGGGAGGATTTAGGTTCTCTTTTAATTGATATGGATCGTGATGGAGATTTGGATTTATATGTCGCTCGGGGAGGAACTGAAGGGCAATTAGGAGCGGCGAGCTTCCAAGATGTGATCTATGCGAACGATGGTAAAGGAAATTTCAGTCTATCACCTGCCGCATTACCCACATTTACCGAAAGCAATGCAGCGGTTCGCGCGGTTGATTTCGATAAAGATGGTGATCTAGATCTGTATGTCAGCGGTAGAAATGTGCCGTTCTCTTATCCTCAGGGTACCGTGTCTCGCCTATTGCGTAATGATTCCAAAGCAGGTATGATTAAATACACGGACATGACGGCAAAGTGGGCACCAGATTTATTGAAGCCGACATTAGCATGTGATGCAGTTTGGACCGATGTGAATAACGATGGCTGGTCTGATTTAGTGGTAGCAGGAGAATTTATGCCAATTCAGATTTACCAAAATGAAAAGGGACGTCTAGTTCCTTTGCAGAATACGGGATTGGAAGGTATGACAGGTCTTTGGGGATCGGTTTCCGCGGCTGATTTCGACCAAGATGGTGATATGGACTTAGTTGCGGGTAATATGGGTAAAAATACCTTATTGCGTGCGAATACGAAGCAACCTGTGGATGTTTTGCATGGAGATGTCGATGGCAATGGGGTGTATGATATTTTCCCGTTTGTCTATTTCCAAAGTGCTGCAGGTACGCCTGTTTCAGCCCCTTTGTTTAGCAAGGATGATGTGCACAAGCAGTTGAATTCCACACGTCAACGCTGGGTCTATTACAAGGATTATGGGAAGGTTACCCAAGAAAATTTCTTGACTGATAAAGAAAAAACGAAAGCTGCTAAATTGTCATTTACAGAGAATGCTTCCATGTATATAGAAAATTTAGGTGGGGGTAAATTCAAAGCGCAATCTTTGCCAATTATGGCCCAACTGTCCTCTCTAAATGGAATGCAAATCCTTGATTTGAATGCAGATGGCTATTTAGATATCCTTTATGTTGGAAATAATTTTGCTAATGAAGTATCAACGGGTAGGTATGATGCCTCAAATGGAGGTGTATTGCTTGGGAATGGGAAAGGGTTCACCTATTATGAGAATTCAGGCATATTTGTGCCAGGGGACGCTAAGTCCTTTGTGGGCTTACAATTAGGAGGAGAATTAGCTTTTATTGCTTTGCAGAACAGAGGGCCTATGAAGGTTTTTAAACCCTTGCAAGCCTTTGAAAAAGCGAAAGTTAAACAAGGGGAATCATTCAGTTATACCTATAAAGGGCATAAACAAATGATTCGATGGAGTTATGGATCTTCATATTTGAGTCAAAGTGCTCAATCGCAACTTTTTGTTCCTCAGGGATCAAGGATTAATTAGATTTTTGAAGATTCTGATTTGCAAGCCAGAGGTTAGTTTAACCCCTGGCTTTGTTTTTCCAAATTGGTAATTTCCTACCACGATATCCATATCACCATCTTTATCATAATCCCCCGCATCCAAAGTCATATATTGTGAATCCATCGGGTTATTCAAATTATATGTCTTGAAATTCATATTTCCTTGATTTTGAAAATAAACGAAGGATTCGTTTTTGCCTTTTTCATTTTCTGTAAAAAATGCAATAGAAGCTAAATCAAGGTCGCCATCTTGATCAAAATCACGCGCAATAGTCTTAGTTGCGCCGTATAATGGATAAAAATAGGCCTCTTTAAAGTTGTTTTTTTTGTCGTTTAGGAAGAGGTGGATGCCATGATACGGTTTTTTCGTAATGGAGTAATCTGCATTATCGCCATTTGAAATAATGATATCATCGGAACCGTCCTTATTGATGTCCACTACTTCCATATAACTACTCCCCCAAACCGCATCAAATTGCAAAATGGGCTTCTCTACGAACATTCCCATTCCCTTATTAATAAAAAGAGATACTCCCTCTCTAGCCTGCGCCATTAATACCAGTAAATCAGGACGACCATCACCCGTATAATCCTTCACAATCACATTTCTGGAACCTGCTTGATCTTTCAGTAAGTGCCGTTGCTTAGATTTTCCATCGATCCAAACCAATTGACCAGCTTCAAACCCATACTCACAAATTAAAAAATCATTTACCCCATCTTGATTAAAATCTGCGATTTGCATGTCCACGGGTCTTTTCAGAGAATCGATTATTTTAGTAGACTTATTTTGAGCAGAAATTTCATAAATAGCCCCTAGTTTTTGGTCATTAGGATACATTTTTCCTATGGTAAGAGAATAAGTTTTCCCTTTATTGAATAAAGTTTTTACGGTAGGGCTACTCGTTCGAATACTTGATTTTTCTTTTAATTGAGAACTTAATATGGTTAATGTATTCGAATTAAACCCAGTCCAAATTTCACCATTCTCTGGTTGTATGGTCACTGAAGTAACATTTCCGTTAAAGGCTTTTTTTTGTAGGAATGTTTCTTGCGTAAAATGAATAGGATCATTTTGAATAATTGATTTATTTTTTTGCGCCAAAGTTCTGTTTGGTGCATTTTTTGTGTAATAATCTACGATGGATTGCCATTCCTCCACGGTTAATTTAGGCGTATCAGGGTAGATATTTAATTCAACGGCAGATTGAAATTGTTCTTCTGGAATCTTCGTCAATAACTCGAATTTATTCCGTATGCCGAGTCGATATGACATTTCAACTAAGACATGATCATTCCAGGTCTTTTTATCTAATAGACTTGGATCGGGGAACTTATGACAAGAGCTACAATTTTCTTTCGCCAATTCTTCTCCTGTTTTCTTAGAGTTGCAGGCAAATGTCAGTAAAGCAATAAAGGCAACAGAAATTAGTCTCATTCGGGTAGGGAAGTGGCAGTGTTAGAAGTTAAAGTGGAATCCCCTCCAATTCCTCCGACGCAACTAAAGTCGAAGGCTAAATTTTCGGGTTTAATAAAAGGCATTTTTTGGTATCCATCCATGGCTAATGATCGATCTGCGTAGACTTTCTCCATGAATTTTGTGAAGGCGGGCATGGCCATTTTTGCACCTTGACCTAATTGAATGTTTCTAAAGTGGATACTACGATCATCGCCACCTACCCAAATGCCGGTAACCAGTTTTTGGGTGACACCCATAAACCAACCGTCGGAGAAGTTAGAGGTGGTACCCGTTTTTGCTCCAATTTCGTTTCCTGCAGCGATTGAGCTTCGATTTAAACCTTCAGCCGTTCCACCGGGTTCACGAACCGCGCCTTGTAACATAAAGGTCATTAAGTAGGCCGTTTCTGGCTTCATTACCGCCTTTGCTGTAGGGGAGAATTCGCGTAAAACGACACCGTTTTTATCGGTGATTTTTAGAATAATGATCGGGTCGATTTTTTCACCTCCATTGGCGAAGGTACTGTAGGCAGAAACCTGTTCGTAGACGGAGACTTCAGAAGTACCAAGGCAAAGCGAAGGCCCTTCGTAAAGAGAGCTTGTAATGCCTGCTTTGTGAGCAAAATCGGCAATTTTGCTGGCTCCTAAGGCTTTCATCAATTTCGCTGAAATCGTATTGATGGAGCGTCCCATCGCGCGTCTGAGCGTTAAATTCTCGTAACTGTATTTGCCATCGGAGTTTTGAGGTGTCCAAGTGTCATTCGTTAGTCCATCCTCTGTCCCAAAAGTCACCGGCTCATCCACGTATTTATCGCAAGGAGTGGCAATTTCATTTTCAATCGCCGCACCGTATACGAATGGTTTGAAGGTAGAGCCTGGTTGGCGCTTACTTTGAGCTATATGATCATACTTAAAGTATTTGTAATTAATACCACCGATCCAGGCCTTCACGTGGCCATTCGTCGGATCCATCGACATCATTCCCACGTTCAAAATACGTTTGTAATACCGCATTGAATCGAGTGGGCTTAAGGTAGTATCGATATCGCCATGGTAAGAGAAAACGGTCATTTTTACAGGACGTTTTAATTCCTCCCAAACCCGCATCTCATCATTATTATACGCCTCCATTAAGTCCCGGTAGCGCTGTGTGCGTTTCATGGCAGATGAAATAAAGCCCTTCAGCTCTTGCATTTTTTCGTTTACCCATGGATTGCGTCCGGCCCAATGCTGATTGAATGCAATTTGTTGTGCTTTCATATGCTCTTGTACGGCATCTTGCGCATATTTTTGCATGCGCGAGTCAATCGTCGTGTGAATGCGTAAACCACTGGTATACAAGTTTAGTTGCTGATCTTCCGGGCGGTCTTTATTGATCTCAGCAAGGATGCCTAGAATTTCTTTACGGATGGATTCGCGTAAATACGGAGCTGCCCCAGTATTTTGATTTTCTACTTTATAGCGAAGGTTCAAGGGGTCTGCCTTCATCTTTTCCGCATCCTCTTCTGTAAGGTACTCGTATTTTGCTAATTGGCCTAAAACCGTATTCCGACGCGCAAGAGTTCTTTCCGGTCTGATGCGTGGATCATATAGGGAGGGATTTTGTAATAAGCCGATCAAAGTGGCTGCCTCTGGATAGGTGACGGTTTGTACATTTTTTTGGAAATAAGTTCGGCAGGCGACTTGAATTCCATAGGCGTTATTTCCGAAGCTCACCTCATTTAAATACATCGCCAAGATTTCTTGCTTGGTGTATCGACGTTCTAATTTGATGGCCAAAATCCATTCTTTAATTTTCGCGATGGCCGTTTTTAGCCCACCCACTTTCATTAATAATCCCATGTAAATAGGATCGTCCTCGCCATATTCGAGTGAACGAGTATGGAATAGATTCTTGGCTAATTGCTGGGAAATGGTACTACCGCCGCCTGAGGTGCCAAATGAAAAAAATACGCGGGCCATAGAGCGCACATCAATACCTGAGTGACTAATGAAACGGGCATCTTCTGTCGCCATCAGCGTGTTAATCAAGATGGGAGATAACTCCTCGAACTCCACCGGATTACGATTCTCCCGGAAGTATTTTCCAATCTCTTCTCCGTCTTCTGAAATCAATAGGGACGCTTCTTGACTTTTCGGATTCTCTAACTCTTGCAGGCTAGGCATTCCACCAAAAAGCCACAAGAAATTATAGTTCACCGCCGCAATAAAAAGAATGGCAAATAAGATTGTGCCTCCAAAGATTTTGTAGGCTATGGTAATTTTATTCACTTTAGATTCCTTTATAGGTTCTATCATTTGTTAATCAGCTTTAGCATTTCATTAGCCTCTGCAACAAGTGGGCTTGTAGGGAAAGATTGGACAAATTCACCTAAAATGCGTTTGCATTCTATACTTTCGTGTAAACCCGCTTTACAAAGCGCCATTAAAAATACGATTTTATCTTCCAATTTACTACCAGGCGTATTTTGTTGAATCGCTAGGCAAGCCTCGAACGCCATCGCAAACTCTTTTGCCTTAAAACGCTCATAGGCCTCTTCGTATTTCTTTTGTGCCTGAATTTCTTTGTTCTCGGTTAGCGCCCCATTCTCTAATTTGAGGATCATCGTTTTGAAATAGGAGCTAGGATAGCGTTCGAAAAGAGTTGTTCGAGAATTTGTTTTAGCGGTTCCTTCCTGGCTTAAATAAAGAATGTAAAGTGCCTCTGCTTCAAAAGCCGTGCTCGGGAATTCTGTCAATAACCGTTGCATTGTGCTGGTGGCTAGGGTATTTTCACCTAATTCTAAACGGGCTAACTTACCTAGTTTGAACAAAGATTCCTCCTTTAACTTGGTCGCCTTATTCGCGGCGCTCGCACTAAATGGTATCGCTTTTAACCAAGTTTCTTCTGCTGCTCCTGTTGCGGTCCCTTGGGGAAGATTCGTTTTTTCTGTCACCGTAGTAACCGTAGTGGAAATGCTTAGGCTCGCATTTTTATTCTTTCTATTCCAAAAATCCTCCAAGGTCCGATTCCCCCACCGGTTACTAAATTCAATGCTACCCTGAATCCGTGCTTGCTCGTTATTGAAGTAGAAGTTTTGTTGGTCTGCGCTAAAAGGTCGTCTCGTGAAAATAGGGGCAACAACTGGAGCGCTTACTGATTTCTTTACCGTATCTTTTTGCTGCTTTAAAAAGAGCTCGTGTAATGCCTGTGGAGACAAGGTGGCTAAATGAAGTAAGGAGTCTTGTAAGGCTATTTGTTTCGAAAACGTGGAATAGCTAGACCAGGATTTTTTCAGTTTTTGTGCTTTCGCGTAATCGGGATGATTGTTTGCGAGGTAAGTAGCTGCACTGTCGTAGTAATTTGCTGCTAAATCATAGGCCTTTAATTGTTTCGCGAAAAGACCGCCTAATTGAAAATAGAGTTCTCCTTTATTGGGATTATTTTCGCCGCCTTTCTCCCAATTTTCTTTGGCCTTTTTGTAGTCCTTTTTAGCGTAATAATATTGACCTATTTTGACATAGATAGCTGATTTGTTGTCCTCGTTTTTAGGGTCTTTCAGCATTTTCTGCAAGGCATCCACATTGCCTTCGATTTGATGAATGGCCAAACTTGATTGCAAGTTTAAATCATAGCTAGGTTTTGTCTTTAGCGTCGTTTTAAAGCTTTCTACCGCTAAATTCGGCTGGTTGTTGTCCGCGAATAATTGGCCCATAATAAAGGAAATGCGCGCTTTTTCTTCGCCCTTCTTCAGGTATTTGGAGGCCTCTTGGAGTAAAGACAGGGCTTTTAGAGGTTCATCTACTAGCTGGTAGGAATATGCTTTTAGCAACAAGAATTGCTTTTTCTCGTTTGAATTCAAGGGGTTCTCACTTAGGAATTCTTCGATCTTTTCTGCGGCTGTAAACTCCTGTTGTTGTAAGTAAATTTCATAGAGAGCGAGTAATGCCTCGGGTCTAATTTCTAGAGAGTTAACGTATTTATAGGTGTCGATGGCATTCTTTAGATCGTATTGATAGATGCGCCCTTTGCCGATCAGTAAATAGGCATCGATAATGTATCGGGAATTTTGGTGGCGATCGATCACTAAAGACGCCTTACGGATTAATTCTTTAATGTCCTTTTCGTTGCCTTGTTTGAAGCTGGAATCCAGTGGAATTCGGATGGGTAAGGTGGCATTATAGCTTTCTTTACGTTCCGCGAATAGTTTGCGCTCTAATTCTTTTTCTAATCTAGAGGCCTGCCAAATCGCATTGTACTTCGCATTCACATTGTGAAACGCAACGGCGATGGGCTTGTTGCTGAATTGAGAACAAGACCAAGTACTGAGGGCTAGAAATAAGAAGACAAGACGCCTGTACATAGGATTCGACGGAACAATTTTCAAATTTACAATTTATCTTCCCGAAAATTGGATAAATTTAGGCGAATATGAATTCCTACCAAAAATTCTTAGGGGCCGCTTTTCAGATGCTCGTCACCATCGTCGCAGGCGTTTTTGCTGGCCGCTATTTAGATGCCTATTTTTTTACGGATAAGCCCTGGTTTACGCTCATTTTCTCCCTTGGATCGATCGCATTTGCCCTGATAGCCTTAATCAAAAGTCTTCCCAAATAGGGCTCGCAGAAGCGCAGAATATTCTGTATTTTTGTCATTAAAATCCAATTCTATTGTTTACTCAAAGGCGAAACCTGATCTTCTTGTTTTTCGGACTCATCGGTCTCTTGTTCATCGGGAAACTATTTTTCCTTCAGGTGATCGATGATACCTATGAGAAAGCAGCGGATAATAATGCGATTCGCAAGATAATTCAGATCCCATTTAGGGGGGAAGTGTATGATCGGTTTGGCAAATTAATCGTCTACAATACGCCTGTATACGACCTCTACATCATCCCTCGAAAAGCGGTGGTGAAAGATACGAATCAATTTTGTCGAGTATTCCGCATCACACGGGAATATTTTATCAAAACCACTCAGCGCGCTAGAGCTTATTCACGGGTGAAACCGAGTCTGTTTCTGAAGCATTTATCGAAGGAAGATTTTGCGAGTGTGCAAGATGCGATGGTGGATTTTCCGGGCTTCTTTTTTGAGACCAATGCCTTTAGAACCTATCAATCTCGTTCCTTTTCGAATGCCTTGGGTTATGTAGC